>WNFF01020247.1_pt1 | contig 14089 bp, 10 predicted proteins | sample 5400441 | NCBI WGS metagenome assembly WNFF01 (sample SAMN13153345, study PRJNA577476) | soil metagenome | isolation source: 120 cm saprolite under Douglas fir tree site 2 hole 3 replicate 1 | place: USA:California | collected 2015-04-18 | reverse complement strand
GCTCGCGCGATCGTCTCGTCGAAGCCACGTTTCTCAAGCGCACGCGCCTCAACAAGCCGGGCTCCGGCAAGGAGACGTGGCATATCGACATCGATGTTTCGGCCGCCCGCCTCGACTACGCGGTCGGCGATTCGTTCGGCATCGCCGCGCCCAACGATCCCGCGCTCGCCGACGCGGTCATTCGCGCGCTCGCGGCGCCGCCGGATTTTCCGATCGGCGGGCGCACCTTGCGCGAGGAGCTGATCGACGGCGTGTCGCTCGCGCCCGCGCCCGACATGCTGTTTCAGCTCTTCTCCTATCTGACCGGCGGCGACCGCCGGCAGAAGGCGAAGGCGCTCGCCGCGGGCGAAGACCCCGATGGAGATGCGGAAACCCTCGACGTGCTCGCGGCGATCCAGAAATTCCCCGGCATCCGGCCCGATCCCGAGGCTTTCATCGAGGCGCTCGACCCGCTCCACCCGCGGCTCTATTCGATCGCGTCGTCGCCAAAGGTCGACCGTGGCCGCGTGTCGCTCACCGTCGACGCCGTGCGCTACGACGTCGCCGGCCGCCGCCGTCTCGGCGTCGCCTCGACGTTCTTCGCCGATCGCCTGCGTGAGGGCGACAAGATCAAGGTCTACGTGCAGAAGGCGCAGCACTTCGGCCTGCCGGCCGATCCGTCCGTGCCGATCATCATGGTCGGGCCCGGCACCGGCGTCGCGCCGTTCCGCGCCTTCCTGTACGAGCGCATGGCGACCAAGGCGCCCGGCCGCAACTGGCTCTTTTTCGGCCATCGCAATCGCGACGTCGATTTCTTCTATGAGGACGAGCTCACGGCGATGAAATCGACCGGCGTGCTCACGCGCCTGTCGCTCGCCTGGTCGCGCGACAACGACGAGAAGTTCTACGTGCAGGACCGTATGCGCCAGGTCGGCCGCGACCTGTGGGCGTGGCTCGCCGAGGGCGCGCATGTCTACGTCTGCGGCGACGCCAAGCGCATGGCGAAGGACGTCGAGCGCGCGCTCGTCGACATCGTCGCGCAGCACGGCGCGCGCACCACCGACGAGGCGGTCGCCTTCGTGGCCGAGCTGAAGAAGAAAGGCCGCTATCAGCAGGACGTGTATTGATGGAGGGGCACGGCGCGCGCGCTCAATTCGGGCTCCGAGCGCCCCTCACCCGACGCGCTTCGCGCGTCGACCTCTCCCCTGCGGGGAGAGGTGAAGGGAAGCACCGCCTCCCATGAACGCGCATGCGCATCAGCCCGCGAGCGTGCGCACCGCGTGTCCTTATTGCGGCGTCGGCTGCGGCGTTCTCGCGACGCCGGACGGCCGCGGCGGCGTGAGCATCGCGGGCGATCCGGCGCACCCGGCGAATTTCGGCGCGCTCTGCTCGAAGGGCGCGGCGCTCGGCGAGACCCTCGGCCTCGACGGCCGGCTGCTGCATCCGATGATGCGGCGCGACGGCGCGCTGGCGCGCGTCGACTGGCCGACCGCGCTCGACACGGTGGCGGGCGGCTTTCGCCGCATCGTCGAACGCCACGGGCCCGACGCGGTCGCCTTCTATCTCTCCGGCCAGCTTCTGACCGAGGACTATTACGTCGCCGACAAGCTCATGAAAGGCTTTCTCGGCAGCGCCAACGTGGACACCAATTCGCGCCTGTGCATGGCGTCCTCGGTCGCCGGCCATCGCCGCGCCTTCGGCGCCGACACGGTGCCGGGCGTCTATGCGGATCTCGACGAGGCCGACCTGATCGTGCTGGTGGGTTCGAACGCGGCCTGGTGTCATCCGGTGCTCTTCCAGCGCATGATCGCCAACAAGCGCGAGCGCGGCGCCCGCCTCGTTGTCATCGATCCGCGCCGCAGCGTGACGGCGGAGGCGGCCGACCTTTTTCTCCCGATCGCGCCCGGCACCGACACGGCGCTGTTCTGCGGGCTGCTCGCCCATCTGGCCGAAACCGGCGCGCTCGACGACATCTATATCGAGAGCCACACGACAGGCTTTGCGGACGCGGTGGCGCGCGCCCGCGCGATCGCGCCGGACGCGGCGGCGACCGCGCAAGCGACGGGCCTCGCCAAGGCCGACGTGGTCGCGTTCTTCGGCGCCTTCCGCGCAACGTCGCACACCGTCACCTGCTACTCTCAGGGCGTCAACCAGTCGGCGCAGGGCACCGACAAGGTCAACGCCATCATCAATTGCCATCTCGCCACCGGCCGCATCGGCAAGCCGGGGATGGGCCCGTTCTCGCTCACCGGCCAGCCCAACGCCATGGGCGGACGCGAGGTCGGGGGCCTCGCCAACCAGCTCGCCGCGCACATGGGCTTCTCGCGCGCCGAGATCGATCGCGTGCGGCGCTTCTGGAACGCGCCGCGCATGGCGGCCCACGAGGGCCTCAAGGCCGTGCAGATGTTCGAGGCGATCGCGGCCGGCCGCATCAAGGCGCTGTGGGTGATGGCGACCAATCCTGCGGTGTCGCTGCCTCGGGCCGAAGCCGTGCGCGACGCGCTAGGCAAGCTCGAGCTTTTCGTCGTCTCCGAGAACGTGCGCGCGAACGACACCGTCGCGGCGGGCGCGCACGTGCTGCTGCCGGCCGCCGCCTGGGGCGAGAAGGACGGCACCGTCACCAATTCCGAGCGCCGCATGACGCGCCAGCGCGCCTTCCTCGCCGCGCCGGGCGAAGCGAAGCCCGACTGGTGGATGGTCGCCGAGGTCGCGCGCCGTCTCGGCTTCGGGGCGCAATTCTCCTACGCGAGTGCGGCCGACGTGCTTCGCGAGCACGCGGCGCTCTCCGCGTTCGAAAACAGCGGCCGGCGCGACTTCGATCTCGGCGGGCTGGCCGAGATTTCAAACGCGGAATTCGAAGCGCTCGAGCCGGTGCAGTGGCCGCTGCGCGTGCATGGCAAGCGCCGGCAGCGCCGCTTCTTCGCGGACGGCGGCTTCTTCACGCCCGACCGCAAGGCGCGCTTCGTCGCGCCGGACGCACCGGCCTTGCGGCAGGCGACGTCGGACGATTTTCCGTTCCGTCTCAACACCGGCCGCGTGCGCGACCAGTGGCACACGATGACGCGCAGCGGAAAGAGCCCGCGCCTCGCGCTGCATTGCCCGGAGCCTTTCGTCGAGGTGCATCCCGATGACGCGCGCGTTCGCGGGCTGACCACGGGCGGCTTCGCGCGCGTCGCGACGCGCCACGGTCACGCCATCCTCAAGGTCGTGGTGAGCGAGGGCCAGCAGCCAGGATCGCTGTTCGCGCCGATCCACTGGAGCGGCGCGACGGCGAGTTCCGCCCGCATCGGCGAACTCGTGACGCCCGACACCGATCCGCATTCCGGCCAGCCCGAATTGAAGGCGACGCCCGCCGCGATCGCGCCGGTCACCTTCGCGGCGCGCGGCTTCGCCCTGACGCGGCGTCCGATTGCCTTGCCCCCGGGCACCTGGTGGGCGCGCGTTGCCGTGGCGGCCGGAACCGGCTATGTCCTTGCTACCAATGACGCTCCGGCGCTGTGGCGGGAATCGGCGCGCCGCGTGCTCGGAGCCAGCGTTGAAACCGCTGAATATGCTGAATATATCGATGCCCCGCGCGGTCTCTACCGGATCGCCGCCTTCGTGCGCGGACGGCTCGACGGCTGCCTGTTCATCGGGCCGGCGGAGGGCGCGCCGCAATGGGACGCGGTGCGCGAGTTGTTCGCGTCGGAGGCGATCGAGCCGGCGCAGCGGCGCACGGTCCTGTCGGGCCGATCGGCCGATGGCCTGCCCGATGCGGGACCGGTGGTGTGCTCGTGTTTTGGCGTCGGGCTCAACGTCATCCGCGAGGCGCTGCGCTCGGGTGCCGCGGCCGACGTGGAAGAGATCGGCAAGGCCTTGCGTGCCGGCACGAATTGCGGATCGTGCCTGCCGGAGCTGAAGAGGATCGTGCAAGCGCATGACCGCGTCGCCGTCTGACATGAGCGGACCCCGCATGGACGCGCTGGCGCGGCTGCCGGTGTTCTTTGCGCTGCAGGGCCGCCGCGTCGTGGTGGCGGGCGGCCATGCGGCGGCGGCGTGGAAGATCGAATTGCTCGCGGCGGCCGGTGCGCGGGTCGACGTCTACGCGGCGGCGCCGTCGGACGACGTGCGCGCCGCGGCGCAGGCCTCCGGCGTGACGCTCAACGAACGCGAGATCGAAGAGCGCGATTTCGCCGATGCGGTCCTGGCGATCGGCGCGTTCGAGGACGAGACGGCGGCCGCGACCTTTGCGGCGCTCGCCCGCGCCGCTGGCGTGCCGGTCAACGTGGTCGACCGGCCGGCGCTGAGCGATTTTTCCTTCGGCACCATCGTCAACCGCTCGCCCCTCGTGGTCGGCATCTCGACCGACGGCGCCGCGCCGGTGTTCGCGCAGGCGATCCGCGCGAAGATCGAGGCGATGATCCCGCACGGCTTTGCGCGCTGGGCCGAGGCCGCGCGGCGCTGGCGCGCGAGCGTGAAATCATCCGGCCTCTCGTTCGGCGGGCGGCGGCGTTTCTGGCAATTGTTCGCCGGCCAGGCGACCGCGCAGCCCGACCGCGCGCCCGAGGTTAGTGACTTCGACGCGCTGCTCGGCGAAGCACGGCACGAGAGCGTCGCGGTCGACCAGGGTTCGGTCATGCTGGTCGGCGCCGGTCCGGGCGATCCCGAGCTGCTGACGCTGCGCGCCGTGCGCGCGCTGCAGTCGGCCGACGTGATCCTGTTCGACGCGCTCGTCTCGCCCGCGGTTCTCGATTTCGCGCGGCGCGAGGCGAAGAAGATGATGGTCGGCAAGACCGGCCACGGACCCGCGTGCAAGCAGGACGACATCAACCGGCTGGTGATCGCGCTGGCGCGACAGGGCAAGCGCGTGGTGCGGCTCAAAGCCGTGCGGGATCATCGCCTCGATCTTCGCGCGGATCGCCTGCGCGAACACCGGCGCGGCGCCGTCGGTCGAGATGCCGACCACGAGGGGCGAGCGGTTGACGATGGTGCCGAAGGACATCGACTGGAAGAGCGTGGCCGACCCGGTGGCGACCACCATCGTCTACATGCCGGCGCGCACGCTCGCCGACCTCGCCGCGACCGCGATCGCCAACGGCCTCGATCCCGCGATGCCGGCGGTCGCCATCGTGAAAGCGACGCGGCCGGGCGAAACCGTGATCGCGGCGCCGATCCGCGACCTGCCGGCGCGGCTCGCCGATGCGCCGTCGGGTCCGGTGCTGGTGATGATCGGGCGGGTGTTTGCGGAGGTCGCGGCGGCACAGCGTCCCGACGTCATTCCGGAAGCCGCGCAAAGCGCGGCTGTCCGGAATCCATAATCGTACGATCAACGTGTTGATGGATTCCGGGTTCGCGCGCTTCGCGCGCGCCCCGGAATGACGGCGATCAAACCCCGGTCATCTCGCCCACCGGCCGGCCGGCGCGGCGACACCAGTTCTCCCAGGCGCGATCGAACGCGACGGGGCCGGTCGACTCCAAGATCTTGTCGACCTCGCCCTTGGTCAAAAACTTGATCGTGCCCATTGCCATCGCCTGCATCTGCAGGCGCGCGTTCACCTCGAGATAGACCGCGATGTAGACGGCCTGGCGGATGTCGGGCGCGGTCACCACCGAGCCGTGGCCGCGCAAGAGCGCGGTGCGGCCCTCGCCGACCCGGCGCGCGAGATCGCGCCCCATGTCCATGCTGGACACCAGCATGTTGGTGTCGCCGAACTTGTCGCCCGAATCCCAGATCGGCACCTCGTGGCCCATGCAGGCGCAGGTGTGCAGCAGCGGCTTGAGCTTGTGGCCGGTGACGCCGAACGGGATCACGCTCGGCGAGTGATTGTGCACCACCGCCTGCACGGCGGGCTTCTGCTCGTAGACCGCCGCATGGATGAAGCGCTCCAGGTAGGATTTGCGCCCGCGCGCATCGACCAGCTCGCCGTCGAGGCCGTACTCCATGAGATCGTCCCGCTCGATGCAGTCGGGGGCGCGCGCCCGCGACAGCAAGAAGCGGTCCGGCCGCTCCGGATGGCGCGCGCTGATGTGCCCGAACGAGTCGACGACCTCTTCGCGCGCCAGGATGCGGTTCGCGGTGACGAGCTCTTCCAGCAGGGTATCGAGTTTGCTCATGGAGGACCTTGAGGCGAGGGGAGGCGGGCCTCCTTTTATGACTCGTGTCCCGGGCGCAACGCAACGCGCGCCCACATTGAAATCCGCGCCGACACGCGCAATGTTGTGGCCGGGCGCGGCGCCGCAGGCGCCGGGAGGAGAACAAAAAGGCATGCGCGCCGTCATTGTCCGCGAGTTCGGCCCGGTCGAGGGCGCGACGGTCGGCGAGCTGCCGACGCCCACGCCGGCGCCGAACGAGATCCTGCTCGAGACGCACGCGACCGCCGTGAACTTCGTCGATCTCGTGGTCATCTCCGGCAATCACCAGTTCCCGCCCGAGCTGCCCTTCGTTCCCGGCAAGGGCCCGGCCGGCGTCGTGTCGGCGGTCGGCTCGAACGTCAAAGTGCTGCGGCCGGGCGACCGCGTGCTCGCCATGGCGGAGATCGGCGGCTACGGCGAGTTCGTCACCGTGCCGGAGTCGAGCTGCTACGTGCTCCCCGAGAGGATGACCTTCGTCGAGGCGGCCGCGATGGCGCTCGCCTACGACACCGCCTGGTTCGCGCTGCGCGACCGCGCGCGCTACCAGCCGGGCGACACCGTGCTGGTGCTCGGCGCGACCGGCGCCGTCGGCCTCGCCGCCGTGCAGCTCGCCAAGTCGATGGGCGCGAAGGTGCTGGCCGGCGTCGCGAGCCGCGACAAGGCCGACATCGTGCATGCCGCCGGCGCCGACACGCTGGTCGACCTCTCCGAGTCCGACCTGCACAACGGGCTGCGCGAGCAGGTTTATGCGGTCACCAACGACCGCGGCGCCGACATCATCCTCGATCCGCTCGGCGGCGACTATTTCGACGCCGCGCTGCGCGCGCTCGCCTGGCGCGGCCGGCTGGTGGTGATCGGCTTTGCGGCGGGGCGCATCCCGACCGTGAAGGCGAACTATCTGCTGGTGAAGAACATCGAGGTGAGCGGGCTGCAGATCAGCGACTATCGCAAGCGCATGCCGGGCCAGATGGCGGTGTGCTTCAAGGAGATCTTCGCGCTCTACGAGGCCGGCAAGCTCAAGCCGGCGCCGACAAAAGTCTATCCGATCGAGGACGTGGTGACCGCGCTCACCGACATCCGCGACCGCAAGGTGCGCGGCCGCATCGTGCTGAGCCAGGGGAAGGATTAGCAGACGGCTCTCGTTGGTAGGATGGGTTGAGCGGCAGCGAAACCCATCAGCTTTTGCAAACTCCGTCCGTCTTTCCACAAATTGCGCACGGTATTTGCGCGGGCGATCGGCGATCGCCCATCGTCCTGCAACGAGTCGCTCACCGCCCGTCGAACCCCATCGCCTTGCGGCGAATTTCAATGATGGGTTTCGCTTCGCTCAACCCATCCTGCGAACTGCCCGCTTGCGCGGGCAATGACGGCCGAGGTTCATGGGGCGGTGGGCTCACTACCCGTACGACCCGAAGAGCACTACACTTTCGCCTGGGCATCATCGCGGGACTGACCACCATGGGCGTACTCATCGACGGCGTGTGGACGGACGGCGAGCTTCCGCAGGAGACCGGGGAGGGCGGCCAGTTCCGCCGCGTCGACAGCCGCTTCCGCGACCGCATCACGGCGGACGGCTCGTCCGGCTTCAAGGCCGAGCCCGGCCGCTATCACCTCTACGTCGCGCACGGCTGCCCGTGGGCGCATCGCACGCTGATCTATCGCGCGCTCAAGAAGCTCGATGGGCTGATCTCGGTCGCCTACGCGATCCCGGGGCTCAAGAAGAACGGCTGGACTTACGAGGACGATCCGCGCTTCCCCGATTGCACGCCCGACACGGTGAACGGCTTCCATTACCTGCACGAGGCCTACACGGCGACCGACAAGAAATACACCGGCAAGGTCACGGTGCCGACGCTGTGGGACAAGAAGACGAAGCGCATCGTCAACAACGAGTCGTCCGAGATCATCCGGATGTTGAACACCGAGTTCAACGCCATCACGGGCGACAGGACCGATTTCTATCCGGCCGCGTTGCGCGGCGAGATCGATGCCGTCAACGAGCGCGTCTATCACAACATCAACAACGGCGCTTATCGCTGCGGCTTCGCGAAATCGCAGGCCGCCTACGAGGAGGCCTATGACGGCCTGTTCGCCACGCTCGACGAGCTCGAGGAGCGGCTGTCGCGCCGGCGCTATCTGGTCGGGCACCAGATCACCGAGGCGGACTGGCGGCTGTTTCCGACCCTGGTGCGCTTCGACGTCGCCTATTTCTCGCTCTTCAAGTGCAACCGGCAGCGCATCGCCGACTTTCCCAACCTGTCGAACTACATGCGCGAGCTCTACCAGGCGCCGGGCGTCGCCAACACGGTAAAGCCTCGCTACTACGTGATCAATTACTGGTCGATCGCCAAGGTGAACCCGACCGGCATCATCCCGAAGGGCACGCCGGTCGATCTCGGGCAACCGCACGATCGCGCGCGGCTCGCGGCCTAGCGTCATCGCGCGGGAGGGAGGACGTCATGCTGGAGCTCTATCACACCATCAATTCGGTCTGCGCCCAAAAAATCCGCATCGCGCTTGAGGAGAAGGGGCTCGAGGCCAAGGACCATCTCATGACGCTGCGCGGGGACCAGTTCGAGCCCGGCTACCTCATGCTCAATCCGAACGGCGTGGTGCCGACGCTCATCCACGACGGCCGCGCGATCACGGAGTCGGCGCTCATCCTCTATTACCTCGACGAGGTCTTCCCCGAGTCGCCGCTGATGCCGAAGTCGCCGCAGGAGCGCCACCACGTGCGGCTCTACAACAAGTTCATCGACGAGTACCTGCACAATTCCTGCATGATCCTGACCTTCGCGACCGCGTTCCGGCCGCCCTTTCTCAAGATGCCGCGCGAGCAATGGCAGGCCGAATTTTCGAAGTCGCCGCTCAAGCGCCGCGCCGAATACAAGCGCAGCGTCGTCGAGCACGGGCTCGATTCGGAATTCGTGGTCGACGCGCTGGCGCATCACCGCAAGCTGATGATGTGGATGGCCGAGTCGCTCGACGACGACGCCTATCTCGCGGGCGACAAATTCTCCAACGCCGATTGCGCCGTCATCCCCTATGTGCTGCGGCTCGAGCTTCTCAAGCTCGACGGGATGTGGAAGGACTATCCGGAGATCGCCGAGTGGTGGGCGCGCGTGCGCGCGCGTGCGTCCGTCAAGGCGGCGATCCTCGACCGCATGTCGGAGACCGACTGGGCGCCGTTCAGGAACCTGTCGCCCGATCCCTGGCCGAAGGTGCAGACGCTGCTCAAGGCGGCCTGACATGGCGGAGCACATCGACGGGCCGCTCTATTACGAGCGGATGGGACGCAGCGGGCCGCTGATGGCGTTCGTGCATCCCAATCCGATGGACCAGTCGTGCTGGATTTTTCAGCTGGCGCAGCTCTCCACCTGGTATCGCTGCATGGCGATCGACGTTCCGGGCTACGGCCGCTCGCCGAAAGCGCGCGCCGGGCTCACCATGAATGACACCGCGCAGGCGTGCTGGGAGGCGATCGACGAGGTGGCGCCGGGCGAGAAGGCGATCCTGGTCGGATGCTCGGTCGGCTCGGCGATCATCACCTACATGCATCACCTGCGGCCGGACAAGACCGCGGCGCTCATCCTGTCGGGCACCGGCTACAACCCGAAAAAGGAATTCGCCCACCGCCGCATCAAGGCGTATCAGGAGCAGGGCGTCGACTATCGCTGGGGCTACACGTTCGAGGATCTCAGCCCGGCGTTTCGCGCCACGCCGCTGGCGCGTTTCTTCGCCGACACGTTCGCGGAGCGCAACAAGCACGCCGACCTCGGGACCATCATCCGCCAGTTCGAGGCGCACGCGCAGCCGGACCCGGAAGATCACCAGTCACGCGTCGCCTGCCCGGCGGTCATCCTGAGCGGCAGCGAGGACGGCACGCACCAGAGCGCGTTCGCGCTGCAGAAGCGCATTCCGAACTGCGAGATGAAGATCCTCCCCGGCGCCGGGCACGCCTGCCAGATCGAGCAGCCCTGGCTGTTCAACCGGCTGATGATCGAGTTCGCTCGCGGCGCCCCCCACCCCTGACCCCTCCCCGCCACGCGCTTCGCGCGCGGGGGGAGGGGAACCCGCGCTCAGATGCCGAACAGCTCCTTGAGCGTGCGCGCGGTCGTGGCGATCGACTGCGCGTTGGCGCGCTCCTCGTCCTTGTTCTTCGGCGTGGAGAAGCCGTGGGCGGTGCCGCTGTAGACCTCCACCTGGAAGCGCACTTTCGCGGCGCGCAGCTCGTCGACCACCCCGTTGATGGTCGTGAGCGGATAGCCCGGGTCCTCGGCGCCATGCAGGATCAGGTACATGCCCTTGACGTTCTTCGCCCATCCCGCCGCGTGGTCGCGGAACGAGCCGTGGATCGCGACGTTCGCCACGAGCGGCGCGCCGGTCGAGCCGAATTCGGCGCCGACCGCGCCGCCGAAGCAGTAGCCGATGAGCGCGATTTTGGATGGGTCGATCATCGGGTTCTTGACCAGCGCATCGTATCCCGCCTGGGTGCGCGCGCGCATGAGCGGGCGATCCTTGGTGTAGATCGCGGTCTGCGCCTGCATCTCGGGGACGTCCTTCGGCAGCACGCCCTGGCCGTAGCCGAAGATGTCGACCGCGAACGCCACGTAGCCGAGCTTGGCCCAGGTCTCGGCGAGCTGCTGCGTCTTCGGCGTCATGCCTTCGCGCGCATGGATCATCAGGATGGCGGGACGCCGTCCCGTCATGCTGTCGTCGTACACCATGTAGGCCTTGAGCTTGGCCTCGGCATGGCTGTACTCGACCCATTCCTTCTTCATCTCGGCGGCGACCGGGCCGGCGTGCAAGGCGAAAGCGGCGACCGAAACGGACGCGAGCATGCGGAGCATGGTCATCGAAATCTCCCGTGGCTGGGCGTTGCCCCAAAAGTCTCCCGCACCAGATAGGGGGGAGTCCAGATGCCTCCCTGACGATCGGCATGGCAAATGATACGCTTGCTTCGTATCCGGGACCGGTGTCCCCGCATTTCGCTTCGCTCAATGCGGGCTACGGCGACCGGCGAGGGGAGAAGCCGCCATGAAACTTGCACGACGTAAATTCCTGCATCTCGCGGCCGGCGCCTTCGCGCTGCCGACTCTCTCGCGCATCGCGCGGGCCGAGACCTATCCGGCGCGCTCGATACGGTTGATCATCGGCTATCCGCCCGGCGGCTCAGCCGACATGACGGCGCGTCTGACGGCGCAATGGCTCTCGGAGCGGCTCGGCCAGTCGGTGGTGATCGAGAGCCGGCCGGGCGCCGGCACCAACATCGCGACCGAGGCGGTCGTGCATGCGCCGCCCGACGGCTACACGCTGCTCCTGGTCGCGCCGGCCAACGCGATCAACGCGAGCCTCTACGACAGGATGAACCACAATTTCATCCGCGACATCGAGCCGGTCGCGGGCCTCATCCGCTTTCCCAACGCGGTGGTGGTCACGCCGTCGCTTCCGGTCAAGACGATCCCCGAGCTCATCGCCTACGCCAAGGCCAATCCCGGCAAGCTCAACATGGCGTCGTCCGGCAACGGCTCGACGATCCACGTGTCGGGCGAGCTGTTCAAGATGATGACCGGCATCAACATGGTGCACGTGCCCTATCGCGGCGGCGCGCCGGCGATCACCGATCTCATCGCCGGCCAGGTGCACGTCATGTTCGACAACGTGCCGACCTCCGCCCCGCACATCAAGGCGGGCAAGCTGCGCGGGCTCGCGGTGACCAGCATGGAGCCTTCGGAGGTGCTGCCGGAGCTGCCGACGGTGGCGGAGTTCGTGCCCGGCTACGAGGCGAGCGCCTGGTACGGCGTGGGCGTGCCCAAAGGCACGCCGCCCGAGATCATCGCGCGGCTCAACAAGGAGATCAACGCGAGCCTCGCCGATCCCAAGCTGCGGGCGCGCTTCGCCGAGCAAGGCGCGTCGCTGCTGCCGGGCTCGGTCGAGGATTTCCGCAAGCTCATCGCCGACGAGACGGAGAAGTGGGCCAAGGTCGTCAAGTTCGCCGGGGCCAAGCCGGAGTGAGGCACTGACTCTCCGTCCCCTCCCCCGCTTGCGGGGGAGGGTAGGGAGGGGGCGCCGCTTGCGCATGCACGTGTGGCTTCCCCCTCCCCACCCTCCCCCGCATGCGGGGGAGGGGGCGCAGATTCAGTGCAAAAGACTGAAAGAGGTGCTGCCATGACAATGCTTCGCCGTCGGTTTCTGCGTCTCGCCGCCGGCGCCATCGCGCTGCCGGCCGTGTCGCGCGTCGCTGGCGCGCAGGCCTATCCCTCGCGACCGGTGCGTTTTGTCGTCGGCTTTGCGCCCGGCGGCGGCGGCGACCTTGCCACGCGCCTGATGGCGCAATGGCTGTCCGAGCGGTTCGGGCAACAATTCGTCGTCGAGAACCGGGTCGGCGCCGCCAGCAATCTCGCCACCGAGCAGGTGGTGCGCGCGCCCGCCGACGGATACACGCTCATCCAGCTCAACGTGGCGAACGCCATCAACACGTCGCTGTACGACAAGCTGAGCTTCAATGTTTTGCGCGACCTCGCGCCGGTGGCGTCGTTCATGCGCGTGCCCAACGTGATGGAAGTCAGCCCGACGCTCCCGATCAACACGGTTCCCGAGTTCATCGCCTATGCGAAGGCCAACCCTGGAAAGGTCATGTTTGCGTCATCGGGCGTCGGCACGACGCTCCACATGTCCGGCGAATTGTTCAAGGCGATGGCCGGGGTCGACATCCTGCACGTGCCGTATCGCGGTCTCGGGTCAGGCGGCTACGCCGACCTCATGACCGGCACGGTGCATGTGGCCTTCGACAATCTGCCGTCCTCGATCGAACTGGTACGCGCCGGCAAGCTGCGCGGGCTCGCGGTAACCTCGACGACGCGCTCTCCCGCCGTGCCGGAGCTTCCGACCGTGGCGGATTTCCTGCCAGGCTATGAGGCGACCGCATGGTACGGCATCGCCGCGCCCGCCGGCACGCCCGCTCCCATTGTCGAAAGGCTCAATCAGGAACTCAACGCCGCCTTTACCGACCCCAGGATGAAGGCGAGGATCGCGGAGCTCGGCGGCACGCCGCTGTCCGGCTCGCCCGCCGACTTCGCCAAGCTGTTTGCGGATGAAGCCGAGAAGTGGGCCAAGGTCGTCAAGTTCGCCGGGGCCAAGCCGGAGTGAGGCACTGACTCTCCGTCCCCTCCCCCGCTTGCGGGGGAGGGTAGGGAGGGGGCGCGGCTTGCGCATGCGCGTGTGGCTTCCCCCTCCCCGCCCTCCCCCGCAGGCGGGGGAGGGAGCGAGAGTCAGTGCAAAAGGCTGAAGAGGTGCTACCATGACAATGCTTCGCCGGCAGTTTCTGCATCTCGCCGCCGCCGCGGCGGCGCTGCCGTTCGCGCGCGCCGCGCGCGCCGACACGTATCCGAGCCGGCCGGTGCGCATCCTGGTCGCCACCTCGGCGGGCGGATCGACCGACATCGTGGCGCGCATCATCGCGCAGCGGCTCTCCGAAAAGCTCGGCCAGCAGTTCGTCGTCGAGAACCGGCCGGGCGGCGGCAACAATATCGGCACCGAGGCGGCGGTGCGCTCGCCGGCGGACGGCTACACGCTGTTCATGGCCAACTCGGTCAATGCCATCAACACGACGTTCTACGACAACCTGAACTACAACTTCACCACCGACATGGCGCCGATCGCGATCGCGCTGCGCTCGTCGCTGCTGGTGAACGTGCATCCGTCGGTGCCGGCAAAAACCATCCCCGAGCTGATCGCGCTCGCGAAGGCGAGCCCCGGCAAGGTCAACATGGGCTCGGGCGGCAGCGGCGCGACCGGGCACGTCTCGGGCGAGCTGTTTGCGATGCTAACCGGCGTGAAGATGACGCACGTGCCGTATCGCGGCGAGGCGATGGCGCTCGCCGACCTGATCGGCGGGCAGGTGCAGGTCGTGTTCGCGACGGTCGGCTCGTCGATCCAGTATGTGCGCGCCGCGCAGGCGCGCGCGCTCGCCATCACCTCGGCGGCGCGCTGGGACGGC
>WNFF01003198.1_pt1 | contig 14091 bp, 13 predicted proteins | sample 5400441 | NCBI WGS metagenome assembly WNFF01 (sample SAMN13153345, study PRJNA577476) | soil metagenome | isolation source: 120 cm saprolite under Douglas fir tree site 2 hole 3 replicate 1 | place: USA:California | collected 2015-04-18 | reverse complement strand
CGTTCGACGACGAAGGCACCCCCACCCAGGATACCGTCCTCATCAAGGAAGGCATGCTGGTAGGCCGGCTGCACTCGCGCGAGACCGCGGCGCGCATGGGCGAGCGGCCCACCGGCAACGCCCGCGCCATCTCGTTCCGCCACCAGCCGATCGTGCGGATGACCAACACCTACATCGCCAACGGCACCGGCACCTTCGACGACCTGATCGGCGACATCAAGCTCGGCGTGTACGCCTGCGGCGCGTTCGGCGGTCAGACGATGCTCGAGAACTTCTCCTTCACCGCGGCCTACGGCCGGATGATCCGCGACGGGCGGCCGGCGGAGCTGGTCAAGGATGTGGTCCTGGCGGGCAACCTGTTCCAGACGCTCGACCGCATCGAGCGGATCGCGGGCGATTTTCGCTGGAATCAGATGGGCGGCGGCTGCGGCAAGGGCGGCCAGTTCCCCCTCCCCGTCACCGAGGGCGCGCCGCACGTGCGCATCGAGGAGGCGCTGGTGGGCGGCGACGTGGCGGCGTGATCTCGGGACTGATCGACCTGGTGCGGCGCCGCGGGTTCCAGGCGGACGCCCTGCGCCGCCGCGCCGACACCACCTCGATCAGTTTCGAGTCGGGCCGTCTCAAGGCGGCGGCGGTGAGCGAGCAGGCGGGGATCAACCTGCGCGTGGTGAAGGAGGGCCGCGTGGGCGTGGCGGGCACGACCGCCACCGCCGACGCCGAGCTGGAGGCGCTGACGGACCGCGCGGCGGCGTCCGCCGAGCTGGGCGAGGAGCTCGCACTCGCCTTCCCGCGCAACGCGCCCCATCCCCCCGTGGTGACCTACTTCGACGCCGTGGCCGACGTCTCACTCGACGCCCTCACCGACATCGGCCGCGACCTGCTGGAGCGCCTCACGCGCGACGGTGTCCAGGTGAACGTCACGATCGAGCGCGAAGTGGCGGAGACTGAAGTCGCGAACACCGCGGGCGCGATCGGCGCGTACATCACCACGGGGCTCACCATCGCGGCGGATCTGACGCGCATCTCCGGTGACGACGTCCTGATGGTCTACGACTACTACACGGGCTGCGGCATGCCCAGCGCCGCGGACCTGGACGCGCTCGTCGCCTCGATCATCACGCGGCTCGAGTTGGCGCTGCGCGTCGTCCCGCCGCCCGAGGGCGCGCTGCCCGTCGTATTCACACCGTCGGGGCTTTCGGCCATCCTGCTGCCGGTGGAGCAGGCATTGTCGGGAAAGTCGGTGCTCCAGGGCGTCTCGCCGCTCGCCGGCAAGAAGGGCCAGCAGGCGTTCGACATCCGCTTCTCCATCACCGACGACCCTGTGATCTCCGGCCGTCCGGGCTCCCGCCCCGTGGACGACGAGGGTGTGCCGTCAGCGGCGCTGCCGCTCGTCGGGGGCGGCGTGGTGCGGCATTTCGTGTACGATCTCGAGACTGCGGCGCGCGCCGACCACGGCACGCAGAGCACCGGGCACGGCGCGCGCGGCATTTTCGGAAAGCCGCGCATCGGGTATTCCAACCTCGTGATCGGCGTGGCGGACGGCGCGCCGCCGGCCGAGACCACGGTGTTCGGCGGTGGGCTGGTGGCGGGTGTATCCGACGGCCTGGTGGTGGACGACCTCATCGGTGTGGGGCAGGGCAACGTGTCGGGCGGCGCGTTCAGCCATCCGGTGGCGCTCGCCTATCGCATCGAAAAGGGAGAGATCACCGGGCGGGTGAAGGATGCGGCGGTGGCGGGCAACGCCTACGACTTGCTGCAACGCATCGGGGGTGCGGGCGCCGACGGGCGTTGGCTCAGCTCGCGCTGGAGTCCGTCGCTGTTGCTGGAGGGTGTGTCGGTCGCCCGGCGTTAGCCGAGCGCTTCTTCGTACGTCTTGCCCTGCGTCATCTGCTCGTAGACTCGTTGCAGCGTCTCGGTCGTGGCCGACAGAAACCGGCAGCGGGCGTCGCTGCGCGAGCGGCATTCGACTTCCATCACGGCCACGGGCTCGCCGGATAGGCGGCCGAGGAAATCCGCCAGCATCCCGGTCGAGAAGAAACACATCGGGGCTTCCGCCGTACCGGGGTCGGCCTCGGCCCAGTCGGCGGAGTCCACCGCCAGCGCGCCGGCCAATGGCGTGATCGTGACCGCGCCCCAGCCCTGCGCCAAGAAGAACGCCGATAACGCTTCGGTGAAGAGGGCGGCGTCGAGATCTTCAGGATGGTTCACGCCGTATTCGGTGTCCAGCCACCCGCGGTAGATCTCGAAGAGCCCTTCGCCCGCGGCAAAGCCCGCCTCCTGCAGCACGGCCACGGCCTGGTCACCGGCGTGCTGTGCCAGGCTGCGGTGGAGCTGCTGGAGGCCTGCCCGGCCGAGGGCGAGCCGATGTGAGGGGGACGTGGAAGCGGTCATCCGGGACGCCAACTTACCGCTTTGCCCGCGCGCGGCGCAACAGTTCGGCCTCGTCGATCTTCTCCACACCGAGCGACTGGGCCTTCGCGAGCTTCGAGCCGGGGTCGGCGCCGGCCACGATGGCCGTGGTCTTCTTCGACACGCTGTCGGTGACGTGGCCGCCGGCGTCCGCGATCAGCTCGGCCGCCTGCGCCCGCGACAGCGTAGGCAGCGTCCCGGTGATCACGAACGTCTGCCCGCTCAAGGGCCCGGTGCCCTCGGTCGACGCGGGCTCGGTCAGATTCACCCCGAGCTTGCCCAGGCGCTCGGCCAGCTTGCGGTTGCGCGGCTCGGCGAAGAACCCCGCCACCGCCTCGGCGATGGCGGGCCCGACGCCGCGGATCTCGGCGATCTCCTCGGGATCCGCCTTAGCCAGCGCCGCCATGGTGCCGAATTGGCGCGCCAGGAGCTTCGCCCCCTGCGCCCCGACGTGACGGATCCCGAGGGCGAATAGCAGGGTTGAGAGCGGCCGGGTCTTCGAAGCGTCGATGGCGTCGATCAACTGCTGCGCCGACTTCTCCGCGAACCCCTCGAGCCCGAGCAACTTCTTGGCGTTGACCTTGTCGCGGTCGTACAGATCGGCGACGTCCGCGATGAATCCAGCGGCGAGCAGCGCGCCGACGCGTTCATACCCCAGCCCGCGGATGTCCATCGTGCCCTTCGACGCGAAGTGCACGATGCTTTCCTTCACCCGCCCGGGGCAGGAGACGTTGGGGCAATAACTCATCACCTCGTCCTGCGGGTGCTCCACCTTCGAGCCGCAGACGGGGCATTTCTCGGGCATCGCGAAGGGGCGCTCGCTCCCGCTGCGGCGCTCGCGGACCGGTCCCAGCACCTGTGGGATCACCTCGCCCGCCCGCGTGACTTCGACCCAATCGCCGATGCGGATGTCCTTGGCCGCGATCAGGTCGGCGTTGTGCAGCGTGGCGGTGGACACCGTGACGCCGCTCACTTCGACCGGCTCGAGCACGGCGTAGGGATTGAGCGCGCCGGTGCGTCCCACGTTGATGCGGATGTCGAGCAGCCTGGTGACTTGGACTTCGGGCGCGAACTTGCGCGCGATCGCCCAGCGCGGCTCGCGCTCGCCCACGGTGCCGAGCTCGGCGTGGAGCGCCAGCGGGTTCACTTTGACCACGACGCCGTCGGCGCCGTAATCGAGTGTGGGCAGCAGGGTCTCGAGCTCGGCGATGCCGCCATGGGCTTCCTCGAGGTTCGCGACGAGCTTGTGGTGCGGCTCGATCGGGAAGCCCCACGCCGCGAGTCCCAGGAGCAGATCGTGCTGCGTCTCGAACGGGAGGCGGTGGCCCGGCGCCTCGATGTGAAAGCAGAACAGCCGCAGCCGCCGCTTGCGCGTGATCTTGGGATCGAGCTGGCGCAGCGCGCCGGCGGCGGCGTTGCGCGGATTCGCGAACGGCGGCTCGCCAGCGGTCTCGCGCTCCCAGTTCATCTGGTCGAACCACGTTTTGGAGAGATAGACCTCCCCGCGCACCTCGAACAGCCGCGGCCAGCCCTTGCCCTGCAGCCGCAGCGGCACGTCGATCACCGTCTTGAGATTGGGCGTGACGTTCTCGCCCTCGACGCCGTTGCCGCGCGTCGCGCCGGTGACGAACACGCCGTCCGCGTACGTGAGACTGACGGCCGCGCCGTCGATTTTCACTTCGAGCGTGTAGCCGGGCGCCTTGACCTCGGGCACGAGCCGCGCGTTGCGGTCTTCCCACGCCGCCAGCTCTTCGGGGCTGAAGGCGTTGGCGAGCGAGAGCATCGGGACGAGGTGGCGGTGCTTCTTGAAAGCCGCCGATGGCTCGGCGCCGACGCGGTGGGTGGGGGAATCGGGGGTGCGCAGCTCGGGGTGCTCGGCTTCCAGCGCCTGCAGCTCGCGGAACAGCACGTCGTATTCGGCGTCCGACATGTCGGGGCGGTCGAGCTGGTAATACGCGTGGCTCGCCCGCTCGAGGATGCGCCGCAATTCCGCGGCCCGCTCGGCCGCCTTGCTCACCGACCCTTGGCTTCTTCCTGGATCACGGCCATCGCCACGCCCACCAGACGGTCGAGCTCGTCGGCGCTGGCGCGGGGCAACAGGCCCTCGGCCCAGGCGCCCTCACGGTGCCCGAAGGCGTCGAGCAGCCGCCGCAGAAACGCGAGCAGCGCCACCCGCTCGAGCTCCATGCGCCGCACGTTGACGTCGCTGTCCTGCTGCCGCTGCGCCAGCCGCTCGTAGCGGTGCGCGTTGCGCAACGCCTGCGCCGTGAGCGACGCCACCACCTGCACGAAGCGCACGTCGGCGTCGGAGAAGGTGGGCCCGTCGCGGAACGTGCGCAGGAAAATCGCGCCGATGGCGGCGCTGCGCCAACTAATCGGCACAACGGTGATGGACTTCACGCGCCGGTTGATCAAGTCGGCGCGCACGTGCTTGAGCGAGGGATCGTTCGCCGCGTCGGGGATGAAGACGGTCTCGCTGTTCTGGATCGCGCGCTTCAGCTCCGGGTAGCGCTCGAGATCGACGACGTAGTTGCGGATCGTCGGGTCTTCGTACGACGCTACCAGGCGCACCGACTTGCCGCCGCGCTCCGACAGAAAGATGGAGCAGCGATCCAGCCCGAACGCTTCGCCCAGCTTGCGCGCGATGGCCTGCAGGATGTCGACGAAATGCAACGATCCCGAAATCTCTTTCAGGATCTCGATGATCGCGAGCAGGTGCTTGCGCTCATGCTCGAGCTCGGCGACGCGAGCGGCGAGGCGTTCGCCTTCGGCGGTGGTGAGAGCGGACGAGATGGACATGGGGAAGTTTGTCCCGCGTTCGGGATGCGCGTCAAGCGCCGTTGCCGCGTCCCACCACCGGCGCTAGCTTCGGACCCCTAAGACTCGTCCTTTTTGTCGCGGATCTCCGCGAGCAGCTTGGCGGCTTCGCGCTTGTAGGTCGGGTCCATCACGTCGCCGATGGGGAGGGTTTCGATCGTGGTCAGCTGCTCGCGCGCGCGCGAATACTTGCCGACGTCGATGTACACCTGCGCGAGCTCCAGCCGGTGATAGACGTGCGACGGCCGGATGGCCACCGCGCGCTCGAGGAAACGCTGCGCATCCTCCCAGTTTGCCTTGTCCATGAATCCGGCGCCGAACAGCGCCTTGGCGAAGAAACGCGTGAAGCCCGACAGCCGCTTCACCTCCGCGTTCCACGCGCCCAGGACGTGCCAACCGCCGTCGATCGTCGAGTCGATCTGGACCGCGCGGGTCGCTTCGTCGTAGATGATGCGCGCGAACCGCACCCGCTCCTTGCCACCCCGCGTGCGCGACAGCCGGCCCAGCACCAGCGCCACCACGTAATGCCCCTCGGCGTGGACCGAGTCGATCCGCAGCGCGCGCTCCGCGTACGTGCGACCGACCGAGTACAGACTGTCGCGCTGGGCCTTGGTCGAGTCGCCCTCGAGCTGCTTGGCGATGTCGGCCATGGCGCGCGCGGCCTTCCAGTTGGCGGCGAAATTCAGCGAGTCGAGCGCCAGGGCCTCGCGATAATGCCGCAGCGCCACGTCGGGGTGCAGGAACGGGTTGGCGCTATCCCCCAGGGCGATGTGCTCAGCCGCAGTCTGCGCCGCGAGCGGCGCGACGAGGAGCAGGGCGACGAGCGGGGCGAACCGCATCAGCATCTCCGGAGGGTGAGGACCGGTCAATGATCGTCGTGCCCCTGATCGAACGCAAGCGCGACGGCGCCACGCTCACCGCCGAAGAGTGGTCCGCGCTCGTCGCGGCCTACACCGCGGGCGACATTCCCGACTATCAAATGTCGGCGCTGCTCATGGCCGTCCTGCTGCGTGGCCTCGCGCGCCACGAGCTCGCGGCGCTCACGGACGCGATGCTCGCCTCGGGTCAGCGGCTCGCCTACGACGATTGGACGGTGCCGCGCGTGGACAAGCACTCCACCGGCGGCGTGGGCGACAAAGTGTCGCTGGTGCTCGCCCCGCTCGTGGCCGCCTGCGGCGTCGCGGTGCCGATGATGTCGGGCCGCGGGCTCGGTCACACCGGCGGCACGCTCGACAAGCTCGAGGCGATCCCGGGATTCCGGACCGGGCTCTCCCTCGCCGAGGCCAAGGCGCAGGTGATGAAGCTGGGCTGCGCGATGATCGGGCAGACGCCCGAGATCGCGCCGGCGGACAAGAAGCTGTACGCCCTGCGCGACGTCACGGGGACCGTCGAGGCGATCCCGCTCATCGCGGCGAGCATCATGTCGAAGAAGCTCGCCGAGGGGCTGAGCGCGCTGGTGCTCGACGTGAAGCACGGCTCGGGCGCGTTCCTGCCGCCGCTGGCGCAGGCGCTCGATCTGGCGCAGACGATGATCGCCATCGGGGAGGATCGCGGCTGTCCCACCGTCGCGCTGCTCACCGCGATGGACCGGCCCCTGGGCCGCGCCTGCGGCAACGCGCTGGAGACCGAAGAAGCGATCCTCGCCCTGCGCGGGGAGGGGCCGCCCGACCTCATGGAGGTGACCTACGCGCTCGGCGTTGAGATGCTGCTCGCCGCGGGGGTCGAGAAGAACTCCAAGAAGGCGCGCGCGCGGCTCGAGAACGCCCTCGGCTCTGGCGTCGCCGCCGAGAAGTTCGAACAGGTCATTGCCGCGCAGGGCGGCAATCCCAAGGTCGTGGAGGACCCCTCCGTGCTGCCGCAGGCTCAAGCGGTGGAGGTGTTCGCCGCACCGGAGACGGGGATCATCATGCGGGTCGAGCCGCGCGTTATCGGCCGCGCGGTGGTGGCGCTGGGGGGCGGCCGCATTCAGGTGGAAGACGACGTCGATCCCAGCGTCGGGTTCGTCATCACGGTCAAGCCGGGCGACCGGGTGGTGGAAGGCGAGCCCATCGCGTCCGTGTTCGCGCGCGATCAGGCCGGCATCGAGCTGGGGATGGGCGCCCTGCGGGAAGCGATCGGGATCGGCGGAAAACTGGAGCAGAAGCCCCTGCCGCTCGTCTCGCACCGCGTGACGAAGGCGGGGGTGGAGGCGCTGGCCGCTATTCCCCAGCCACCCGGTCGAGCACCTCGCGCAGCTCCTCGAGGTTGAAGGGTTTCTTCAGGACGGGGCGCTCGGAGCGCTGCAGCGCGTCGCGCGTGCGCGCCGAGATCGAGTCGCCGGTGGTGAACACGATGCGGCGCTCGAGCCCGCGCCCCTCCATTCGCAGCGCGTCCCACAAATCGAAGCCCGAGTGTGCGGCGTCGAGGTGCACGTCGACCAGCAGCGCGTCGTAGCGCGCCGAGCCGTCGTGCAGCCGCTCCAGCGCATCGCCGTACGTAGCGGCGGCGGTCACGTGGTGCCCCAGCCGAGCCGCCATCATCTCGAACGCCCGGCGCACGCCCGTTTCGTCGTCCACCACGAGCACCTCGAGCGGGCGATCGGCCTGACGCACCCGCGCGGGCGTCCGCGGCTCGATGACCTCGAGCGCCGCCGGCAGCTCCACGCCCACGCGCAGGCCGCCGCCCTCCACGTCGTGCAGGTACATGCGGCCGGCGTTCGCCTTCACGAGCCCGAGGCAGATCGACAGGCCGAGCCCCGCGCCGCTCTCGCCCTTAGTCGTGAAGAACGGATCGAACGCGCGTTCCTGCAGCTCGGGCGGAATGCCGGGGCCTGAGTCCTCGACCAGGATGACGACATGGTGATTGCTGCGGCCCGCCGACATGCGCAGCGTCCCGGGCCGCCCCGTCGCGGCGATCGCCTCTTCGGCGTTGACGACGAGGTTCAACAGGACCTGCTGCAGCTCCTGCGGGTCCGCGAGCACCGGCGGGATGCGCTCGTCGACGTCCACCACCGCACGCACGCGCGACCTTTTCAGAGCGTTGGTGTGCAATGCCAGCACGCGATCCACTGCGTCCCACAGGTCCACGGGCTGCGGCTGGCGCGGACGCTGGCGCGCGAAGTCGAGCAGCGTTTGCACCACGCGGCCGGCGCGCATCGCCTCGCTCTGGATCAGCTCGGCGCTCTCGCGCACGCTCGCGGTCGGCGCGTCCACCGCCAACAGCTCCGCGAACGCCGCCACCGCCGCGAGCGGGTTGTTGATCTCGTGGGCCACGCCCGACACCAGGGCGCCCAGCTGCGTCAAGCGGTCGGTGTGCATCAGCTTGCGCTGCAGGAGCACTTCCTTCGATACGTCGAGCGCCAGGAACAGCAGCTTGGGGGAGCCCTCGGGCGGCACGACGTTCTCGATCACCGCGTCGACCTCGCGCGCCGGCTCGCCCGGGAATGCGATCGAGATGTGGATGCGCTGCCGCGCGCGCAGCGCTTCGCGCAGCGCCCCGCCGAGCGTCGCGCGCTGCGCGTCGGGAATCCAGTCCGCCAGGCGGCGGCCGGGCAGCACGCGCGGGTCGGGCGCGCCCAGCAGCTCCGCGCCCGCGGGATTGGTCTCGAGAATCTGGCCATCCTCGGTGAGCACCAGGGCAGCGCTGGGCAGTGCGTGGAAGAGCTGCAGGTAGAGCCGGCGCTCCGATTCGAATGCCGACAGGATCTGCGCCGCGCGCGACTCGCGCGGCAGCTCGTCGTGCACCTCGCGCAGCACCAGCACGACGTGGTTCTTGGGGCCGGGCGTGACGGTCGTCTCGAACATGCGTCCGCGCGAACCGGGAGCGAGCGCCGGGGCGAGGTAGGTCCGCGTGGCGCCCGTGTGCAGGACGTCCTGCAGCGCCTCCTCGACGTAGCTGCCGCGGGCGTTCGGGAACAGGACCCAGAAGCTCTGGTCCAGCACCCGGTCGCTGGGCAGACCCGTCAGGCGCGCCGCGCCCGCCGACCAGACGGTCACGCGCCAGTCCGGCGCGATCACCGCGACGCCGAAGTCGAGACTGTCGAGCAGCGCCTTGAGCTCCATCCCGCCCCGCCTTCCTATATAGAAAAAGCCCCGTCGGGCCGCATCGTGGGCGCAACGGGGCCAAGCAAAGTCTGAGTTTTTAACGGCTTAAACGGCTCTACTCCACAATTGCGCAGGGGGTCCCCGGAAGTCAATCCAATCGGGAGAACCCCTAAACACGTTTGTGATTGGAGTCACAAGAGCTCGGGGGGTTTGGGGCGTCCCGCGCCTGGTCCCCAGTCTCTCACGCTGTCCTCGTCAGGCGCTTGTTGCACGTCCTGTTCCGCGCGGTCTAGCTCAGCGCGGTCGATCTCTTCTGTGGCGTCGGCGCGACGGTTTGCGGTGGGTTCGGTTGGATCGTCGCGGCCGCCCCACACCAGCCAGGCGAGAAGCAGCAGCAGCGCAGCGAGGACGACGAGCGTGGCCACCATCCCCGCACTCAGATGTCGAGGTTGCGGACGAACTTGGCGTTTTCTTCGATGAACTTGCGGCGCGGCTCGACTTCGTCGCCCATCAGCGTTTCGAACAGGAAGGACGCCTCAGCCGCGTCTTCCATTCCCACCTTCAGAATGGTGCGCGTCTTGGGATCCATCGTCGTGCGCCACAGTTGGTCGGGATTCATTTCGCCCAGGCCCTTGTAGCGCTGGGTGAGGATGTTGCCATGGCCTTCGGTGCCGTTGCCGAGGCGTTTCGCAAACGCCTCGCGCTCCTTCTCGTCGTAGGCGTAGAACTCTTCTTTGCCGCGGGCGACGCGGAACAACGGCGGCTGCGCGATATAGATGTAGCCCGCGTCGATCAGCTCCTTCATTTCCTTGTAGAAGAACGTGAGGAGCAGCGTGCGGATATGGGCGCCGTCCACGTCGGCGTCTGTCATGATGATGATCTTGTGGTAGCGCGCTTCGGTGACTTTGAAGTCCTCGGCCACGCCCGTGCCGATCGCCGTGATGATCGTACGGATTTCTTCGTTGGACAGGATCTTGTCGATGCGCGCCTTCTGCACGTTGAGAATCTTGCCGCGCAGCGGCAGGATCGCCTGGAAGCTGCGGTCGCGGCCTTGCTTGGCGGAGCCGCCGGCCGAGTCGCCCTCGACGAGATAGATCTCGCAGAGCTTGGGATCGGTGAGCGAGCAGTCGGCGAGCTTCCCGGGCAGCAGGCCCGCCTCGAGCCCGCTGCGCTTGCGCACCAGCTCGCGCGCCTTGCGCGCGGCTTCGCGCGCGCGCGCGGCGCTGACCGCTTTCGCGATGATGGCGCGGGCCACGCTCGGATACTTGTCGAAGAAGTCGCCCAGCGCTTCGTTCACCACGCTCTTGACGATCCCCTCGACCTCGGAGTTGCCGAGCTTGGTCTTGGTCTGCCCCTCGAACTGCGGCTGCTTCACCTTCACGTGCAGCACCGTGTTCAAGCCCTCGCGCACGTCGTCGCCGGAGAGCGTGAACTCTTCCTTCTTGAGGAGGCCGTCCTTCTTCGCCCACTCGTTGATCGTGCGCGTGAGCGCGGCCTTGAAGCCGGTGAGGTGCGTGCCGCCTTCGTGGGTGTTGATGTTGTTCACGAAGGTGAACGTATTCTCGCTGTACTGATCGTCGTACTGCACCGCACCCTCGACCTCCACGTCTTCGCGCGTGGCCTCGAAGGTGATCGGCTTGGGATGCAGCGGGCGGCGGCTGCCCAGCACCCACTTCACGAATTCCGCGAGCCCGCCCTTGTAGTAGTACGTCTCCGTCTTGGCCTGGCCCGTGCGCTCGTCCTTGAGCGTGATGGTGAGGGCCTTGTTCAAGAACGCGAGCTCGCGCAGCCGGTTGGCGAGGGTGTTGAAGTCGAAGCGCGTCTCGGTGAAGATCGACGTGTCGGGTTTGAACCAGACCGTCGTACCGGTGCCCTTCGCTTTGCCGACCACTTCGAGCTGCTTCTTCGTGTCGCCGCGCGCGAACGCCATGTGGTAGCGCTTGCCGTCGCGATCGACCCACACCTCGAGCTGCTCCGACAACGCGTTCACGACCGACACGCCCACGCCGTGCAGGCCGCCGGAGACCTTGTAGGTGTTCTTGTCGAACTTGCCGCCCGCATGGAGCACCGTCAGCGCCACTTCCACGCCGGGCTTTTTCTCGGTCTTGTGGATGTCGACCGGAATGCCGCGGCCGTTGTCGACGACCGTGACGGCATTGTCGGCATGGATGGTCACGTCGATCGCGGTCGCAAAGCCCGCCAGCGCCTCGTCCACCGAGTTGTCCACCACTTCGTAGACGAGGTGATGCAGCCCGCGGCTCGACACCGAGCCGATGTACATCGCGGGACGGCGGCGCACCGCCTCCAGGCCCTTCAAGACCTGGATGGAGTCCGCCTGGTACTCGGGTTTCGTGGGTTTCGCCTTCGCCATACGTCCTATTGTGAAAGAAGCCAGCGGATCGCGGCGATCCGGCCGGCGCCGCGGCCCGCGTTCACGCGAGCCATGATCTCCGGCGCCATCAGCTGCAGCTCGTTCATCCACGCGCTCGTCGCCACGCGCACGAACAGTGTGCCGTCGGGCGTGACGCGCTCGGGCGTCGTCACGGCCGCGATCTGCGGGCCGACCAATCCGGCCCAATCGGGGATGACTTGGGCCTGCGACAGCCGGCGCGTGAGTCCCGCGCGCTCGAGATACGCGCGTAGAGCCTCCGCCACTGCTATGGGGCGACCTTTGGTGCGATCGCTCATTCGGTCCCCTTTACACACAGCGCCACGGGACGTCCCGTGGCGCCGCGACGTCTTCGCGAGAGCCGTTGGAAAGCCCTACAAATTTACCCAGAAGTTGTTGTCAGGGCAAGGTTTATGCCTGCTCAGGGCGCCACCACCACGAACGTATCCAGCGTGCTGCGAAAGCCCGACAAGTCGCGCGCTTCGAGCCGTACCGGGACGTGCTGGCCCGTGGTGTAACCCGACCGGATTTTGAAGCTGAAGGGCGCCGCGTAGCTGGTTGCCAGGAAGGCGTCGGCGCCACCCCGCGACGAGTCGACCGTGAGCCAGACGGAGTCCAGCCCGTCCGCATCGCTCGCCTGGACCTGGCCGGTGAGCGTATCGGGGGAGTGCACGGCCGTCTTGCCGAATTCGATCTGCAGCGCGGGAGGCCCGGGGCGGGGGCGTTCGGAAAGGCACCCGGACGCCCACACTACCACGGCGGCGAGACCCGCCACGATCGCCGCGGCTCGCGCTAGCGGCCGGCGAACTTTGGTGCGCGCTTCTCCAGAAATGCGGTCAGCCCTTCCTTCATGTCCGCAGTGGCAGCCAACAACCCGAAATGATTCGCCTCGAGCAGCAGCCCTTCGTCCAAGCTCATATCCAGGCCCCGCTCCACCGCCTCGAGCGCCAGGCGCACCGCCAGCGGGCCCATCGCCAAAATACCCCGGACCAGCTTCTCCGATTCGGCCGCCAGATCGGCCGCGGGCACGACCTTGTTGACCAATCCGATGCGGAAGGCCTCGGCGGCATCGATCATCTCGCCCGTGAGGATCAGCTGTAACGCCCGGCCTTTGCCGACGAGTCGCGGCAGACGCTGTGTGCCGCCGTACCCCGGGGCGATGCCGAGTTTTACCTCGGGCTGGCCGAACTTGGCCGTGTCGCTCGCGATGCGGATGTGGCAGGCCAGCGCCAGCTCGCAGCCGCCGCCCAGCGCGAAACCGTTGACCGCCGCCACCACCGGCTTGCCGCACGTCTCGAGCCGGCGCAGCACCCCTTGGCCGCGCAGCGCGCGCGCCTTGCCGTCGAACGGCCCTTGCTTGGCGAGATCGGCGATGTCCGCCCCGGCCACGAACGCCTTGGGCCCCGCGCCGGTCAGGATGACGCCGCGGATGGAGTCGTCCGAGGTGATCCGGTCGGCGGCCTGGCCCAGCTCGGCCACCACCTGATCGTTCAGCGCGTTGAGCTTGTCGGGGCGGTTGATCGTCACGAACGCGATGCCGTCGCGGATTTCGAACAGGAGTGTTTGGTAGGCCATGGAGATAAGGTAACGCGGAAAGCGTTAGGTTTGCTCATGCCCGCCGTCCTCGCCGTCGACCAGGGCACGACCGGCTCCACCGCGCTCGTGATCGCGGCGGACGGCCGTCTGCTGGGCCGTGGCTACCGCGAAATCACGCAGCATTTCCCGCATCCCGGCGAAGTCGAGCACGACCCCGATGAGCTGTTCGCGGCCACGGTGGCCGCGGCCGAAGGTCGTCCCTGACGCCCTCGGCATCACCAACCAGCGCGAGACGGTGTGCGTGTGGGAGCGCGCCACGGGTCGGCCGCTGCATCGCGCGATCGTGTGGCAGGACCGGCGCACCGCGGCGCGTTGCGCGCGCCTGGCGCGCGGCCGGCACGCCGGCCTGATCCGGCGGCGCACCGGGCTCGTGCTCGACCCGTATTTCTCCGCCACCAAGATGGAGTGGCTGCTCGCGCACGTGCCGGGGCTCAAGCGGCGCGTGACGAACGGCGAAGCGGTGTTCGGCACGGTGGACGCGTGGCTGCTGTTTCGCTTGACGGGCGGCGCGAGCTTCGCCACCGATCATACCAACGCGTCGCGCACCATGCTGTACGACATCACGCGGCACGATTGGGATCCGGCGCTGCTCAAACTGTTCGGCGTGCCGCGGCACGCGTTGCCCGAGATCCGGCCGTCGAGCGGTGCGTTCGGCGTGACGACGGCCGCCGATCTCGGCCACGCCATTCCGATCACCGGCGTCGCCGGGGACCAGCAGGCGGCGCTCTTCGGGCAGGGCTGCTGGCGGGCCGGGCAGGCGAAGAACACCTACGGCACGGGGGCGTTCCTGCTTCTCAACACCGGCACGCGGCGCGCCACGTCAAGACACGGGCTGCTCACCACGGTGGCGTGCGGCTC
>WNFF01005211.1_pt1 | contig 14092 bp, 13 predicted proteins | sample 5400441 | NCBI WGS metagenome assembly WNFF01 (sample SAMN13153345, study PRJNA577476) | soil metagenome | isolation source: 120 cm saprolite under Douglas fir tree site 2 hole 3 replicate 1 | place: USA:California | collected 2015-04-18 | reverse complement strand
TCCACATCCGGCTGACCGAGGATTGCCAGCGGCGCTCCTTCTTGCGATTCAAAAAGTCCTTCCATCGCCGCCAGCGTCGGCTGCTGATTGTACGCAACCAACTTTCCCTGCATATCGCCGGTGGGGAACAGCTGCAGGATCGCCGCCACTGCTCCTACCAATACGCCCGCTCGCAAAAAAGTGCGGCCGTAGGTTTCATCGCGCTTCGTCAGCAAATAAAAAGCACCGACCCCTGCCATGACGAAGCAGCCGGTTTGCACGGCGCCCAGCATCGTATGTGCGCACTGCCAGAGCGCCCACTTGTTTACCAGGAGACCCCAGAAGCTGGAGAGTTCGATCTCGCCGTTGGCGCCAAGACGGTAGCTAGTGGGGTGTTGCATCCACGCGTTCGTCACAATGATGAAATAACCGGAGAGCCACGAACCCAGAAAAACGAGAAATGCCGCTCCCCAGTGCCCGATTCGGCCGAGCCTCTTTTCGCCAAACAAGAACAAGCCCAGGAAGCTCGATTCCAGAAAGAAGGAGAACACGCCTTCCATCGCCAAGCCTTGCCCGATGACGCCGCCGGCCGCTCTCGAAAACGCAGCCCAGTTCGTCCCGAACTGAAATTCCATCGGAATGCCGGTGACAACGCCGAGGGCAAAATTGATCCCGAAGATCCGAGCCCAGAATCGTGCCGCACGATTGTAATGTTCATCGCCGGTTCGCAGCGCTTTGGTCTTCAGGTAGACGAGCAGTAGCGCGAGCCCCATCGTCAACTGCGGAAAAATGTAATGAAACGTGATCGTGAACGCGAAATGAAGACGGTGTACATCGAGCGCTTGTCCCATGACGACACCTCCGTGCGAACTATTGCGGTGTTCGGCCTGGTGGCCGCGGTTGGCTCGAAGGATGCGAGTACTGCGGCTGGTTCAGCGGCATTTTCTCACTTTTAAGGTGTTCTACAACAATTTTTCTGAGCGTGCCAGGGCGATCGCGGCAAACCCGGTCGCGTTAGGCGGATTCATGACTGGCGCGCGGCGAAGTTCCTCATATTGGGAAATTTCTCTAATTTTCATACATGCCTGCGGCATCCGATGTATTGTTTTGGCACGCCTTCCCACCGGAGGATCTCCATGAAGTACGATGCCATCATCATCGGCTCCGGCCAAGCCGGCAATCCTCTCGCCTATCGCCTCGCGGATTTGGGATGGTCTGTAGCGCTCATCGAGAACAATTACCTGGGTGGCACCTGCATCAACGTTGGTTGCACGCCCACCAAGACCATGGTCCACCGCGCGCAGGTCGCTCACTATGCGCGAAACGCCGCGCGCTGGGGCGTCAACGCATCGAATGTCAGCGTCGATCTCGCCAGGATTGTTGCTCAAAAAGACGAAGTCGTTCTCAGTTTTCGCGGCGGCCTGCAGAAACAAGTCGACAAGCGCGCTAACCTTCATCTCCATCGCGGCTGCGCCCGTTTTGTTGGCCCGCATCAACTTAAGGTTGGAGAAGACCCGCTCGAAAGCGAAAAGATTTTCATCGACATCGGCTGCCATCCCAACATTCCTGCGATTTCCGGCCTGGATACCGTGTCGTATCTCACCAATGAGTCCATCATGCAGCTCACGACTCTCCCCGACCATCTCCTCATTCTCGGAGGTGGCTACATCGGCCTCGAATTTGGACAGATGTTCCGCCGTTACGGCAGTCGCGTCACGGTGCTTCACACCGGCAAACAAATCGTTTCTCGCGAAGATCCCGAAATTGCCGTCGAGCTGCAGAAAGCGCTTAAAGCCGAAGGAATACAATTCCTGCTCGGCGCCCGCACCACGCGCGTTGAAAACAAGAACGGTGCCGTCACTCTGTCTTTCGAAGGAACCGCCGGCTCATCCAGCGTCACGGGGTCGCATCTCTTGATCGCCACCGGGCGCGCTCCAAACACAGAAGATCTCGGCCTCGACAAAGCGGGCATCGAAACCGTCAAGAATGGCTTTATCAAAGTGAACGGCCGCCTCGAGACAAATGTTCCAGGCCTTTGGGCCCTCGGCGATTGCAAGGGCGGCCCGGCGTTCACGCACATCTCCTACAACGATTTCCAGATTGTTTACAGCAATTTGGTGGAAGGGAAGAATCTCACAACCGAAAATCGGCCCGTGCCGTACTGCGTCTTCACCGATCCGCAGCTCGGCGGCATCGGCATGACCGAGAAGGAAGCTCGCGCCAAAGGCTACAAGCTCAAAATCGGGAAATGCCCGATGACTTATGTGGCGCGAGCCATTGAACGCGGCGAAACGGGGGGGCTTATGAAAATTGTCGTCGATGCTTCCAACGACCGCATTCTCGGGGCTTCCATCCTGGCATCCGAGGGAGGCGAACTCGTGCAAATCCTCGGCACCCTCATGCTGGCGAATCAGCCGTACACACTTTTGAAAGGAGCCGTATATATCCACCCCACGTTTGCATCGATCCGTCAGAGCGTTCGAGATTTCTGGTGGGGCTGGGGAGATTCGAACTCCCGACAAGCAGTTTAGGAAACTGCTGCTCTATCCATCTGAGCTACAGCCCCACGTGTCCATTGTAATACTTCTCACATGGTTCAGTTGCGCCGGATTTTTGGCTTGCAGCAGGCGAACCGCCCCTGCGTTCTCAGCCAGGCAAGGACCGCGCGATTCGGAAACCATAGTCCGCGTATTGAAACTCCGGCGGGATGCTCGAACGCGCCGCCGTGCGCGTCACCTTAATATGATGCCGCCACGAGCCGCCCCGCGAAGCCCGGCGGCTGCCGCTCTTCGGCCCGAGCGGATTTTGCTCCGGCGAGCGCCCGTAGTAGCCGTCGTCATACCAGTCGGCGCACCATTCATGGACGTTGTCGCCGAGATTGTAAAGCCCGTAAGCATTCGGAGGATACAGACCCACCGGCTCAGGACCCAGCTTCCATCGCTTGCCGTAATCGGGAACCATCTCCGGAGGCGCATCGCCCCACGGGTAAAGCAAACCTTCCGCGCCGCCGCGAGCCGCACGTTCCCATTCGGCTTCGCTCGGCAAACGATAGCGTTTGCCGGTCACGCCGCTTAACCACTCGCCGTAACTCGCCGCCTCGTCCCACGACACGGCCACAACAGGCATGTTCTTGTGATTAAAGTTTGCATCCGTCCAGCACGGCGGCGGAGCACCACTCGTCGCTGCAAGAAAGCGCCCGTACTCCGCGTTCGTTACCTGGTAAGCCGCAAGCTCAAAAGCATCCACCCACACGCGATGCACCGGCTTCTCATCATCGCGCCCGGATTCGCAGCCCATCCCAAACCAACCCTCCGGGATGCGCACCATCACCGGTTCAATCGCTTCATTCTGTGCCATTGAAGAGGTTGCCATCGCAAAGTCACGATACGCCCCGGAAACACCGACAGGCAACTGCCGGAAGAGAAAGTCGAGGAGCGCGTGGCGCTGGGCAGGATGTTCGGAAATTTCGTCCCTTAATTTCGCTGAGCGGTGTGTTCCAGCATATTCGTCACATTCCTATGCACCCGGCGAGAGTCAGCCGTCTGAAGGCCGCAGCCACAGGTTTCTTGGAGAACGCGGCAAATGCAATGACATGCGCTAGCAGGAGCAGCTTTCCGCTACCTCCAACCAGCGAGGATCGCGCCCATGACCAGGTAGCAGACAAGCTGGTAACCAGTATTGATGGCGAAGAGCTTCATGCTCTGCTTCGCGAACAGCGCGCCAGTGAACTGCACGGTGGCGACGAATCCGAGCCACACATGGAACCCGGCCATCAAGCCGAAATGGAGGTCGTCTGCCCGAAGCCCATGGAGGATCAAGGCCAACGTGAAAGCGGAAACCAGGCTGGCAACAAACGAGCCGCCATAAGCCGGGCCGGCGGTCTTTTTCATTTCCTCCATCCGAGTTTTGTCGTTGGGATCGTAGCCCATCTCGCGCATCCACGCTTTTGCGAAGAGCAGGGGTGAGTACCACAGGAAACCGACAACCATGGTGGATATTGCGGCGACTAGAACGGCGAGCAGATTGATGTGATGGAAATACATGAATGAATGCCTCCGGTTTTGCAGTGAGGGAAACTTTGCGCGCTATCCTATAACGCGTTTCCGCCCGATGCTATGGAAAATAGTCCAAACGCGTTTCTTCCGTTGCCTCACCGTCGAGGTCACCCAGAAAGGAATGCCATGGTTCCGGCGCGGGCTCGCCGTGGCTGGCCGCCGTCACGGGGCGGGAAAAGCAGCAGAAGGAGGAGTGGCTACTTGGACTCTGGAACAGGCTTGCGAGGCCGCTGCTTGGCGGAGATGGATTTGATGACGAGCTGCCGGCGATTCTTGGGATCGAGAGGAACTTTCGCCCGGTGCAGCGCCAGGTTCATCAGGCCCTGCACATAGGGGTCGTCCAGTACGGAAAAATCTTCCAGTCGGATGTGCCGTACCACTCTGCCCTCGCCCTGAAGACGGCGCTGAGGGTCAGGAATACCAGCTCCCTGAAGGAAGCACAGCGTCACCCAGCGGGGAAACAGTACGATCGAAAAAATCGCCAGCGAAGGTCGCTCGTTCGGCCCGAACCCGATCACCAAGCCGTTGTAGTTGTCATAAACCATCTCCACGGCCCCGGGCAGCCGCTTGCGCAATTTGGCCAGCACCCGTCGCGCGAATGCCGCGATGGCCGGATCGTACTTGGCCAGGAAAGAGTCGAGCTGCCGTTTGGGATTCGCCGTGAGTTTGGATTTTGCCGGCATCGTCAATCCGCCGCAACGATTTCCTTCCAAGCCCGCTTTCGATGGACGATGGCGCTTGCTAGCGGGCCCTGCGGAATTCCACGTAATCGCGCCCGGCGTAGAGCCGGTAGCTTCCCGCGGTGGCAGTGGCAAGCACTTGTAGCGGTACGGGGCGCTTCATTTCCGCGTCGTGCTGTGAGGTGGCCTGCAACACGTCATTGGCGCCGAGGTCCATCACCATAAACTTTCCGCCGGCGATGAAACCGATGCCGTAAGCGCCGGGCTTCAAGGTTTGACCGGCGATTTCGAGCGTAACCTCGTTGAGCAGATAGGCTTGGTATTTCTCCTTGAGTCCCGTGGAGTAGCCGGAGCTGTCAACCATTCCCGCGAGAACATAGAGATCGTCAGCGAAGTGAACGCCGCCGCTGTTGCGGAACTGCACCGGCGCACTCTGCCCGCGAAAAAAAACGCGTTCCGGGAAAATTTTTGGAGAAATGTCGGAGGCCTTGAGGACAACTTCCTTGCCTGCGGCGGGCGGGTTGTCGGCCCTTACGGCATGGAGATGCCGGAGCGGGAAACTCAGAAGGACGAGCGGCAGGAAAATGAAAAACCTCTTGAATCGGGCCATGGAAACTCCTTTCCGCATGCCGGAATCGTACAACATTTGGTTCCGCGCCGGAAAAAAGAAACGAGGGCCATCGGTGCTGCTCTGGCCCCCGGCATTTTCGGGACCAAAAAAGGCCGCGAAACGGTTAAGGCGGTGGTGTGATATCTTACGCGCTCGCTCGCAGGGCTGCACCGAGGAGAGGATAAAGATGCTGGATCGGCGAAATTTCATGAAGACGTGTTCGGGAATGGGGCTGGCAGGGACGCTGTTTCCGGGAGTGCTGTGGGCGCAAGCACAGGAGCAAGGTGCGAAGAAGATCACCAAAGAGATGATCGACAATGCGGCCTCCATCGCGGACGTGGCCCTCGCGGACAACTACAAGCAAATGATGCTCGACAACTTGAACGAGCATTCGAAGGGCTACGAAGAAATCTACAAGCTGCACATACCGAATTCCGTCGAGCCCGCGCTGATTTTTGATCCCGTGCTCCCGGGGATGACGTTCGAAACGGAACGCAAACCGATGCGCATTTCCAAGGGGCCTGGCACCGTGGCCTCGGGTGCACCGAAGAATTTGGAAGATTTGGCATTTGCGAGCGTGCGGGAACTGGCGGAGCTCATCCGAACGAAAAAAGTTTCCTCGCTTGCGCTGACGGAGATGTACCTGGGGCGGTTGAAAAAGTACGATCCGGCGCTGAGATTTGCCGTGACGCTGACGGAAGAACGTGCGCTCGCGCAGGCCAAGGAGGCGGATGCGGAAATTGCCGCGGGAAAATACCGCGGGCCGCTGCACGGCTTACCCTGGGGCGCCAAGGATTTGCTTGCCGTAAAGGGCTACAGGACAACCTGGGGCGCGGGCGGATTCGAAAGCCAGATGTTCGATGAAGACGCCACGGTCGTAAAACGGCTGGACCAAGCGGGCGCGGTGCTCGTCGCGAAATTAACGCTCGGCGCGCTGGCACAAGGGGACGTATGGTTCGGCGGTGTCACGAGAAATCCCTGGAACACGAATCAGGGCTCGAGCGGATCGTCGGCGGGACCGGCTTCGGCGACCGTGGCGGGATGCGTAGCATTCAGCATCGGGTCCGAAACGCTCGGCTCGATTTCGTCGCCATCGATGCGTTGCGGATGTACGGGTTTGCGGCCTTCGTTTGGCTTGGTGCCGCGCACGGGCGCCATGGCGCTCTCCTGGAGCATGGACAAGCTGGGGCCGATCTGCAGAGCCGTGGAAGATTGCGCGCTTGTCCTGGACGCGATTCAGGGACGGGATGGCATGGATCGCACGGTACAGTCCGCAGCTTTCAATTGGGATGCGAATCTGGATTGGAGAAAGCTGCGCGTCGGCTATTTGAAAACAGCGTTCGAACGGAAACCGGACGACCAGCAGGAGGCCGCAAAGGAAGAACCGCCCGCCACTCCCGAAGAACAAAAGAAGCGGGACGAGCAGAAGAAGCGCCGCGAGGCCATGCGCGCACGAGCAGAGTACGACAGAAAATACAACGCCGCAGCCCTGGCGAAACTGCGAGAAATGGGAGTGAACCTCGTCCCGGTGGAGATGCCGAAATTTCCTTATGATGCCATGAGGACAATGCTGACGGCGGAATCGGCGGCAGCTTTCGATGAACTCACGCGCACGGGCAGAGACAAGTTGCTGACGTCGCAGAAAGAATATGACTGGCCGAATACGTTTCGAACGGCGCGCTTCATCCCGGCAGTGGAGTACATCCAGGCCGCGCGAGCGAGGCGGATGGCGATGGATGCGGTCGCAAAAGTGTTCGACAATTTTGACGTAATCGTGGCGCCGACAAGCGGCCAACAACTTGTGATTACGAATTTGACGGGACACCCGGCCGTGATTTTGCCGAACGGGTTGCGCGGCAACGACGCGCCGAAATATCCTTCGAATGACGCAAGCGATTTCCAGAACTCTGGCGGCCCGGGAACTCCCACCAGCTTGACGTTTCTCGGGAAATTGTACGGCGAGGCGGAACTGCTCGCGTTCGCGCGCGCCTACCAGGAGGCGACGGGATTTCATCTGCAACATCCGAAGCTGACGCCCGGGTCCTAATCGAACGCGGATGAATCGCAGCGAATCGTCGAATGCAAAACTCTTTACTTTTTGAGTTCCGCGCGCGTGCGCTGGAGTTTCATGGCCGTGGTGCGGAGAGTTTCGGGAACGTTCTTGTTGGCGGTGAGGCGCTTGAGATCGACGGCGTTGAGCATGGGGAGCATGTGCATGGTGACGTCGAGAGGCGCCTTGGGATTGTTGATGAGGTTGCGGACAACGGTGTAGTTCTTGCGGAAATTGCGGTTACCGGCGATGAGGCGAAGAATCTCATCGGTGAGGCTGGCCATGGCAGCGAAGGCTTCTACTTCCTGGTCGGTGAGGCGGGGAGACTGGAGGACGGCACGCTGGACAACTTTGTTGTTGTCGCGAATGAGCGTGCGGCGCGCTTCGGAGCCTCCCTTCATGGCGAACTGCACGCGCTGTGCGACGGTCATTTTCGCCAGACGCTGAATCAGCGTCTGGCGCCTGGCTAAGTCGGATTCAACCGCGGCTGCGGCTTCCGCGAGCGCGGCTTCGTCGATGAGATTGTCCGGGCCGTGAAGACCGTGGAGCTGATTTTTTTGATCGACGGTCAACGAGGAAGAATGTTCGAGAGCGGCGGCCAACGCGGGAGATTCTGTGACGCGATCGAGTTCGTCCATCAGCGCCTGGATGCCGAGAGTGGATAGGTGGCGAACGACAGGAACGAGATGTTCGGCAGAACAGTTTTTGTTTTGCACCATGGCGTCGCAGACGCCGGGTTTGTCGGCAAGATTTCTTGCCGCGTAGGTGAAGAGCATAGGCAAAGCCTGCTCGCGTTTCAGGGCTTCGACGAAGGATTCGACGGGCAGAGAGAGAATCGCATCCTGCGCGCGGGCTGCGACCATTTCGTCGGCGTCGCCGGCGAGCACCGCGAGAATTTCCGCGCGGTCCGCGGGGGCAAGATGCGCACCGCCGGTACAGACAGCGATTTTTCTTTCGCGCGGGGCGCGGCCGTGGCGCAGGTCTTCGAGAACTTCGGGGCTGAGAGTTTCCACCGGCTTATGGCCTCAAGTCCTTCTGACTAAGCACCATTGTACCGGAGGCGCCGGGTGCACCAAGGGGCGGCATGGCCTTGCCGTTCAATTCCAGCAACACCGCGGAGGAATCCCCGGCGGTGACCTCGAACTGCTGATTGGCCGAAAAGTGACGGGTCTCCCCAGCAGGCAGCTCGGCATCGAGGAGCAGTTTGTTGTCGGAGAGGATGCGGACGCGCGTGGCCGCAGAGGTGGAGACGGAGAGGTCGAGAGGATCCGCGGAGGCGGATTGTTCCGCTGATCCCTTCGAAGTGGAACCGACTTGAGGCTGAGGTTGCATGGAAAGGGAAGCAGCGGCGGATTTTCTCGTGGCGCGATAGGCGGCGTAGCGATGCCAGCCGTAGCGGCCGGCATAGAAAAGTCCGACGACCAAGAGAAGCAAGAGCAAAACGGCGAGAACGGGAAGCCACTTCGGCGGCGATGGAATGCGTTCCTCGGGTTTGGGGGGAGCCGCGGCCAAATGTTCGGCGCGCGCCAGGTCGTACTCGCCAAGGAGTGCTTCCTCATTGAGGCCCAGATAACGAGCGATGGTGCGCACGAAGCCGTGGCCGAAGATGCCGCCGGGCAACCGGCCCCAATCTTCATTCTCGAGGGCTTCGACGAAACGAGCGCTGATGCGTGTGGCCTTGGTAAGTTCGTCCATGGAAACTTCGCGCATCTCGCGCTCGCGCTTCAGGCGTTCGCCAAAATTTCCCTTGGCCATGAACCGGAACCTGTCCTTGATGAATCGGCGGGCGCCCTCGCTCTCGAAAACCTCGACGCGGTCGGGGTGTTCGGAAGGCGGCGTGGAATCCCTGAACGGACTATAGGCGGAGGAATCCGGTGGTGTCAAACGGTGAGGAAAGGGTGCAGCGGTCAGTGGGGAGAAGAATGGGAGACGGGAACGTTGAAAGTTGGCAGTTTGATCCAACAGGGTTTAGGGGGTGGGGGCGGCAAAAAGATTGAGTGGAAAGGGGTTACGGGATAGGGGTGGGGATTCCGACGGAGCCGAACGCTAAATCCGGGATGAATCCGAATGGCGTTCCGGGACGATCCCGAACACCATCGGAGCGTAGCGACGCCGGCACTTCGATCGTGCTTGAAAAGTGTTCGGCTTCGTCAAGTGAAACCTGTCCGGAGCGCAGCGGAGGAAGGATGCCGCTAGCGGAGAAAGGGGTGCGGGTACAGGGGCGGCAGCCCTTGTCCCTGCCTCAACGCTGAAGCGGCCGGAGCGCGCAGCGCTCTGAATCGCACCCGCTAAAAACGCATCGGACGGTGCATCCCCGCACGCCGACTGAAACCGTCGCCTGGGCCTCGGGCCTTTATATGCCTTGACACGTATATGCTCTGTGGGGTATGCAAAGAGAATGGAATCTGTCTTCGAAATCATTGTGGAGCCGAACCGCCGCGCGATACTGAGCCTCCTGGTCTCGTCACAACAGTCGGTTGGAGAGATCGAGCGTCAGCTTCGTATGCCGCAGCCGACCGTGTCAAAGCACCTGCGAGTGCTGCGAGAGGCCGGTTTCGTAGAATCCACGGTGGACGCACAGCGCCGTCTCTACCGGCTGAAACCTGAATCACTTCAGGAGGTGGATGCCTGGCTGGCTCCGTTCCGTCGGTTCTGGTCCGCTCACGTAGATGCTCTCGAACGCCACCTCGACCGCATGGATCAATCAACACTAACGAAAAGGAAGACAAGGAGAAGATGACCGATCGCGAGCAGTACACACCGGGTCCGGCCAGCGGGGTGCAGATACGAAAGGACGGCGAGAAGTGGACGCTCATTCTCGTCAGAGAACTGCGCCACTCGCCGGAAAAAGTCTGGCAGGCGCTTACCGACCCAGCGCATCTTCGCGAGTGGGCTCCCTTTGAAGCCGATGGGAGTCTGGGTGCGGTTGGAACCACGGTGAAGCTCACGACGGTGGGAGTGCCCACGCCGCAGGTTTCCGAAACAAGAGTGACGCGAGCCGACGCTCCCAAGGTGCTTGTGTACAACTGGGGTGGCAACGATATCCTGTGGGAACTCGAAGCCTTTGGTGCCGGCACGCGCCTGACGCTGTGGCACAACATCGATCGCCGATTCATCGCAATGGGTGCCGCCGGGTGGCACATTTGTTTCGATGTTCTGGATCATCTGCTCAATGGAACTCCCATGGGCCGCATCGTTGGTGGCGACGCTATGAAGTTCGGCGCCTGGCAGCGATTGCACGCGGAGTACGCCAAACAGTTCGGTATTGAGACGCCCAATTGGCCGCCTCCGGCGGCGCAAAAGTCTTGAATCGAAAGGGATCGCACCCATCATGAAAGATGCCACCAAACGTTCAATCAATCGCTGGATTCACATCGTCATGGGCATTCCGATAATCGGATATATTTATAGTCCGTTTGAACAAATTCCAAACTACGCCCCAGCTACTCGGTTTGTCTTCGTCCCTGTACTGGTCCTTTCGGGATTGTGGATGTGGAAAGGCCATGTCCTTCGACGGCTTATTTCGAAAAGATCGGCCCAACAAGATGCTGCGGATAGCCCCTAGCCGCCTGTTTTCGGGCCATCGATGCGTTTCTGTGAGCTAGCCGTTTTCGACGCGCGCCTTTATATCCGAGTACGCCGTGTCGATCAGCCTGTTTAGCGCTGCGGCGTTTGTGGCCGTTCCCGATCTCAGCTTCACATGGCGCATGAACTTGCCGGTGCCTTGCAACAAGTGAGCCGGATCCGGCAGCGCTGCGCCGTGAAAGAATCCCACGTTTACGTCCGCATTGAATACATTGACGTAGCCGAAGGGCGCATCTCCCAAACATGCAACCGGGTAGCCGTCATGGAAAAGCTCCCGGACTTCGTCCCCGCATTTTCGCATCACCTCAAACCACTGATGCGCGATGGCTCCCAATTCACCTGCATGCTCTTTCATCCACGCATCGATGGCGGGATCCCGCTCGACAGCGCCGTTAAATCGCAGCAATTCCGTTCTCATCGTCGCTCCACTTTTTTCATTCGAGACCTACGGTTACGTAGCTTATACGAGAAGGCCACGGGCTTGTCGTGTCCGGAGGAACGAAAGGGATATTTCCTCAGTAACGCCGTAGCGTTTACGGATAGCGAGCGGCTCGTCGGCTATACGGAAACTAACCCACTACGATCTTTCCGAACTGCTAGCGAAACAAAGGAGGCTTCCACTTGCGGAGGTTGCAGGTTACGCTGGGCGCAGCTAAATTAGGTGCGAGAGTTGGAGCTGTCCATGAAAAAGCCCGTTGCGGTGGAATCTGCGTCGGCATTAATCGACGAGAGGATCAAAGAACTTAAGGACTGGCGCGGGAAGATGCTCGCGAAAGTGCGCCAAATCATACACGAGGCAGACCCTGAGATCCTCGAAGAGTGGAAGTGGATGGGGACTCCCGTCTGGTCCCACGGCGGCATCGTCTGCACGGGAGAGACGTACAAGAACGTCGTCAAGATGACATTTGCCAAGGGAGCTGCGTTGAAGGACCCTGCAGGGCTATTCAACTCCAGCCTCGACGGGAATGCCAGGCGCGCCATCGACATCCACGAAGGCGACAAGGTCGATGAGGCGGCTTTGAAGGATCTCATCCGCGCTGCAGTGGCGCTCAATCTCAAGGGCAAGAGCAAGCCGAAGCCCCGGCGAGCGAGCAGCAAGCGGGCCGGCTAGCTTCCTCGCTGGTCCCGGCCATATCTCCTCCCACAGCGGAAGAGCTTCGGCACCTGCCTCAAACGCCAGGCAGTTCGGTATTGAAACGCCCAACTTGCCGCCTGAGGCGGCTCAAAAGTCGTGAATCGAGGGGATCGCAAAACAATGCGCCAACCACGCTCGCGGAGGCGGCCAAAATTCAATTCAGTTGAGGAATATTTAGCCTCACTGGACCCTACGAAAGGAAGGGCCCTCAGTTCTGGCAGGCATGAGCAGCACGGACGGGCGTCCTGCGCGGTGGCCCGCCGAACAACGCAGCCTCAAGCCGGTCATCATCGCACTCCGGTCCAAGCGGCCACCTGATCTTCAATATTGCTTGAAGCTTTAGCTTATGTTCTGGAGGAGTTCATGAGAATCGCCGTCGTCGGAGCCACAGGGATGCTGGGGCAGCATGTAGCGCGGCATACGCTTCGCGCAGGGCACGACTTGATCGCGCTGTATCGAAATCCTCGATTGCTGAACTCATTAGCGGATCTGCGCTGCGAAGCTCGCCAGGCGGATCTAGATGATGTCGATTCTCTCCGTCGCGGACTTCGGGGGGCCGATGCGGTGATCCACTGCGCGGCATACTATCCTGGTGCTCCAAAATCAATCAGGGAAGAGTTGGCAACAGCAGCGAGGCTGAGCAACAACTTCTATAAAGCGTGCGTTGGGCAGGAGTTGAAGAAAGTTGTGTACGTTCGGCGGAAGGAATGCCGGTGGTCGTCGGTATCCCATCGATGACGTTCGGCGAGTACGATCCCGGCAACAGTACGGGGGGCTTCGTCATCGAGATGGCTAATCGTACGCTTCCAGGTTACGTCGCCGGAAAGCGGAACGTCGTCTATGCGGGGGATGCTGGACGCGGGCTTGTCCGGGTCTGTGAGGATGGGCATCCTGGTGAGCGCTATCTTATTTGTGGAGAGAATCTGACCATGCAACAGCTCATGGCAAAGATCGCTACGGTCACAGGGGCTCCCGAACCCAAGGAGATTCCTCTGGCCGCAGCCAAGCTGGTTTCGGCATGGCAGATTCTTAAGTATAAACATTTGCACGGCCCGGTTCCGAAAGTATCGCCCAGTGCCATTGCGGTGATGTCTTCTGGGCAATACCTGGACGGCTCCAAGGCCACCCGTGAACTGGGATATCGACCCGAAGTCTCTGTGGACGAAGCCATTCGAAGAACATTTGAATGGTTTAGGTCTCAAGGAAAGGTGAAGATCCGTTAGCTGAAATCCTTGGCAGCGGCTCCACCTTAGCGTTGGCGCGTTGCTCCCGGATCGGGCAACTCTTCCATTACACGCTTTTAGGGAAGGCTGCCGACAATCCACGAAGTACGGATCTTGGTGTTGCCTTGACAGCTGCTCTGCCCCTCGTTACTCTGCGACTCTCAGGCCAAATCCTCGGGGCCCGTTCCATGGTCCGGCCCAAACGAGTCCCGCCGATGTGTACCGCATCATTCAAGCAAGGAGGTATCAAGCGATGAAGAACATCGTTCTAGTCCATGGTGGCTTTGTCGACGGCGCTGGCTGGGAGGGCGTCTACAAGATCCTGAAGGGGCACGGCTACAAGGTGAGCATCGTCCAGAACCCGACGATATCGTTGGAGGACGACGTAGCAGTTACCAAGCGAATTCTTGCAACGCAGGACGGACCTACAATTCTCGTCGGCCATTCCTACGGGGGAGCGGTAATCACGGAAGCCGGAAACCATCCAAAGGTTTCAGCCCTCGTATACATCGCTGCCTTCGCTCCAGACAAGGGCGAGTCGGTGGGGTCGCTTATTAAAGATCCGCCGCCCGGCGCGCCCGTACCGCCGATACTGCCGCCGCAAGACGGCTTTCTGTTCCTCGACAGGGCGAAGTTTCCTGCTTCTTTCGCAGCCGACGTGGACCCAGAAAAAGCCGCGTTCATGGCTGACTCCCAAGTTCCGTGGGGCATGGGGGCCATTAGCGGCGCGATCAGCGAAGCCGCGTGGAGAACGAAGCCGAGCTGGTACCTGGTC
>WNFF01014103.1_pt1 | contig 14097 bp, 10 predicted proteins | sample 5400441 | NCBI WGS metagenome assembly WNFF01 (sample SAMN13153345, study PRJNA577476) | soil metagenome | isolation source: 120 cm saprolite under Douglas fir tree site 2 hole 3 replicate 1 | place: USA:California | collected 2015-04-18 | reverse complement strand
AGTGCAGGAGGGTGCCAATTTCGTGGGCTGTGACGCTGGCACCACAGACTCGGGCCCGTATTACCTGGGCTCGGGAAATCCGCGAGGACCTCGTGAAGGCACGAAGCGAAATCTTCGCATCATGCTTCGTGAAGCCCTGCGAGCCGGCATCCCCGTCATCATTGGCACAGCCGGACACGCCGGCGGCAGGCCGCACCTCGATTGGACCGTCGAGATTTGCAAGGAACTGGCGCTGGAAAACAAGTGGCACTTCAAGCTTGCTGCCATCGACAGTGAGATAAACAAAGAGGGCTTGCTTCATGCATTTCGTAGAGGAGAGCTTACACCTCTGCGTCCGGCTCCTGATTTAAATGAGCGCACTCCTCAGCAGGCTGAGCGATTCGTAGCGATGATGGGAATCGAGCCGATCCAGGCCGCGCTAAAGGCAGGGGCCCAGGTGGTCGTTGCGGGCCGTTGTAGCGACGTCGCGATTTATGCAGCCTTGCCAGTTCTCAGAGGGATTCCAAAGCATGTGGCATTTCATGCCGGGAAAATCCTGGAATGCGGGGCGGCGAGCGTCGCACAGCGCCTGTATCCGGACTGTATGGCAGCGGAGTTGGACCAAGAGGGGTTCACTGTGGAACCCCCTAATCCGGCCCTGCGCTGCACCCCGCAAAGTGTTGCTGCTCACACTTTGTACGAAAATGCGGATCCGTACCACCTCGTAGAGTCAGGGGGCGTGCTTGATACGACCGCTGCGCAATATGAAGCCATAAGCGACCGAGCCGTGCGCGTGAGCGGGAGCCAGTTTGTGGCGTCCGAGAAATATACCGTCCGGATCGAAGGGGCCGCTTTGGCAGGGTATCGTTCGATTGCGGTGGCGGGGATACGAGATCCCTTGATCTTGCGCCAACTTGACGAATTCTTGAGGAGTCTGCGCACTGTCGTTGAGCGAAAAATCGAGGACAGCCTGAAGTTACGGAGCGATGCCTATACGCTGGGCTTTCGAGTGTACGGGTGCAATGGCTCGCTTGGTCACCTTGAACCTGTTTCGCGGTTCGAGGGTCATGAGGTTGGATTGATCATTGATGTGGTCGCATCCTCACAATCGATGGCCGCGGATATCTTGCCGCTTGTGTGGCACACCGGACTTCATCATCCGATCCCGGAACAAGAAGGATTGATCAGCAATTTTGCATTTCCATTCTCGCCGCCCGGGATTGATGTCGGTCCCGTTTATCAATTCTGTGTCAACCACGTGTGGCAGCTGAAGAATCCCTGCGAGCCATTTCGGACAACGATTGAAGATCTGTGAATTTCGGACGGCAAAATGAAGGAACTCTGGGAATTTACGAAGCTCATTCGAAGCAAGAACGCAGGGCCATTCGAGCTTACCTTCGACATCATGTTCAAGGACGCCGATTGCTTCGATCAAGTCATGAAGAGCGGCGCGCTTTCCGCAGAGGCAATCGCGGAACTTTATAAAACAGAGCCGGGTCAAGTGCAGTTCTTTGTGATTAAGCAACTCCTGACAGTCAAAATTTCAATACCCAGGCGAGTTTTCTCTGGGGATATGAGGGATACAGATGTTTACGGCGGGCAGTTTCACGGCCCACTCGTTCGGATGCCCGTGGAATCGGACAAAGGGTTCGGGTTTACACAGCCACTTCGCATTCCCGGCCGGTGAAAGCCGGGAATGCAATAGCAGTTAATGCGTAACGAAACCTAAAAAATGATCTTGACGGCGAATTGGACCTGCCGCTCCGGGACGGTGGTCCTCAGCAAGACCCCCGCATTCCCGCCGGCGAGCGGCGACAGCGACGCTCCCGTCGCATCGAAGATGTCGGTGTTAACGTCAGTGGCCGTCTCCGGCGGCGCAAAATTCGCGTGGTTGATGATATTAAACATCTCCACGCGGAACTGTACGTTGAAGTTCTCCGAGATTCTCTTGATGTGGTTGTTCTTGAACACGGAGAAATCCAGGCTGCTGATCCCGGGACCGATCATGATGTTTCGCCCGGCATTACCCCGGAGATTGAAGCATTGCGGGAACGTCGCAAGAACGGGGGGCACTCCCGACGGGTTTTGGGCGCTAGGCGGCGCAGGATTGCAGTTCGCTGTCCAAAAGGCCATGTCTGGCGCACTAGGAATCGCAAAGCACTGCGTCTTGATGTAATTGGCCGGATTGCCGGGATTTGTGAGCGTGCTGCACCCGGGTCCGCTGAGCCGGTTCGGGAAGGCAAAATCGTCGCCGCTCAACGTATTCGCTGGGTCTCCTCCGGTGCCCCAGGTTGCAGTGAAGGGAACGCCATCACTGACCGTAAGAATGAGGCCGAGTTCCCAGCCATCGGTGACCCAGCGGGCCGGCCCAGAGAATGACTTAGCCGTGGGAATGTCCCACGTGCCATTCACAACAAGCGTGCGGCCAACGTTGAAATCGGAGAGCCCGCGGGTCAACCTCATGTCGAACCAATCCAAACTGGAGATCGAGTTGCCGAAGGCGTCGCCCGCAAGAGTGGCCGAGCTCGTGTCAATGCTCTTGCTCCATGTATAAGTGCCCTGCACCTGGAAACCGTGGCTCATGCGTTTCGCCAACTGCAATTCGAGAGCGTTGAAGTAGGAGCGTCCCTGGTAAAACATTCCGCGAAGGGAGCCAAAGTTGGGATTGACAGGATTGGGGCCGACGCACTGCGCCGGGTCGCTGCCATTGGGATCGAGCTGATTGCATACCCCTGGGATAAAAGTGTTCCCCAGGACATCTATTTGCGGCCACAGATATCCGGCGGAGGTTTTCGTCGGGATGGTCAGATTGGCATCATCCACGCGGAAGGGCTGATGTACGCCGCGAGAGCCGACGTAGGCTACCATGGCCGCGAGGTTCGGAGTCAACTGGTACTGCACATTGAGGTTCCACTGGGCGACGTAATTACGCTTCTGACGCGAATCAATAAAAGTGGTACGCAGCTTATTCCCGACGATGTCCGCGGGTGGCACGAGTGGGAAGGTAAGGGGAACAGGCAGATTGGGGTTGCTGACTTTGAGCGTCGTATATTGGAAAAACGGAATGGCCTGAGTCTCCAGGAGGATGAACTGGTAGGGAAGGGGAAGAACATCGAACAAGCCGGCCCCGCCACGTACGGCCATCTTTCCATTGCGGAATGGGTCCCAGGCGAAACCGATGCGCGGCTCAAAATTTTTCAGTGTGGGGTTCGAGAATACAGGGCCAGTACCGGAGCAGAATCCCGGGACAAGCTTCCCGCAGACGGGCAGCGGGTCTGTAATATTCTTCAGATTCACAAGCTTGTTATCGGTTTCGGTTGGCACAGTGGCCACTTCATAGCGCAGCCCCAGGTTCAGTGTCAGATTGGGTTTCCAGCGCCAGTCATCCTGCACATAGCCGCCGAGGATGTTCTGTCGAAAATTGCGCGGGGTGAGGGAACTGGCGACGCCACCTTGGAATTTAGTAGGTTGAGATTGCAGAAATTTCGGCAAATTATCGAAGTACCACTGTCCATTGGGGTCGGTAAGCGCAGTGGCTTGCAGCAACATGCGCTCGAAGACAAAGCCGAATTTGATGGTGTGGGTGCCGCGATTGAGAAAGGCGTCGTCATAGGCCTGGAAAGAATTCCAATGATAGAAATAGGTTGGGAGTCCACCTACGCCGCCGGGTAAGGCGGGGGTGAGCCCACCGACTTGGACAAATGCTGCGTCCCGACCGGCAAAAGCGGCAAGCGAGGGGTCGGCCGCTGCGGGATTGTTCGCACCCAGGCTCTGGTTGTTGCTAACCGCTTCGTGGTTGTATCCGAATCGGGCTGCATTGATGAAGGTAGCGGTGAAGCTGTGAGTCTCCTCGGCGGCAACGATTTGCCTGGAAGTGCGGCTGCCGAGTAATACGTTATTGAAGGGGTCCGGAGACGAGTAAGGGGTTCTGTCGAACAGATACGTTCCGAACACGCTGTCTTTGTCCGAGAACTTGTGATCGATTCGTGTGGTGACGAAGTTCTCGTTGATGATCTGCTTCGCGGAGAAGGTAAATTGGCAGGCATTCGCTCCACAGTTTCCGGGATCGGGATAAAGTCTGAGGTAATTCGTTACGGCTGGGGCGACTGTAACGGTACACTGCCCTGACGTGGCGGTTGGGGTGCAACCACCTGGGGGCGGGCCAGCAGTAGGGTCGAAAAGAAGGAGCCCGCCGCGAGCGTTCGTCGAAGGCACCAAATCCACATTGGCGATGCCCTTGGACTGCCGGATTCCTTCATAGTCGGCAAAAAAGAACGTGCGGTTCTTAACGATCGGACCGCCGATGGCACCGCCAAACTGATTCCGTTTGAAGGGCGTCCGCTGTCCCGCTTCAAAGAAATTTGCTGCGTCCAACTTGCTATTGCGGATGAACTCGTAGCCACTGCCATGAAATGAATTTGTTCCCGAGCGCGTTGTGGCGTTAACTACTCCTCCGGAAGTCTTGCCGTACTCCGCCGAATAGTTGCTCGTAAGAACAGAGAATTCCTGAATGGCGTCCACGCCCAGGTTTCCACCGAGCACGCTGCCCGGCGCACCATTCGCGTAATCGTTCAGGCTAACGCCGTCGAGACGATAATTGTTCTGCTGCGGGCGTGCGCCGGAGATGGTCAACTGCTGTCCAAAGCCGCGATTGCCGCGATCCGCGCCAACCGCGAAGGTCGGCTGCGTTTGGATGGTCTCCACACCAGGCTGGAGGGCCGCCAAATCCGTCCAACTGCGGCCGTTTAAGGGCAGTTCGCGGACAGTGGTGGCGTTGACGGTTGCGCTGATGTCCGAGCTGGCGAGCTGGATGGCGGGAGCTTCCGCGGTCACCTCGACCCTGTGTGTCACGGTGCCGATCTGCAACGCGAAGTCAAAAACTTGCCGCGCACCCACGTTGATCGTGATTCCCGACTTTATATCGGTGTTGAATCCCTTAGCCGAAATAGTGACCTGATACTCGCCGGGGAGAAGGTTCGGCGCGGAGTAGAAGCCGTTCTCGTTCGTGGAAATATCACGTGCGACGCCGGTGGCCAAATTCTTGATGGTGATTTCCGCTTGAGGAATACCCGCGCCGGACGGGTCCGTGATCGTGCCCGAGAGCGTCCCTCCGGCTACTTGCGCGCCGACGGGAGTGGACACAAGGACTGCAAGAAGCAGACCGGCTGCTGCGATGAAGCCACGAACATACTTGCAGAAAATTTTTCGATAGGACACAGAAACACCTCCAACGCTTGAAATGGAGCCTATTGTACACCGCCCAATAATGCCTTAACTCAGGATTAATTTTTGTTTAGGCTCGTTTTCTGGCGGGGCTTCGTGTGGCTGAGTAACGGGCAGAATCACAGTGAAGATTGATCCGGCGCCCGGTGTGCTCTCACATTCGATGGACCCGCCCAGGGCGCGCACGATGGCCTGAGCGATGGCCAGACCCAGCCCGCCGCTATGGGCTTCTCCGTTGCTCGAAGGTGCGGCGCGATAGAAGCGCTCAAAGATCAGGGGCAAGTGTTCGCTGGAAATTCCGATGCCCTGGTCTCCGAAGCGGGCGCGAATCGAACCGTCGTGATTTTCCAATGTCACTCGGACGGTCGAAGCATTCGGGGAATACTTGATCGCGTTATCCAGGAAAATCAAAAAAAGCTGGTGGAGGAAAGCCTCATCCCCGAAGTAGGCAATCTCGTGGTCCAAGTTCCGCGCGATGAAGATACCCTTCGTGCGGGCCCGCGTGGTCACTAGAGCGCAGGCTTCCTCCAAAACTTCGTTGATGTAGATGGGTTCGCACGCCAGGTGCAGTTGTCCGGCGTCGGCCATCGATAGCGTGAACAGTCCTTCCACGATGCGCGTAAGTTTCTTGAACTCGTCATCAAACATGCAGAGAATTTTCCGGTATTCCTCCGCGCTTCGCGGCTTGGAAAGCAGGAGCTGTGTTTCGCCGTGGAGAACGGCGAGTGGTGTGCGCAGCTCATGCGAGGCATCCGTCACAAACTGCCGCAACTGCCGCACGGCAGAATCGACGCCCTGCAAGAGGCGATTGAAGGTCTCCGCAAGGCGGCCCAACTCGTCATGAGGAGAGGACACGGTAAGCGGCGCCCAGAAGCCTTCCCGGTTTGTGACGCGCTTGGTCATCAGGGCGGCGTGTTCCGTGAGCGCGGTGATCGGAGCAAGACTCCTGCCGACGTAAAGGGCTGAGATGGCCGCCGTGAGCAAGAGGCTAAGAGCAAACAGCAATAGGGCGACGCTGCCAAAGTTTTCGAGCACGGAGTTGGTGCCCAACGTGGGGATGGCAACTACGAATACGCGCGGCTGGGTTGCCTGTTGAAAAGGGATGAGTGCAACACGCACCTCTTCGCCATTGCTGGTGGCTCCGATTCCGAACGTGGGACGCGAGACCGCCGGGCTCATTCCCTTGAAGTCGATTGGAGCGGCAAGGCTTTTCGTGTGTTGGAGCACGTGCCCCGCCGGATCCAAGAGTTCGAAAAACTCGCCGGGAAAGTCCAGCCGGTGAAACTTCGTGGGCGAGGAGACCCCAGAAGGCGAGGTAGGAGCCGGCAAGCAGCACTCCCACCACAGTGCAGAACAACAGCATCATGCGGAAACGGAGGGATTTCACTTTCATGATTCCGAATCTCCCAGACGGTAGCCCAGGCCTCTCACGGTGTGAAGCAGCCTTGGTGATCGATCCTGGTCGATCTTCTGCCGCAGACGATTGATGTACACCTCGACGAGGTTTGTCTCGCTATCAAAGTGGCAATCCCAAACGTGCTCGACGATTTCACTGCGCGTGACAATTTCCGGAGCGTGAAGCAGGAGAAGCTCGAGAAGAGCAAATTCTCTGGCCGTTAGGGGGATTACATCCTTGCCGCGCGTGGCACGGCGGCGATGACGGTCGAGAGCGAGGTCTCCAAAGCAGAGCTTCGCGTTGCCGCTGTGGAAGCCGCGGCGGACGAGTGCGCGCACACGAGCGAGGAGTTCCGCCAACACAAATGGCTTGGTGAGGTAATCGTCAGCGCCTGCGTCCAGGCCTTCTACCCTCTGCTCGACCAGACCTCGAGCCGTGAGCATCAGAACCGGAGCTTCAATCCCCCGCTGGCGCAATTCGCGGCAGACTTCGAGGCCACTGAGGTCAGGCAAGCGAATATCGAGAAGAATGGCGTCGTAGGTGACGTCCGCGCCCAGCTCAAGCGCCTTCGCACCCGTTTCCGCCACGTCCACCGCGTAGGAATTTTCCCGCAGGGCACGCCCGATGAAACTGGCGACCTTCCGCTCGTCTTCGACCAAGAGAATACGCATAGGCCCGTTTGACATCATCGCATAACTACAGGTGAACCGCTGGGCGTCAAAAAATCGCCCAGTTATGCGTCGCGCGGAGCATCCGCGGCAGCGACATCGTGCCTGCTGCTGTCGCTGCCGTTACTTTAGATGGCTGCGGATGACCTGACCGCCATTCATCACAAACTTGACCCGCTCGAGCTCCGTAATATACCGCGACGATATCGATGCAGCGTTCTTCAGCGGACCTCGAAGATTAGAATTTCGGCGCTCGTCGTTTCGTGCTGCGGCACGGCAACAAAGTAACGGTTCAGTTCCGGCACCAGGCGCGCCGTCCTCCCATGGGGTCCCGTGGGAACTTTGCCGAGTAATTTGTACTTGTCCGCGCTAGATTGCTCATACACATCCACGTTGCCATCGCAAGAGGCATAGACACGCTTGGTGGCTGGATCGTAAGCGAGGTCGTCCACGCCTTTTGTGATCGGCAGGGCGGAAAGTTCTTTGCCCGTCTGCGTATCGAGCACGACGATCTCGCCGTCGCGGCAAGCCGCAAAGAGGCGATGGTTCGCTTCATCAAGCGCGAGGGCGACGTTAACCTTGCATTTTGTGATGGGCCAACTGGCGATGACTTCCCGCTTCTCCCGGTCGACCACTGCAACCTGGTTCTTGGCCCGGTTGTTGACATACAGTCTTGGGCTGGATTTCTCGAGCGCCATGGCTTCCAGAGTGTCCCCATCAATCTTTATGTCCGCGAGCTTCTTTCCGGCAGTGGTATCGACGACGCTGAGCATCGAGTAGGTCTCATGAACATCGCCGCCGCCGTTGTCGATATAAAGATATTTTGTGGCCGGATCATAGCCAATGGAATCGGCGTCTTCGAGCAGCTTCGCGGTGGAAAGCAGTTGGTAGGTTGTGCCGTCGAAAATTTTAAGGTCACCTGCATTTCCGTCCGTGATGTAAATGCGGTTCAAGTCCTCGCGGTACAGAACGGCGTGCGGCCGTCCGATCCCGTCCATCGTGCGGATCAGTTTGCCGGTTTTTAGGTCGAAGACTACGACTGCCTTGTAGTCTTCGGGAGTGGCGAAAAGCCGGTTGCCCCTCAGATCGACACCGAAGTGGTCAAAATTTCCTTTGACGTCCGCAGGAAGCTGGAGCGTCTGGACAAGTTTGAGCGGCGGGCTTTCTTGACTCCGGGTCCTGACCGCGAAAAGAACGAAAACTGTTATGAGAATTGAAAACCGTTTTTTCATTTGCTCTCCCTATGAACGTTGATGGTCTTATTTCCCTCGGCGGACTCGGCCAGGCGCCTGTCAGCCTCTCTCCAGCCTCGAATAAGGATGGGGCCGAGCTGCTGCCGTCTGCAAATTTCGGAAGCGTCCCAGAATACGCTGGAATTTCAAAGACCAATTTGCAGGCATGCGATGAGACCGTGCGCCGTAGTTTTACCCCGCCGCAAGCCAGCACGACAGAGCATAATGGATTCGCCACCACGTGAACTTAAAAGAAAATTAATTTTTATTTAGTTGAAAAGCTGCTGGTGACGATTTTCCCCCTGAAAACAGGCTGTTTTACTCTATTGGGACCAAAACGCGGGAGCTATCTCGCCGAATCGTCGTTGACTCAAATTAGGGCCACGGGTTAGCATCCGCCCGAGTCGAGGGCTGTTTTATCTTCAACTGAATTGCAAATATTTATGTCTTGTCACTCTGTTCGGCAAGAACGATTGCGGTTTCACAATTTGCTGAGTTGGCGGACCAGGACCCAGCGCAAAGTGGTGCGCTAAAGAAGAATTTCAAATTGCTCGCGGTTCAATGCTCAAAGCGGAGGGTTAAATGAAGCGGAGGGGCGCTTTCGTTCTGGTGGTCTTCGTTACGCTGGCAGTCGGCTCTAAAGCTCAGGAAAAAGGACCCTTGAAGCTGATAGAAACTATTCCGCTACCGGGACTGAAAGACGGCGATTTTGACCATTTTACCCCGGATGTGGAGGGACACCGGCTCTTCCTTACCGCGGAAGCCAACGGGAAAGTCCAGGTTTTCGACACCAACACGAATAAGCTAATTCACACCATTGAAGACCTAAAAGCTCCACACGCGATTCTCTACCGCCAGGATCTGAAAAAGCTTTTCATCGTGGATGGCGACGATTCCGCGATCAAAGTCTACGACAGCGACAGCTATCAGATGACCGAGCAAATCAAACTGTCGATTGACGCAGATTCGATCGCCTATGATCCCGCGACAAAGTACCTGTATGTCGTGAATGGCGGCAGGGAGGCTCACACTCCGTACTCGTTGATCAGCGCGGTGGATACGAACACCGATAAGAAACTTCGCGACATCAAAATAAACTCGAACCACGTTGAAGCGATCGTGCTGGAAAAATCCGGGCCACGTATGTTCCTTAATATTACCGGCCTAAACGCCGTGGGCATTCTCGACCGGAACAAATCCGCGCTGCAAGCTACCTGGCCCCTTCCTGCGGAGGACAAGCAGAACCTGGCGATGGCACTGGATGAAACGAATCGCCGTTTGTTCGTGGTTACGCGGAACCCGGGAAAGCTCGTCGTGCTAGATTCGGACAGCGGCAAGGTGATCGCCGATTTGCCGGCAGTCGGCCTGGTCGACGATATGAGTTACGACGTGAAGAGGAAGCGCATTTATTTGGCGGGAGATCAATTTGTGGATGTTTTCGAACAGAAAGATCCCGACCATTACGCTCTGCTGGCAAGGATTCCAGGAAGTTTTCGCGCGAAGACAGGAACACTCGTCCCGGAATGGAATCGCTATTATCTTGCCGTTCCGCATCATGAGAATCACGACGCAGAGGTGCGGGTATACGAGGTGCAGCCTTAGCGAATCTTGCGGCTCGACCGAATGGCGAACTTCACGGGCGAGCTAATTCCGCGAATAATTAGGGTGAACTATGCGCAGGCGTGATTTCGGCAAGGTATCTCTCAGTCTGATGGCTTCAACGATGCTTAGTGACTCTGCAAAAGGTGCCGGTGGGGGGTCCGGCAGTGATTTCCCCAAAACCCCAGGCTTGACCAAGTACGTCGCCGAGTTTGTCCTGGCTACCAAATACCAGGATATTCCGCAAGAAGTGATCGAACTGGGCAAGAAATCCATTCTGGATGGTTTGGGGTTGGCATTGGCTGGCTCCCGTGCGGAGAGCGGGCCGATTTCCCGAAAGTACGTCGAGAATCTGGGAATTCGCGACGGAAAAGCGACCATCATTGGATCGGCGCAGAAAACTTCGCCACGATTACGACGACACGCAACTCGCCGCCGCAAAGGACCGCGTGTATGGCTTACTGATGCATCCCACCGTGCCGGTTCTTCCTTCGCTTCTTGCGCTCGCTGAACAACACGGTGGAGTTTCGGGGAAAGATTTGATGCTTGCCTATCATCTGGGCGTGGAAGTGGAGTGCAAAGTCGCGGAAGCGATCTCTCCAAGACACTATCTGGATGGATTTCATTCCACGGGAACGTGTGGACCCTTCGGTTCCGCGGCGGCCTGCGCAAAGCTGCTGGGTTTCGACCTGCCAAAAACCCTGAAGACCTTCGGTCTCGTTGCCAGTCAGTCGGGTGGACTGCGAGAAAATTTCGGCACGATGACCAAGCCGTTTCAGGCTGGGCACGCGGCAGAAAGCGGGCTGGCATCGGCCGAACTTGTCGCACAGGGCTGGACCGCAGCGGAACAAATTCTGGAAGCCGAGCGTGGGTTCTTCCATGCCTTCGGTGGATCCTACGATCCGCCGGCGATTATGGACCGACTCGGGAAGCCTTGGACCTTTGCTTCCCCCGGGATCTCGTTGAAACCTTATCCATCCGGCTCACTCACTCATCCCGCGATGAGCGAGCTCGCGCGGCTGATTGAGGCGAACAACATACAAGCGGCGCGGGTTGAGAAGGTGGACATCGGGGCGAATCACAACATGACCACCACTCTTCTCCACCACCAGCCAAGGACGGGACTCGAAGCCAAGTTCAGCATGGAATTCTGCCTGGCAATCCTGCTCCTGGAACGTAAGGCGGGACTGAGCGAATTCTTGGACAAAGTAGTACAGCGAACCGACGTCCAAGAGATGATCCGCAAAATAAACTTCTATGTGGATCCCGAAGCGGAGAGCGCGGGTTACGATAAAATGCGATCTATCCTCAAAATCCAGCTGAAGGACGGGAAAGTGATCAGCGGCCGCGCCGACTTTGGCAAGGGCAGCCCTGCGAACCCCATGAGTTTTGATGAAGCAGCAGTAAAGTTCAGAGGATGCGCTGAATTTGCTTGCTGGCCCAAGGACAAGACCGAGAAAATCACCGCTTTCGTCAAGACACTAGATTCGACACAGGATGTGCGTGCACTGTCGCCGTTGTTGTCATCCGAGAAAGCATAGCGAGCGGGGTACATGAAAACATTTCACATTGCAGTCATCCCGGGAGACGGCATCGGGAAAGAGGTGGTTCCGGAAGGCATCCGCGTGCTGGAAGCGGCAGGCGAGCGCTTTGGATTTCGGTTCAACTGGCACAACTTCGATTGGAGTTGTGAGACCTACGTTAAGACCGGGAAGATGATGCCGGACGACGGCCTGCGGCAGCTGCGGCCCTACGACGCCATTTTCCTGGGCGCGGTCGGACATCCCAGCGTGCCGGATCATGTCTCGCTCTGGGGACTGCTGATTCCCATCCGCCGCGGTTTCCGGCAGTACGCCAATTTGCGCCCGGTCCATCTTTTTGATGGCATTGAAACTCCGCTGAAGAATTGGAAGCCAGGCCAAATCGATTTCTGCGTGGTCCGGGAAAATAACGAAGGGGAATACTCCAACATTGGCGGGCGCATCTATGACGGAACAGACGAGGAGATGGCCGTCCAGCAGTCGGTTTTCACTCGACGCGGAGTGAACCGCGTGTTGCGATTCGCGTTCGAGCTGGCTCGCAAGAGAAGAAAGCATCTGACGTCCGCCACAAAATCAAACGGGATCATGCATACCATGCCCTTCTGGGACGAATGCTTTCATCGGGTGGCGATTGAGTATCCGGACGTTCGTACGGACCAGTTTCACATCGATATCCTGAGCGCTCACTTTGTGCGCCACCCGGACTGGTTTGATGTGGTGGTCGGCTCCAATCTTTTTGGCGACATCCTCTCCGACCTGGGCCCGGCGGTTGTTGGATCGATCGGCATCGCGCCCTCCGGGAACCTCAATCCGGAAAAGGAATTTCCTTCTATGTTCGAGCCGGTCCACGGTTCGGCCCCAGACATCGCGGGGAAGGGAATCGCGAATCCTATCGCGCAGATTTGGTCCGGCGCAATGATGTTGCGTCATCTGGGCGCTTCCGAAGCCGCGGATGCAATCGAGAATGCGATCTCCGACGTTCTGGCCAAATCGGAAGTTCGTACTGCGGATATTGGCGGCCAAGCTTCAACCAAGGAAATGGGTGCGGCCATCGCCGCAAGAGTGAACCAAAAGAAGTAACCGGCGTTCCTCATCATATGGTGCAACCGCTACTACTCACTGATTTATAGCAATGGCGAGGACGACGAGACTCGTTCGCGGAGATGGGGCCTTCTCCAAACTCTCGATTCAAACCCTCGAATCAGACTCGGGGACCGACGTTAGGAGGAACGAACGAGAAGGCCGCCACGATCTTCGAGGGTACCGGCTTTCCATTGAGCTTCGCCGGTTGAAACGTCCACTGGCGCACAGAGTCCTCGGCGGGTTCCGTCAGCGAAGCGATCCCGCGCACAACACGAATGTCGGTGATCTTGCCGGCGCCGTCTAATGACACCTCGAGCACGACCGTACCCGACGCGACGCTATTCAACGGGTAGATAGCATCAACCGCCGTAACTACAGACGGAGGATCGAAGTGGCGTCGCGCTTGCTTCTCTCCCTCTTGGGCGACCCCGAGACCAACCACAACCCCCAGCAAGCAAGCCAAGGTTACGAATATGCGCATAACAGGCCCTCCTATCGTAAGGCGAATCTTACTGTCTCTCAGTTCGGGGAAGAGCAGTTGGTAATTCATCTGGCGTTGTCTTTAACCCCGGGTCAATCTTCGGAGAACTGAAATCGAGCCGCACAGGGGCTTTCATTCGATGTGTTGGGGTGAAATTTGTACAAAGACATTGCGGTCTGACAACGGTTTAAGTTATACCATAACCCTACAACTATGGAGCACACCTTATGTTTCCGCGAATGTCAAACCCTTCCGGCCTGACTGACCGTGTTGCAGGAGCGCTACTCGAGAAAATCGGCGAGGGTGCCTTTTCTCCTGGCGCGCGATTGCCTTCAGAGAATGCTCTGGCGCAGCAATTTGGCGTCAGCCGGACGGTGCTGCGGGAAGCGATCTCGCGGCTAAAACACGAAGGTGTCGTCGAGGGCCGCCAAGGTAGCGGCGTCTATGTGACCCAGCAGGCAGGGGTGAAACCTCTCAGGATCGAGATCGGTGCCGTTGAGTCGATGGAGAGCGTATTACAAATTATGGAATTGAGGCGTGCGATTGAGGCAGAGGCTGCCGCACAAGCCGCTCTCCGGCGTACCGACGCTCAATGGATGGAGATTGAGGGTGCTTTGAAGCGGATCGACGACGATGTTGCCGCGGGCAAGGATGGTGTTGCGGCCGATTTGGCTTTTCACCGCAGTATTACGCAGGCCTCCGGGAATCCGTTTGTTACGAAGACGTTGGAATTTTTGAGCCAGTATCTAGAGACCGCCAGCCGCGTAACCCGCGCTAATGACGCGTGCCGCGCTGATTTCTCACGTCAACTTCGCGAAGAGCATGCGGCGATCGCCGTGGCAATTCACAACCGTGATCCCTTCGCGGCACGTAACGCCGCGGAAGTGCATATATT
>WNFF01002873.1_pt1 | contig 14103 bp, 13 predicted proteins | sample 5400441 | NCBI WGS metagenome assembly WNFF01 (sample SAMN13153345, study PRJNA577476) | soil metagenome | isolation source: 120 cm saprolite under Douglas fir tree site 2 hole 3 replicate 1 | place: USA:California | collected 2015-04-18 | reverse complement strand
ATATCCGCCAACTTCTCCCGTGAGTCCAAACCAGCTATTGAGGTTTCCCGTGACGGAGCCAACGCCGCCGTGGAGATTAAACGGGCCGTTGCTGTTCGTCGGGGGAGGCGGGCCGATCTTCAGTCCACCGTTAATATTGGTGTGCACCCACGAATAGCCCAAAAAAATCTCAGCCGCGGGTGTGTTCTCGTTCCGCGACGTGGATGAGGACTTTGACGCTTGGGGCGCCGGGGCCGGGGGAGCAGCCTGGGGCGTAGTACCCGGAGTGCCGGCAGTGCTGGCATCGACCGCCGTGCTGTCCGTGCCTTTCTTAGCTGCATCTTCGGCAAAGGCTGCCGTCAACATGAAAAACCCTAGAACTGCCACCGCAACAACTCGCATGCTGAATCGCATCGTTTCCTCCTGAAGAAACTTTCTGGAAAATTTTCTGGGATACGCTAAAGCTCTGAAAACAGGTAGTCCATGGGACTTTGTAGTATATACTCCAGCTACTCACAACGGCGACGTTTTCTCTCTATGGGATTCTTTTTTTTAACTCCAGCCTTATAATTGCCGACTATGTCCGGGTTCAGGTCGTGGTTGCCGTTTATTTTCCTGCTCACCGCTGGCGGCTTTGCCGCACCCAAGCCGCACTCCATCTTTCTCGGCCAATGGCACACGGTAAAGACGCTAGACCCATCTCCCGCTCACACCTTCAGGATCAGAAGATTGATCGTGGACGGGCGGGTAAAAGAGTATACGACGGGCCTGCCGCATGATGTCACCGACAAATTGTTCGTCATAGAGCGTGCCTATCGGCTCAATGATTCGCTACCCGACGATTCCGCGAAGACGCCGCGCTGGACATGGCAGGTCGGAGGCTGGATCAGCGTAGACCGCATGACAGGCCATGTGGCGGCGCTGAATTTACCGTCCTTCGATCCTGTGGTCTCGGCAGCGAGTTGGTATCGCGATTACGTGGCCTATTGCGGCGTATCCGACGACGGCGGCAAGTTCTATATGATGGTTTCACAGTTGGGCCGGCGCAAGCCGATTTTGAAGAAGGAATTTTCCGGCTCGTCTTGCGCCGCACCAAAATGGGAACGCGCTCCCAGCCGCGTGACATTCGTCCCGCCGGATGGCGCCAAGGCCACTTTTATCGTACAAGGCCGCTCCGTTGATCCCATGGAGAGCCCCGGACAGGAGGAAGGCCAACAGTGAAGAGTCTGCAGGAGTATCTTGACGAAGCCGCTGTGGCGCACGGTCACTTGTGCGCCGGACAAGTGCTGGGCGTGCGCATGGCCATGCTTGGTCTCAAGAAGCTGAGCATCGACGATCCCAAAGGCAAAGACCGCAAGCGCCTGGTGACATTCGTGGAAATTGATCGCTGCGCGACAGACGCGGTGGGCGTGGTTACGGGCTGCCGCCTGGGCAAGCGCGCGCTAAAGTTTCGCGACTGGGGAAAAATGGCGGCCACGTTTGTTGATCTCGAAAGCGGCAAGGCTGTCCGCATCGCCGCGCGCGAGTCATCCAAGGGGCTGGCGAAGAGTATGCATCCTGAAATTCCGGAAAAGAACAAACAGCAGATGCTGGCCTACCAGGAAATGACGGACGAGCAATTGTTCCAATCGCAGTGGGTGCACGTCGAGCTGCCGCCGGAAGAGCTGCCCGGATACAAAGGCGAACGCGTGGTCTGCGCGCAGTGTAGCGAAGGAATCAATTTCCAAAAAGAAGTGCGCCGCGGGGGAAAAGCGCTATGTCGCGCATGTGCCGGCGAGCGCTACTACCAGCCTATTACGTGAGCGCATCCGGCTCTATTCACTTGGCGTGAGATACGCTCAGCGGATACAAATCAACCAGATACTTGCCCTGGTCACTGTCGATCGGATCAAGGTCGAATAACAGTTGGTTGGACCCCGAAATGGCCCTGCTGCGGAAATAGTAGATCTTTCCCGATTCCGCTGTGAAGTGGGCGAGTTGGATTCGTTCTGGCTTGGAGCCCGATTGCGGCTTCACACAAACATGATGCTCTCCCGGCTCGACCGAAACGAAGAAATAAGAGTTGTGCTGGTTGGCGCCGACCCACGCTCTGTCCAGCCCTACTTTCGTCGTTCCGCAACCTCCGATGCAACTTACTTCGCCTATGTCCTGGACGAAATAAACCAGCGCCTTCCGCGGCTCGGGCTGTGCGAGTGTGTGTTGGGAATTGTCCCGCTTCACGTCGAAGCTGATATCTCTCGGGCCGCAAGCTGGCGGAGTCACTGCTGACTTGTCCTGGGTAAATGTGGATGCTGCCAGAAGGATGGCGACAAGAATCGCTCTCACGGCTCTCCCCCGAACTGTTTTCTTACATCCACCGCGCATCGCGGTCGTGAACGTGTTTCTTATGCTTCTGGTGATGGCGATGATGTTTTCTGTAATCGCGGTCGCGGTCTCGATCGTCATTCCGGACCATGGCAAACGAAAAGCTGTTGAGAAGCAGCGTCAGGCCGAGAAGCACTACCAGACGGAGTTTGCTCATATGCCCTCCTCTTAGACTGCAGACGAAGTGCTTATGCTGATGGGCCCATTATCCCCCCAAAACAGGCACAGGCCGCTAAGAAAATTTGATGAACAATGCCGCCTATGGGGATGCCAATCCGAGCTGCTCTAAACTGGCTGCCAGCTCTTCCAGCGACTCCACGCGTGGGGTTGCGGTATTCGAGTAGGCCCCGCACACATCCATAAGCACTGCATGTAATTCGGCATTGCGCGCGCCCAGGTAGTCGATGGAGTAAATGTCGCCGATGTAGACGCTCTTCTCCGCTGTAACTCCCAGCGAATCGAGCGCCGCTTGAAAGATGCGCGCATCCGGCTTCTCGTGACCAACCGCGCCCGAATCCGTGATTCTGGTAAAGCAGCCGCCGAGCCCGCACTTTCCCAGCAGCTCCGCCACACGGCCGTCGGAGTTGGAAATTACGCCGAGTTTATAGCGTCGTCCCAGTTCCTCGATGGTGGCCCGCGTGCCTGGCAGAACACGTGTCCAGTTGGCAGAGGTGCGCGCGGCGCTGACCAGGGCGGGAAGGGCAGCGTCATCGATTGCCAGGTCCTCGAGCACACAGCGATAGTAGGTTTCCCAATACTGCTGGTCCACGCGCCCGGCCTGCATCATCAGTGCGTCCATCTCACGCTTGGCGCGGCGCTCGGCGGCAAAGAGTTGCGCTTGCTCGGGACGCACGCCACGCTCCAGCAGCGGAGCCAGCGTGACTTCGAGATTGGGAAATACCAGAGTGGAACCTACGTCGAAGAAGACGGCTTCGAGGGGCATAGATCTAATTCTAAAACCCCAAGCGAAAAAGAAGGCCGCGAATGGACGCGAAATGACGCGAAGATCAAGCCTGAATTTCGTGTTCATTCGCGTACATTCGCGGCTTTAAAGCCTTCAGGCCATCCTCGCCGCGCTTCGGGGTTTCAGGAAAATTTGATATCGTATGCGCCATGCGAACCAGGTTCTTTTTGCATTGCGTAGTAGTTCTCACTCTTTGTACGTCTCTCAGCGCCGGCGACTACCTGCACGCGTCGCATGTCTCGCTGGACCATGAAGGCGAACGCTGGGCTAGGCGAACCCTGAAAAAGCTCTCTTTGGAAGAGAAAATCGGGCAGATGTTCATGGTTCGCGTGTTGTCAAAATTTGTCAACGTTGAAGACCCGGACTACCAAAAACTTCGCGAGCACATAGCCCGTTACCATCTTGGTTCCATTTTGCTCACAGTGCCTTCCGAAGGCCCTTTTCTCTTAAAAAGCGAGCCATATGAGGCTGCAATGCTCATAAATGGGCTGCAACGCGAGTCCCGGTTTCCGCTGATTGTGGCCGCGGACTTTGAGCGGGGGCCCTCCATGCGGCTCAATGGGGTCACGGCCTTTCCCCATGCCATGGCCTTTGGCGCTGCGGGAAAGCCGGAGTTGGCGGAGGAGTTTGGCCGGATCGTCGCCCGCGAATCCCGTGCAATCGGAGTGGAGTGGAATTTCTTTCCCGTAGCCGACGTCAATTCCAACCCGGAGAACCCCATCATCAACACCCGGTCTTTCGGCGAAGATCCGGCGCAGGTCAGCGCTCTCGCCGCGGCTTACATACGCGGAGCGCGCCAGGAGGGTCTGCTGACCACCGCCAAGCATTTTCCCGGACACGGCGACACGGCCACAGATTCACATCTTGGTGTTGCGACCGTGAGCCGCACGCGCGAGCAGATCGAGCAGATTGATCTGGCGCCGTTTCGCGGCGCCATTGACGCCGGAGTTGACGGCATTATGGTGGCGCACGTGACCGCCCCCGCGTTGGAGCCGGACGCCAACAAAGTCGCCACTACATCGCCAGAGATCGTCGGCAATTTGTTGAAGAAGGAATTGCGGTTTCGTGGTCTGGTCGTGACTGACGCAATGGAGATGGGCGGCCTCACGCGTTTGTATCCCCAGGGCGGAGGCGCGGCCAGCGGTCGCGCGGCCGTGGACGCGGTGCGGGCGGGAAATGATCTGCTGATTCTGCCCTCTGATCTTGAGGGCGCGTATTACGGGCTGCTCCACGCTGTCCGTTCGGGAGAGATTGCCGAATCGCGCATTGATTACTCCGTACTGAAGATCCTTGAAGCCAAGGCCAGCGCCGGTCTGAACAAAGCGCGGCTGGTGGATGTGGGAGCAATATCGTCGATCGTGGCCAAACCGGCGAACCTGGAGTTTGCCGACCGGGTGGCGGGCGCTTCTATTACGCTGGTCCGGGACAATGGCCAGGTGCTTCCGCTCAAAAATCGGGGAACCTCGGCCGCGCCTTCCCCGTATGGTTCAGTAGAGCATCCGGCGGAGCCTTTGGTGTGCGTGGTGCTTACGGACGACGTGCGGACTGAGAATGGGCGGCGTCTGGAACGCGAGCTGCGTGCGCGCATACGCGACGTTCGCATCCTGTATGTCGATCCGAGGATCGCGTCAGGGATGGCGCCTCTGGTGCAACAGGCCGTAATTTCAGCGGAGAAAGTAGTGGTCGCGGTTTATATGGTCCCGACAGCAGGCAAATCGGTGAAGAACGAGAACGGGACGCAAGCCAACAGCGTGGCCCTGGCGCAAACGCCGGCCGCAATTTTGCAATCCATTCTGGATACCGCCCGGCAGAAGACTGTGGTGGTGGCGTTTGGATCGCCGTACATAGCCGCGGATTTTCCGCAAATTGAGAGTTATTTGTGCGCCTTTTCTAATGTCTCTATTTCAGAAGCGGCCGCGGTCCGAGCGCTGTTCGGAGAGACGCCATTGCAGGGCCGTCTGCCCGTTTCCATTCCGGGTTTCGCTCCGCGCGGGACGGGAATAACGCAGATAAGTCACGCAGATAATCGACGATGAGGGAGTTAGTTATGAAGCAATTCAGATTCTCAACCGCACTCTCGGGTCTGGCCCTTCTGATCGCGCTCGGCGGGTGCACCATATCCACGCACGAGAGCAAAGGAGAATCCGGCAAGAAGAATGAAGACGTGGACATTCGCACTCCCGTGGGCTCGCTAAGCGTCCACAGCGGAGACGTCGACGCCAGAGCCACCGGTTTGAGCGTCTATCCGGGTGCTCGGGTCACCACGGGCCACAGAGACAACGACAGCAGCGCCAACGTGAACATCGACACTTCGTTCTTTGGGGTCAAGGTTGTCGCCGTAAAATTCTCGAGTGATGATGCGCCCGACAAGATACTGGCCTTCTATCGCAAAGACATGGCGAAATACGGCAACCTGATCGAGTGTGACACAAAAACGACATCCTTTCAGGTGAAGAAACACAACGCCGATGCTCCCGTAACCTGTGATGACAATGGCGGGAGGCGTAGCGCCAAAGAATTGAAGGCGGGTATTGAGAGCAATCAGCACGTTGTGGCGGTCGAACCGAAAGGCAGCGGCTCTGAGTTTGCTCTGGTCTTTGTGCGGCTGCGCGACACCAAAGACACGATCTAGACATTTCGCGGAATCCCGCAATGTGAGATTCGAGGGTGCCGAAGAGCTCTGGATAAAGTGTTTCCAGAAAAACGCCGGATAAATTAAAAGCAATCGGTAAATCTATTGCTGTTTTCCAGCCACTCTCCTTTCGGCGCCGAGGCATCCGAAAGAAAAGTCTCGGCATCAAACCCTCTCTTAGAATGGGCATTCGCGAGACGGTTGGGCTTGCCGGAATAACGTTCTATGACCTGCGGAGCAGCTCAAGGCAGCAGCTGCTCCACCAAACCCCTGGCCGGGTAGAGTCAGCTCACACAGACTGAGCGAGCGTAGCAAACCAACTCATTCTGCGACGCTTCGAAATGAAGGGGCGTACCAAGCGATCAGAAGAAGCTTCTTCGCAAGAAACCGGCCATTTTCTCCGCGGCGTTTTAAAGACATGGAAAATCGTCCTGTGATCGGAAGACACCTATGCCTGCACACAATCGGGTGATTCGAACCGCCAAGAGTGACTTTTCGCGACGGCCGCTCACTGCCTTAGCCAAGGTTTCGACCGAACGCCCGGACGGAGCGGTAATCATCATATGAGACTGAATCAGACCATACTGCTACTGGCCGACCGCCGCATGAGCCCTACCGTGCGAGCGCTGAAGTCTGCCGGTTATCGCGTGCTGCTGAGTTTTACTCCAGATCATGCGGTTGCCGCCGTGGTAAACAACCAGGTGGACGCCGTGGTGCTGGACCAGTTGCACTTTGTGGTTACTGAGAACTGGTCAGTGGCGCAGTCTCTCAAGATGGTCAAGTCGGACCTCTGCGTGCTGCTTGTGGTTCGCGGCGAAATTGTCAGACGCACTATGCCCCGAGGGCTGGACGCGATCGTCCCCGATGGGGACGCCGCGGCTTTGATCAACACTCTCAGGGACTTGCTGAATCACAGCAGCGAGCAGAAATCGAGGCGCAGCGCGGTTGCCAAGCAAAGTGCTCTGCGTTAGCTTGAAAGAGTGGAGCCAAATTGCTATCGCTGCGGAGCGCACTTAGAAGAGCAGGTCACGTTCTGTCCTTCATGCCGCGCGCCGCAGATCAAAGTTTCAAGCGCACAAGAAACGTCCACTCCGGTAGAGGCAGGCGCGCCTGACACCTGGGGAACGTCTCCGCCGCCCCGGTGTTGCCGGGCGCTGCTGCGGTATCGCAGAAAATCCAGTGGAAAAGTTTTTTCCAGATTGCCTTGCCGTTGGCGATGGCCAATGGAGTGCTTACGTCTCTGGTACCTCCGTTGGGCTTGCTGATATTTCTTCCCGGCAGCGTGCTTTGGGCAATCTTCATCTATCGGCGCCGCGTCCCGGGGCTGCTCTCCACCGGACGTGGAGCGCAACTAGGCTCGGTTCTCGGATTGTTGAGCTTTGCGCCCTTCGCGGTTTTCTTTTCACTGTGGATTTCTCACAATCGCGGCGAGGTCCACCAGGCCATGGTCCGGGCTTTCGAGGACGCGGCGGCAAAGAATCCTGATCCTGGTATTCAGCCCATGGTGCAGTTTTTCACCGGCACCACGGCCGGCATGGTTGTGATCACGCTGCTTGTGCTTGCCTTCATTCTCGTCCTGTTCCTTCTTTTTGCCGCTGCCGCCGGCGCGCTGGCTGTGGCGTTTTCGCGCGACAAGCTGCGGAATTAGCGTTTACTATTTAATAACCCTAAGACCAGCAAACCCAGAGCCCACGCCAGCATCTACTCTGACTGGCATTCAGGTACTGTCATTGCATTTTGGATACCTCGCACTGCATCGGGAAGGCACCTATTGCGCAAAGAAAAAGTACCGTAATTCAGTGGAGGGCCCATGCGGTCTGGTTTCAGGCTTGGTCTTAGCGTCTGTCTGTTCGCGATTACTCTCGCTGCAGTTTCCGTCATCGGCTGCGGAGGAGGCAATGTCGCCCCTCCCCAGACTGGCACGGCAACCCCCCCTTCGAGCATTCCCGGCACACCGCCACCGACTACGCCGCCACCACCCACGCCGCCACCGCCGGCGCCACCACCACCGACTACGCCGCCACCACCTACACCGCCACCGCCGGCGCCACCACCACCGACAGCTACTTCTGCGCCAGTGGTGCTGGTGGTGGAAGAAAACCACGCGTATTCCAGCGTGATCGGCAGCGCGTCCATGCCGTATCTCAACAGCCTGGCGAACCAGTACTCCGTGGCGACCCAGTATTTCGCTGACACGCATCCTTCCATCGGAAATTACATGATGATGACCACAGGCCAGATCGTCACTAATGACGACACATTCAACGGTCCGGTCAGCGTCGACAACATCGTGCGCCATCTGCTCCAGTCCAACAAGACCTGGAAGGCATACGCGGAGAGTCTGCCCAGCGTGGGCTATACCGGCGGTGACGTTTTTCCGTACCTGCATCACCACAATCCGCTCTCTTATTTCACTGACGTGACCAACAGCGCGACGCAGCAGCAGAACCTGGTGCCGTTTACCCAGTTCGCCGCGGACCTGCAAAACGGACAACTGCCCAACTTCAGCTTTGTGACGCCGAACGCAAACGATGACGCGCACGACGGCACGCTGCAACAGGCCGATAGCTGGCTGCAAAGCAATATTGGCCCGCTGCTCTCCAGTCCGCAGTTCCAGCAGGGCGGAATCCTCATTGTGGTTTTTGACGAATCCGTGGACACTGACACCGCCCACGGCGGCGGACATGTCGCCATGGTGGTGGCCGGACCGCGGGTGAAGAAGGGCTTCCAGACCGCGAACTTTTATCAGCATGAAAACCTGCTGAAGTTCATCGCCACCTACCTCGGCATTGACACCAACATCGGGGCAGCAGGCGGCGCTTCCGCGATGAGCGAAGTACTACAGTAAGAACGATTGTTAAATAACGAATGGAGCGCAGGCGCCCTCGCCTGCGTTTCTTTTTTGATCTGATGAAGCGTTACCCGCCGATGTGGACCATGCTACGCGAGGGTTTGACGAACCCTGGTTCGCCAATATGATGGCGCGCTTCCTTGTGCCCGATTACGGAATGAATGTAAGCAGCCAGTGCCGCGTCGTCGGCGCCGGCGTGCATGCGTCCCGCGAGATCGTGGTCGAGCAATGAGAACAGGCAGGTGCGGATCTTGCCGTCGGAGGTGAGACGCACGCGCGAGCAATGCCCGCAGAAGGGATGAGACACCGGCGCGATGATCCCGATCTCGCCCACGCCGTCATCGAAGGTGTAGCGCCGTGCCGTCTCGCTGAGCGCGTTGGGAAGCTGGCGCACCGGACGGAACTGGTTCAGTTTCTCCAGTACCTCATCGAGCGTGACGACGATCTCTTTCGTCCAGACGCGGTCTTCTTCCAGGGGCATAAACTCAATGAAGCGGACAATCACGCCTTCTTCGCGCGAGAAACGGGCAAACTCGACGATCTGGTCGTCATTGAAGCCACGCAAGAGCACGCAGTTGACCTTGACCGGCTCCAGTCCGGCGTGCCGGGCGGCGCGGATTCCCGCGAGCACGTTGTCATATCCGTTGGCAACGCGCGTGATGCGGGCGAACTTGTCGCGGTCCACCGCGTCCATGCTGACGGTGGCGCGGCGCAACCCAGCATCTTTGAGCGGCTGGGCCATCTCGGCCAGCAAATGCCCGTTGGTGGTCACAGCAATGTCGGGCGTCTCGCCGTTGAGCGTGCGCAGCTTCGCGATCTGGCGGACAAAATCCACAATCCCGCCGCGCAACAGCGGCTCACCACCGGTCAGCCGCACTTTTTCAATTCCCAACTCGACAAAGAGCCGGACCATCCGCAGATAGTCGGCGAACGGAAGTTCGGCATACTGCGCGCCCTCATTACCAGTGCGGCAGTAAACGCACTTGTAGTTGCACCGGTCAGTGATGCTGACCCGGAGGTCGGTAATGTCTCGCCCGTGTTGATCGCGTAGGCGCATGAAAAAATTGGGTAATTGAGTAATTTCGTAATTGGGCAATTGAAACCCGGTAACGCATGCGGTTTTCAAATTACCAATTACAAATTACCCGATTACAAATTTGTGTGAATTGCAGGGACGAGGAAAGGAAGGCGCGTAAACGCGAGGTCCCTTTCCAAATGGGAGGCCCGGATGTTTCCATCGCAGACCCTTGTCCTTGCAAATCGCAAGGAGCCGCCACAATCACCCGGTATGCCTGAGGGCAAAGGTGGTCGGAACCTGAAACATATTATAGAGCGGGCTTTCGGCGAAAGATAGAAGCGTGTATCGGGTCTACTCCCACAAGCCTACATGCCGTCGTAATTCGGTCCGCCGCCGCCCTCGGGGGGCACCCAGGTAATGATCTGGTACGGGTCCATGATGTCGCAGGTCTTGCAGTGTACGCAGTTCGATGGGTTCAGATGGATGACTTTGCCTGAGGCCACGTCTGCCGCTTCAACCATCTCATAGACATTTGCCGGACAGAAGTTCTGGCATGGATTGCCAAACTCGGTGACGCACCGCGTGTTGCAGATGTTGGTGTCGTGGATGATCAAGTGTGACGGCTGGTCCTCTTCGTGCTTGGTGCCGGAGTGGTAGAGGTCGGTCAGCTTGTCGAAGGTGAGCTTGCCGTCGCCTTTGGCTTTGCCCAGGATCTGTGCGCGCTCGCCGCCGTCGGCGGGCAATTCGTCCAGGTGCTTCATGCGCTCGTGGCCCGGATGCGAGGAATAGATCTCGTAGAGTCCGCGGCCCCCGGTCAGCTCCTGCAGGCCAGTGTGGAATATGCCGGAGAGCAGGCCGTTGGCGAATCCCTGATGGAAGTTGCGGACGCGCCATAGCTCGTCCTTGATCCAGCTGGCGTTGACCTTGAGTTGAAAGTCCTGCAACTTGTCCGCGCTGAAGTTCGCGGCGAGCAGAGCTTCAAATGCGGTTTCCGCCGCCAGCATGCCGCTCTTGATCGCGAGATGTATGCCCTTTAGGCGCTGCGCGTTGAGGAAGCCGGCCGAGTCGCCCACGATCATCCAACCGTTGCCCGCGAGCCGAGGCAGCGCGTACCAACCGCCATAGGGTACGGTCTTGGCGCCGTAGCGGACCAGCTTTCCGCCTTGCAGCAGCTCCGCGACCATCGGATGCTTCTTAAACTCCTGCAATACGCGCTGCGGATCGGTGCGCGGATCAGCGTACTCAAGACTAGTGACATATCCGAGCGAGACCAGGTTGTCTTTGGCGCCGTACATCCATGAACCGCCAAACTCTTTTGTGGTGAGCGGCCAGCCCAGTGTGAGAATGACCTCGCCTTTGCGGATGCGTCCGTGCGGCAGCTCCCAGAGCTCCTTCACGCCGACGCCGTAGGTCTGAGGATTGCGGTCTTTATCGAGATTGAAGCGGCCTATGAGCTGCTTGGTCAGCGACCCGCGCGTGCCTTCGGCCAGCACCGTAACTTTGGACTTGAGATCGTAGCCCGGCTCGAAGTTCGATTTTTTCTGGTTCTGCTTGTCGATGCCTTTGTCGTCAGTGCGGATACCGGTGACGCGATCGCCGTCAAACAAAAGCTCCGATCCGGCAAAGCCGGTGAACACGGTGATCCCGGCCTGCTCTACTTTTTCTCCCAACCACTTCACCAGGCGGTTGAGCGAGACCACGTAGTTGCCCTGGTCCTGCATGGGCGGCGGCATGAGCGGCGCGCGGAACGATTTGGTCTTCGTCAGGTAGTAAAAGCTCTCGTGCTCCACCTGCGCCTCGATCGGCGCTTCAGCCTGCCAGCCGGGAAGCAGTTCGTCGAGCGAGCGGGGATCGAGCACGGCGCCGGAGAGGCAGTGCTGTCCGACCTCGCGCGCCTTCTCGAGGACATAAATATTCTCTTTGCTCAACGGCGCATCAGGATGGCGGCGATTGTGCGCGTCAATCAGTTGCGAAAGGCGCAACGCACACGCCATTCCGGCAGGCCCGCCGCCGACAATGGTGACGTCCGCTTCCATCTGCGGACGCTCGATTCCCTCGATTGGTTTGCGGAAATAGATCATTTTGGTACTTGGTACTTGGCTCTTAGCTCTTGGCTGTGGCAATGAAACTTCTGCATATTGCTTGTCCGATCACCAGATCACCCGATCTTATCCGCCCGCCTTGGCCTTCTTCACTTCTTCGGTCAGTACGGGCAGAATATCGAACAGATTGCCCACGACGCCAATGTCGGCAATTTCAAAAATAGGCGCTTCCGCGTCTTTGTTAATCGCGACGATGCTGCGCGAACCTTTCATGCCGACAATATGTTGGATCGCGCCGCTGATGCCGACTGCAAGATAGAGTTTGGGCGCAACGGTCTGTCCTGAGCTGCCGATCTGGCGGTCCATGGGCAGCCAGCCTGAATCGCAGATAGGACGCGACGCTGCAATCTCGCCACCGAGCGCGTCGGCCAGCGCCTTGGCCAGCTCGATGTTCTTCTGCTCTTTGATTCCACGCCCGACAGAGACAATGATCTCGGCCTGCGTCAGGTCCACGGCCTGCTTGGCTTCTTTGAATGGATCTTCCAGCTGTGTGCGGATTACGTTGTCGGCGATGTGTGCCGTCACGGTTTCGACCGGAGCGGCGGAGGCGCCTGCTTCCGCTTTGTCGCCGCGAAACGCGCCGGCCTGGAAGGTAACGAAGTGTGGCGGCTCGCAAGCGAATGAAACGTCGGCTGCGAATTTGCCCTGGAACATCTGGCGGGTGAAGAGCAACCGAGAGCCATCTCTGCGGAAGCCGACAGCGTCGCTGATGAGCGTGCGCGAGAGCGTGGCGGCGAGTTGCGGCGCAAAGTCCCGCACCTGGTAGGTGTGCGGCATGAGCACGAGCCCGGGCTGCTTACTTTGAATGAATTGCTTCAGCGCGGCCACGGTGCCGTCGGGCGTATAGCGTGCGAGCTTGGGCGATTCAATCGCGTAAACCTTGCCGACCTTCTTACCGGCTACCTCGGCGGCGACGCTGCCAATGTTGTCGCCAAAGACCGCGGCTTCAACGCTCCAGCCGGTTTCGGCGGCAATGGCTTGCGCCGCGGTAATGGTCTCCCAGGAGACGCGGTTGAGTTTCCCTTCACGTTGTTCAGCAATGACCAGGATTGTATTTGCCATGTTTTATTTTTTTTGGTTCTTTTTCTTGACGAAGCCCCACACGATCAGGACGAGGGCGACCAGCGCGTCCGCGCCGAACAGCACTCGCATGAACATGTTGCCGGCGCGAATGTCCCAGCCAACGAACAGGCCCCATGCGCCGGCTGCGATCAGCATGATTACGCCGATCACGATCAAAGTTGAACCGGTCTCACGTTGTGTTACCGGGAGGTAATTTCCGCCTTCGGGATCGTAATCCATCCGTTCCATGGGCATTCCTCCTCGGATTCGTGGAACCGTTTTAGATCACACGAATCTCGTTACGAAGTTTTTCTACCAGCTTTTTGGCCACTTCCGCGGCCGGACCTTCCAGCATCTCGGTCTTTTTGCTCTTCTGCGGAATATAGAGCTTCTCAATCTTCTGCAGGTTGTCACCCAGAGCGGATTTGACCTCATCGAGCGCAACTTTGCGCAGCGGCTTGTTCTTGGCCTGCTTGATGCCCAGCAGCGTGGCGTAACGTAGCTTGTTGATGCCTGACTGGATCGTGAGCACCGCGGGCAAAGGCATCGCTACATGCTGAAAAAATCCCGATTCCAGTTCGCGCTTCACCCGGATGCCGGTATCGTTCTTCTGGATCTCCATGATGATCGTGGCATGAGGCCAGCCCAGCAGCTCAGCCAGAATCACGCCGGTCTGCGCGTATCCGTAATCGTCAGATTGCAGGCCCGTGAAGATGAGATCAAAGGTCTCGTCTTTGATCGCGGCCACAAATGCTTTTGCGATGTTGTTTGCGTCCATGCCGACAAAGCCGTTGTCTTCAAGATGGATCGCGCGGTCCCCGCCCTTGGCCAGCGCTTCCCGCAATACCTGCTGTGCGCGCGCGGGACCGGCGGTGATGACCACTACTTCGCCGCCATGCTTTTCTTTTTGCCGCAGAGCTTCTTCGAGCGCGTAAGCGTCAGGCTCATTGACTTCATAGGAGACGTCCTCGCGTATCCAGGCGCCGCTCTCGTTGAGCTTGAGCGGAGCATCCTTCTGCGGGACCTGCTTCATGCAGACCAGAATTTTCATAAAGAGAGTTTGACCGTTGTGCAGACGGAGTCGCGGTGCCAGAAGAAGACGAATCCGCTGCGAGGTGAAACCCCAAAGTA
>WNFF01004261.1_pt1 | contig 14105 bp, 12 predicted proteins | sample 5400441 | NCBI WGS metagenome assembly WNFF01 (sample SAMN13153345, study PRJNA577476) | soil metagenome | isolation source: 120 cm saprolite under Douglas fir tree site 2 hole 3 replicate 1 | place: USA:California | collected 2015-04-18 | reverse complement strand
GTCCTTTTTGATGAAGATCGCGGACTCTGATTTATTTGACTTCGATCATTTACAGATGCTGCATCATATGATGAATTAGCTTGCTTTTCGAGATTTTACAAGGTATACTCCCTTTTGGATGAGTTAAAAGAGAAACAAGTATTGCTTTATTTTTGTATGCATAACATTCGTTTTTGCACTATGGTAGAGGGCTTCTTTGAGAAAGGAATCTGGCAATGACATCTTCCGTACAGTTAGGCGCCTGGTTGGGTGAATGGCCAGGCACCAACTCGATTACAGCATTCCAAACCGACTCCTGCCACCATCTGGATGTAGTGAACCTGTATATGGGCTGGGAAACCCCATTTTCGGATGTGCAACCCAGTCTAGACCCGGTCTATCAGAATGGATCCCAGGCCATGATCACATGGCAACCTGATGGGATTAACACCACGCAAATCAGCAGTCATAGCACCTATGTCACCCAGTTTGCCGACGCCGTCAAGACCTATGGGAAGCCGATCTTCATTCGTATGATGCACGAAATGAATGGAAATTGGTATGCCTGGTCGATTGGAGATAGCTCTGTGAACACAAACGATAGCTACAAGGCTGCGTGGCAATATATTGTGGGCATTTTTCGCCAGGAAGGTGCGACCAACGCCAAATTTGTGTGGTGCATCAATGTCGGAAGCGTGGGAGCTGGCGCAACCTTCACAGGAGCATATCCTGGGGACTCCTACGTTGATTATGTCGCGATAGACGGCTATAACTGGGGGACAACGCAATCCTGGAGTTCCTGGCAATTCTTCCATGATATCTTCTTACCAGCCTATCAAGCCCTTATTGGTACCACCCAAAAGCCGATCCAGATCTCGGAGTGGGCATCTACAGAGACTGGAGGGAATAAGGCGCAATGGATTACCGATGCGTTCAATCAAATTACCACCGGGAAATTTCCGCAGATCTCACATTTGATCTGGTTCAATGAAAAGAAGGAGACGGGTTGGCGTATCGAGTCTTCCACAGCGGCACAACAAGCATACTGCAATGCTGTAAAATGTCTATAACTCATTCTCTGTGAATAGTCAAAAAACTGGTTATGCATGTGGAACATGCATAACCAGTTTTTTGACTATTCACAGAGAATGAGAGAAGCTCTCAGTAGCATGTCACATTTACGACGTGACACGCGGCAATAACCTGTACTATCCTGCTACCCCTGGCTGGGACTATCCAACTGGAATGGGCACGCCTAACATGGCAGACTTCTACCTGGTAATCTGCCAGGATATTATGTGAGTAAAAGACAGCAGAGAAATGTGAACTGCGCCATAGCGGCTCTCCCTGGCTGTGCTACAATGAACACAAAAATACCTGTGAACATTGCCCTATGATAAAAGGAGATAGACCGGACTATGGCGCAGACTCTCCCTCGTTTCTGCCCACGCTGCGGCACACCGACAGTAGCAGGTCAACACTTTTGTGCCAACTGTGGGCTTGTAATGATTGCTGCACCGGCTGAAACCGAGCTTGCGCCGCGCTCAGCGTACCCACAATACTCGACACAATCCACTGAGTCAGAAACGCAGGCCTTGCCACCAACGTGGGGAAGTAGTCTACCGCCCTCATCGCCTTCACGCCCCCCTCAAAAGCGTACATTTGGGAGAGTTGGCTGTGTACTTGTCTTTTTGCTTCTCCTGATTGTATCAGGCGCGGGAAGCTATCTCGCTGCTGGCCTGCTGGGTTTCCAGCTGCCAGGCTTTGGCGGCGGGGGCAGCGTTACCCAGCCGCCAGTCACCACAACGCAGGTGAACTCTAGCATTACCTACGCGGGTGTTGACCTCACTATTCTCTCAGCCCAGCAGTCGCAGAGCTTTGTTGATGATCCCAATACCACAACGACCGGCATGGTGCGCCTGCATATCCAGGAACAGAATAAAACTTCGAGGCAGGTGAGCTGGCTCTATTATGATATTGCGCGGCTCATCCTGCTGGGGAACAAAAGTGTAAGCCCAACCTTTGTCAAGGCGAAAGTGGGCATTGCTCCCGGTGCGACCCAAACCAGCATCGTCGACTTTGCCGTTCCCACTGGCGACAAGATCGACCATCTGACACTGCGGCTGGGTGGAGCAAACGAGGTTCAAATGGACATTCCCTTGACGGGCCATGCCGATTTGAGTGAATATGGCCCCAGGACCGTCAATCTCACTGGACAAATGCTCTACCAGGGGCTGAACTGGACACTGGTCAGTGCCACTTCTCAACTCAGCATAGACGGCCAGCAAGCCAGTAAGGGCATGGTCTATATCATACTCACGCTCAAAGTCGATAATACCCTGTCGCAACAGGCTATTCCCGGTTCGGCCTATGACTATGCACGCCTGAAATCCGGCAGCACAACTGCTTCACCAAAAAACACCACACTGCCCGTTTCATTTGATGCAGGAGCGACAGGACAAACAGGTACAGTCACCTTTCTAATGCCCCAGGGCAGTACGGCCTTCACCCTGATCTTTCTACCGGTGGGCGGAGCAGCCCAGGCCACGACAGATTTTCAGTTTGCATGACCTTTGTTTTATGTGAGGTAGGCTATACGCCGCGTATGATATAGATTATAGACTTTCATTGCGATTACTGTTACACTTGTGCAAGGTACAGGTTAGTACCTATACTAGAGCAAGCTCATCTATAGCTTTGATGAGAGGAGATAAGTCATGGCACAGAATTTCTCATCACCTTGTCCACAATGTGGTACGCCTATAGCAGCTGGACAGCGCTTCTGTTCGAATTGTGGAGCCACAGCTGATCCTGGGTTCAGTAAACCTACAGCCGCTGCGCCAAGCGGAGAGCACTTCGGGCAAATCCCAGAGATGCCGACGGAATTTTCAGCACCTCCACCTCCACCGGAGAGCATGTATAGCCAGCCTGTACAGCCGACCCCTGCCCCAAATACGTATTATCCGCCACAGGCAGCTCCTCAAGGTTTTCAACAGGCGCAGCAGGGCTACCAACCCAATGTAGCGCCTCCCGTCTATGCACAGCCACAGAAAGATTCTTCAAAAGGCGTGCTCGGACAAATTGGCTGCGGCGTTCTGCTGGTCATCCTCCTGATCGTCGGAGTTTGCGGAGGCTTATCCTATGTCGCTTACAGGTGGATTGCATCAGCCGCTACTACTAGTACGAGCAGCATTACTACTACTAACACCAACGGTAACAGTAACGGAAATGGTAGTACCCCCCAGGCAATACCAACCGTGACCACACAGATAAACCAGACCGTAACCTACACCAGTGCCGATCTCACCATTCTTACTGTTCAGGAAGCGAGTAGCTTTACTGATGACGCCAATGCTAACTCACCGGTATTGGTTCGTGTGAACCTGAAAGAACATAACCCGACGGCAGGCACGATCTACCTGTTTTACGGGGAAAATTTCCGCTTACTTCTGCCAGATGGAACGAGTGTGACTCCTAATACCCAACATGATGCGAGTGGAATCGGCCAGGCTGTACAGCGCACGAACTGGGTGGATTTTCCTGTTCCGGCAAAAGTTGATATCAGTAAGCTTACCTTAAGACTGGGCGCAGCAACCGAGGCCCAGATGGATGTTCCTTTAACCGGCAATGCCGACCTGAGCAAATACCAGCTGAAAACGATCAGCCCGAATACATCAATCCAGTATGTGGGCCTTAACTGGACGCTCACCACGGTGACCTCGAGCCTGAGTACCAATGGCAAGCAGGCCGATACCGGGATGAGGTACATTATACTAACGCTCAAGGTGGATAATTCTACCCAGAATGTTTCCTATCCCTTCCTGAATGATAATTCACGCCTTCAAGCGGGTTCTACCACGACAAACCCGACAGGCAATACGTTCAATAGTATTGCCGCCGGCACAACCGGTACAACTGGCACGATTACCTTCCTGATGCCACAGAGCAGCAGCTCGTTTACACTGCTTTTGCTGGCACGTACTGATTTGACCCCACCAGCCAGCCAGGTAACAACAAGTTTCCAGATCTAAGATTTCTCGATAAGGCAGCGATAGCAGGAAAAAACGCAACTATGCAGGTTCTTGACTCTGTCAAGAACCTGCATAGTTGCGTTTTTTCCTGCTATCGCTTGCAACCCCTGGCATCTCAGTGCGTACAATATGCAATGAAAGGATATAAGAGGAACAGCGTATGGATGACCAGGAAATGCAGTTTGCCCCACCAGAGTGGCGGCCTCCTAAACAGCAGAATGCTGTGCAGGGGCAGGAAGCAGATAACAATCCTCAGCCGGTCTATACCCCTCCCCCTGAGCAGACGCAGTGGCAGCCACCCCTGACGCAGGCAGGGGAGACATCTAGCGGGCCCGATTATGAGATGGGCTACCGGGCACAACAACAACAGCAGTCGAGCAATGAGCAAGCATTCAGCCAACGCAGGCGGCGCAGCCCTTTACTATGGATTATTGGAATTATCATAGTCGCTATGCTATTCGGTGGATTCATGGGGCAGGATGGTTTCTTCTTTGAATTAGGCTTTTTTCGCTCGTTCCTGCTGGCAGTGTTTCTCATGGGCGTAATATGGTGGTTTATATCTGGGGCTCGCGGCAGGGGTCGGGCATCCTTTGTTCAGCAGAAGAGCGTGGAGACGCGCAGTTTCCCGGTCGGGATGCACCCGACAATCGTCATCAGAGACAATTTCGGGACTATTCGCGTCCATCCTGTTGCTGGTGAGGGCAAGGAGGTTATCATTCAGGCAACGAAACAAAGTAGGGGTTGGACGGGCAATCCCAATGGTATCCAGGTAGATTACCAGCAGAGCGGCGATGGTAATACGGTTACAGTCAAAGCAGTAGGAGGCGGCTGGGCTTTCTTTGGAGGAAACCGCGTTGATTTCGACATCAGTGTCCCTCCTCTTGCTGATCTGAAACTCAAAACAGACGCCGGAAATATTCATGTCGATGGTGTCAGTGGCCAGATGTCGTTGGGTAGCGATGCGGGTTCCATTTCGGCGACACAGGTTATGCTGAGCGGACAATCGTCGTTGAAGACGGACGCTGGCTCAATCACTTTCGCAGGCTCAATTGACCCAACTGGTTCATATCAATTTAAGACCGATGTAGGGAGCGTCAATGTCACCTTGCCGCCAGATACCTCTTTTCAAGTCGATGCGAAGACAGACGTTGGCTCGTTTCATTCCGACTTTCCCATCAATGGGCAACGCGATGTCCCCGGCAGTAAAGCTCGCGGTGAGGTTGGCAATCCTCCGCGTGCAATGCTGACACTGAGAACCGATGTTGGCTCGATCAACCTGAAGAAAGGGCAGTAGGGACCCGATTTATCGCGTCCCAGGAGGGGCTGAACCAATGAGAGTGCTTACTCCAGTAAGAAGCTGCCGATGAGTTCTTTGCGCAGCACCGCTTTTTGTTCCTCATCAATGGCGAGCTTCCTGGTGGTGGTTTTATTCTCTGCACCGTTCCAGACGGCTATGGGGCTGGTTGCTGCCGAGGCGAATTCATCAACAAGCATTTCTTCGAGAAATGAAGAGGATGTATGTGGCGACTCTTCTTCCTGCTCTTCCGTTTGATCCAGGTAGTACGGGATACGCTCAAACTGGTCTGCGGACGTGGGCAATGGCGTCTCAGGGATAGTCCCCATGATGAGCGTAGTACCCATATCTGCCTCGCTGACCGGCATGACTATGGTTGGCTGATAAATGTCGGGAGACTCCTGTACTGTTGAAGCAATCTGGAGGGGGTAATCGTCTGCTGGCGTTCCATCCAGTGCGAAAAGTCTCCCCTGTATTTCAATGAGAATGCCGCGCCCTGTACGTAGATCAGTAAGTTGACGGTGCAGTTCGCGATTTTCCGCCAATAAATCATCCATGCGTTGCTTTTGATTGAATACCTCTTGCATGATAAGCTCAAAGCTACTTCCACCCATATACTTAATCCTCCTGAGCGTTTACAAACTGGCTGGCATTCGTACTGCCAGCGGGCGTCCTACGGCTACTCTTATTACTTTTGTTACTCCCCTACAAGATTATGTGGCATCCCACTATTGTATAGAAACGTTTCAATGGGTTTAGAGTAACAATGGTCGCGATTATTCTACTGCTTGTGTAGTATCTCAAATCGCCTATTGCCACTTAACTAGAGTATTTTCCCCTGCTGCCTGTAACTATTCAGGTTGGTTACGTTTTACTACGATAAACGTATTTTCGTATCGAAATGGGGGATAGCTACGTGTTGTTAGAAGAGCATAACTTTTTTGGACAAGGACTGTGACAGTATGGCACTTGAATCCAGGGCACAAGGAACACAAGAAGTATCTAGACTCAGTAAGGGTGACGAAAAGCAACATGGTGAGACTTCACTTGGCTCTCTTCTCTGCTGGGCAGTTGTTTTTGCGGATATCGGCACCTCGGTCTACTACGTGCCTGGGATTCTTTACGGGAACGTCGGAAACCTGGCCGGTTTCTTTGTTTTTCTGACCACGTCTGTCTTTGTCCTGCTGACACTGAAATACTCAGAGGTGACCCAACGCTTTCCCCAGGGCGGCGGCGTGGTAACTGTAGCGGCTCAGGCGATGAACCACTGGGTGGGTGCCCTGGGAGGTATGTTTATCCTGGTCGATTACTTTCTTACTGCTGCCCTCAGCTGTCTCTCCGGCGTCCTGTATTTCAGCGTGGTGGTTCCGGCACTTGGACCTTTTGCCCTCTGGATTACAGTAGGGGTACTTGTGCTGCTGGGTGTCCTGAATTGGGTCGGCATAAGCGAAAGCGCGAAGGTGAGTATGGTTGGCGCCGTTATCGCTTTTTTCAGTGATGTTGCTATTCTCTTTACCATCTTTATGCATATCTCCTTTGCGGAATTTTTATCACTTTTTTCGAAAATGTTTGCGCATAATGCTCTGACGCCGGTTTCGCTGCTCGTCGGTTTTGCCGGTTCATTCCTGGCTTTCTCAGGCCTGGAGAGTATCTCGCAGCTTTCCCCGGTGATGAAGACGCCGCGCAAGAAAGTTGCTGGCCTCGCGCTGTTACTCGTGGTGTTGACAGTTGGCTTGACCAGTCCCTTACTGACGATGTTTTCGACCCTTTTGTTGCCGCATGAGGCCAAAGACCCGGTACTTTCCGCCCAGCTTATCTCGCTGCTCGCTGGTCATTGGGGCAGTATTTTCTTACAGACCGAGGTGGCGATCAGTGCCAGTGCCCTGCTGGTATTTGCCAGCAATACGGCCATTATCGGTTCGTATCACGTCTTTATGGCCCTCTCGCGCATGGAGTTCTTTCCTGCATTCATTCTCCAGCGCAATAAATTGCGCGGCACACCTCACTACTCTATCGCGCTGGCCACTGCTATCCCTATACTGGTGCTCGTGGTTGCCGGTGGCAGTCTCGATCTGCTTGGCAACATGTATGCCTTTGGCCTGCTTGGAGCTTTTACCCTGACCTGCCTGGGACTTGACCTGGTACGTTACCGCGAGCGAAAAGAGGCACGCTATAAAGCCCGCCAGGCTTCCACTTCAAACGCCAATAACAACGCGGCTGTTTCTCCTGACTCGATAGCTGATGCTGGTCCCTTAGATACATCAAATCAATCAAAGCTGAATGATCCTACAGCTGCTAAAACGCTGTTAGATGACCCCGTAGAAGCCGTAGATACGCCTGCAAAGCCATCCCGTGCATCATTATTGGCAGAAGAGACGGCCAGTGCTGCTTATGTTTCTTCAAAAGGGCATGTCTGGGCTACCATTGTTTTCTGGCTGGGCATTTTGACAACATTCTTAGTTGCAGTGGCCTGGTCTACAAATCTGGTGGCGAAGCCGCTTGCGACTGCCTTTGGTGGTTCAGTCGCTACTGTAGGCATGCTTGTGGCCTATTTCAATTATGCTCGTCATCAACGCCAGGGACGTTCCCCCATCGGCATTACCTTTGTCGAACATCATTTGCCCGGTTCTGTTTTAGCCCTGCTTACTCCCGGTGATCAACACAACGAGGCGATCATGCGTGCTGCTATCCATAATCCGGCGCAAAAGCCTGTCGTCTTTCTCTATATAGGCGAGCGTCAGCCGTCACAGCCTCCCCCACGCATGTTTGAATTTGCCGACCCCTACCTGCACGACCAGCAAGCCAAAGATACCTTTGCGCAGGCGGAATACTTAGCGCAAAAAGCCAGAATTGTCCGTCGCTATGTCTACCGGTTGAATGAACCCAATATTGTTGAACGTGTCTGGAAGACCATTCAACCTCATGATCTCATCGTTGACCCAGATCATCTTGCGGAGGTCGCCGACATTAATACAGACCGCCTTCGCTACGAAATGACCCCAGATGGTAAAGTGGCGCACCTGATTAAGAGATGGTAATGTGGTAAAATTTTAACGGAAGCTATTCACTCTTGTAACGAAGGATTATGCCCATCGTTGATCGGGTAGTGATACAATAAAGGTGACTAAACTACATTACCTGTGGTCAAGATGTCACTTAAAGACAAGTGAGAGGGAACATCAAACAATGAATGATCGCATCCGTGAAATTTTAAGCTGGTATGACAGTGAGAATGCTGGCGTTAGAACCAACCTGGCCCGTATGCTCAACCATGGTCGCCTGGCGGGCACTGGAAAAATGGTTATTTTGCCAGTTGACCAGGGCTTTGAGCATGGCCCGGCACGCAGTTTTGCCCCAAATCCTGCCGGTTATGACCCGCGCTACCATTTCCAGTTAGCCATCGAGGCAGGCTGCAATGCCTATGCCGCACCGCTGGGTTTTCTCGAAGCAGGGGTTTCCGATTATTGCGGCGATATCCCGCTGATCTTGAAGTGCAACAACCATGATGTGCTGAACGACGAAAAAGATCCTATTTCCGCCATCACCTCAGGTGTGGGCGATGCTCTGCGCCTGGGTTGTGTCGCCGTCGGCTTTACCATCTACCCAGGATCATCAGAGCGTACCATTATGTACGAGCAACTGCGCGAACTGGCTGAAGAAGCCAAGGCGTCTGGCCTTGCAGTGGTGGTCTGGTCCTATCCACGCGGCAGCAGCCTGAGTAAAGAGGGTGAAACGGCTATAGATGTGGTTGCATACGCGGCCCAGATTGCTGCCCAGATGGGTGCCGATATCATCAAGGTCAAGTTGCCCAGCGCGAAGGTGGAACTGCCGGAGGCCCAGAAAGCCTACCAGAAATACGAAGTGCCCATAGCAACCCAGGCCGAGCGCGTCCACCACGTCATCCAGAGCGCGTTTGATGGCAGGCGTATCGTCATCTTCTCCGGTGGTGCCTCCACCGCTGACGAGCAATTCTTTAATGAGGCGCGTGCCATCCGCGATGGCGGCGGCTTCGGCTCAATCATCGGTCGCAACTCCTTCCAGCGCAAACGAGACGATGCTTTGAAATTCCTCGGCACAGTAATGGGCATTTACGAGGGATCAATCCAGTAAAGTAACTCCTTTTAGGTTGTTACATATAGGAATGTTGAAAGTGGTGAGCCAGCAGAGCTGGCTCACCACTTTCAACATTCCCATATGTAACAACCTGACATCGCACCTTTAGAAAGGAATCAGTCGTGAAAACACAGCGCAAACTGACCTATGATGATCTCTGGAACTTCAAAACCATGGGCAATGTCGCTCTTTCTCCTGATGGGAAGAGGGTGGCCTTTGCCATGTCGAGTGCCGATAAAGCAGGCAATGAGCGTCAGAGTGCTATCTGGCTGCTTCAACTTGATGAGCAGGGTCATGCTCTAGATGAGCCGCGCCAAATAACGAGTGGCATGAAGAATGACACCAATCCTGTGTGGGCACCCGATAGCAAACGCTTGCTCTTTCTCTCTGATCGTGAAGAGGAAAAGAACCAGCTCTGGTTGATCGACACCGGTGGTGGTGAGGCTCGTAAATTAACGAATATGCTGCATGGCGTCAACGAAGCAGCCTGGTCTCCTGATGGTCGGTTCATCGCTTTTACTACCATGGCTGCTGCTTCTGAGGACGATGACCTGTTGACGGGGCGCAAGCAACTTGATACAGACGCAAAGAAGAAGCGCGAGGAGGAAGAGCGTCTACGGGTCCGTACCATTAGCAGGATTTGGTACCGTTTGGATGGGCGTGGCCTCTTTGACACCTTCAGCCAGGTATTTGTCATGCCTGCTCCAAACGGCAATGAGCATACCGTTGATCCCGCGGCTATTCGTCGCCTTACCTCTGGCGATTTTGACCATAATCAGCCCGCCTGGACTCCTGACAGCCGCGAGATCAGTGTACTCTGCAATCGTGCGGATGATCGCGATCGTTCGTTCGTTAGTGATCTCTGTATGATATTGGCAAAATCGAGCGGCTATTTGTGGGTGACATAGATGACTTCTTCTGTCAGGCGTTGAGCTGCGTAACCTAATGTAGCACGGATACCTTCAAGATTAAGGTAATATTCATACATTACTTCATCAATGCTCATTCCACCCGCAAGCTTTCCTAATACGAGAGCTACTGGTACTCGTGTACCCTTGATAACGGGCTTACCGCCAAGAATATTGGGGTCAGAAATAACCCCTGGGTAAAGTTCTACTGCTTGCATATATCCTTTCCCTCTCTTTTCTAGAGGTAGGTAGAAACGCTCTACTTACCTCTAATATTGTACTACCTCACACCCTTCACCTGTCGGATCACCAGCGTACCCAGACCAAAGTAGAGAATCGTCACGAGAAAAAGCATGGTGTAGCCGAAATGGTTGGGAAGCGTGTGGAAGACCTGCAGCAGTACGCCGCCGATAGTAATGCCGATCACCTGTGGGAGGATACCCATCGCCGACCAGATACCCATGAATTTGCCGGCCTCGTCGGTTGGCGGCAACACATCGGTGGTCAAGGCCCAGTCAACACTGGTATAGGCCCCATAGCCAATGCCAAAGAACGCCCCCGCGATCAGCGCGCCGTATTGATTCTGGAAAATGATGAAGATCACACAGACCACCGTCATCATGGCACCGGAAAGGTAGACCAGCCACTTGCGCCCGTGGCGATCTGAAAGCCCGCCCCCGATTATCGAACTGGGCAGGGCCAATAGCAGCAGCGCGGGGAGGAAGAGCGTGCCAGAAAATTGTTCTCCGGAGAAAGGAGTGTTGAAGATGATCGTCTTTACTCCTCGTCCGCCAAGCACATCGTCAAAGTAGTACTGCAAGAAGTAGAACACCCCCCAGATGCCCATCATCACCAGCAGGCGTGCCAGCAGTACCCAGGAGAGATCGGGATAGCGGGATGGCTTGAAGAAAAACTTTTTTAGAATGGGACTGATCTGGAAGGTAGCGTGTTCGTGCAGCGGTGTTTCTTTCACGGTAAGAACGGTGTAGGCCACCAGCACAATTTGTACGACGGCGATAAGCAGGAAAATCTGTACAATTTCGTTGCGGTAGATGGGCAGTGAATCGTTCTTGTTGACAATAATACCGGCGACCACCGAGCCGACGATGGTGCCAAGCAGGGTAAAGAGACCATTAAAGCCAGCCGTGAGCCCGCGCTGGTGTTCCGGCACCTTGTCGGCGATGATGGCACTCCATGGGGAGTTTGCCAGGTTGTTGGTGAACTGTAACAGCAGGAAGAGCACGATAAAGGCCAATAAGAGTTGGGTCGAAGAAAACCAGCCTGGCGCGAAGGCGAAGAGCACAAGCACGATAACGTTCAGCACCGTACCGACAATCCGGCGACGGCGACCAGGGTTCCCCAGATAACCACCAGTGCGAGATTGATGTCCTTCTGGGCTGGATCAAGAAACTTCGCCACCATACTGGGGATAACGATGGCCAGCAACGCTTGCCAGTGAAAGTTGTTTGCAATCCAGAAAACGTTCAAATTCATCTGCTCAAAGATGGAAACGCGCCGCTCCTTTGCGACACTTAGTGGGCCGCTTTCAACTCCACCTGGGCTATCAATGATCTCCATGACTGCTAACCCCTCTCTTGAACGAACGGATCGATTTTGCAGTAGGCTTGAGCTAATTATACTGGTACACCCCTGTTATAGCAAGCAAATTACATTACGAATTAAAAATGGGCGAAGAAATGGCCTGCCGTGCTGCGGCAGGCCATTTCTTCGCCCATTTTTAATTCGCAAATCAATCTTCTTCGCCCTGGTTCTCAAGCCACCGCTCAAGATCCATGGCGGCGCGACAGCCGTCGCCGGCGGCGGTGACCGCCTGGCGATAGCGGTGATCGGTCACGTCCCCTGCTGCGAAGACCCCTGGAATATTGGTCATTGTATGCTCAACCGGCACAATATACCCGGCCTTGTCGGTATCGATCATGTCCTTAAACAAATCCGTATTTGGCTGGTGGCCGATAGCCAGGAAAAACCCCTGCACCGGCAAGATGCTCTCCTCCCCGGTTTTCAGGTTGTGCAGCTGCAGGCCGGTCACGGCAGCATCGCCCAGCACCTCGACCACATCGGTATCCCAGATAAAGCTAATCTTGGGGTTCTTGAAGGCGCGATCCTGCATGATCTTACTGGCCCGCAGCGTATCGCGACGATGAATGACCGTCACTTGTCTGGCATAGCGCGTTAGGAAGGTAGCCTCCTCCATGGCGGTATCTCCACCACCAACCACCGCCACATCCTTATTTTTGAAGAAGAAGCCATCACAGGTAGCACAGGCAGTCACGCCGCGCCCCTGCAATCTCTGCTCGCTCGGCAGCCCCAGCCACTTCGCGGTGGCTCCGGTCGAGATGATGATAGCGCGTGCTTTATATTCGCCGGAGTCGGTTGTAATCGTAAAAGGCCGCTTGCTAAAATCAACTGCCGTCACATCTTCGGCAAGCATCTCTGTGCCGAAGCGGCGGGCCTGGGCCTCAAACTTCTCCATCATCTCCGGGCCAAGCAGGCCCTCTTCAAAGCCAGGATAGTTCTCCACGTCGCTGGTCAACATCAACTGTCCACCCACCTGGTAGCCCTGAAACATCAGCACAGAGAGGTTTGCGCGTGCGGCATAAATGGCGGCGGTATAGCCAGCCGGCCCTGAGCCAATAATAATCACATCATATTGTTTTGCCATAATTGGGGTAATCCTCGCTTCTCCACATCGTAGTTCTGCCTATAATAACACATTTGAAGCGGGTTTTTATTCCTCTTCCCGCCAGATCGGGCGTGTCAGACAGGTTGCTCCACCCTCGGCCTTATGCGAAATTTCATTACCTTGATAGGTAACAACCTCGCAACCGGCATCCTCCAACCTTCTCTGTGTGATCGGGTTGCCCTCCAGCATCAGACACTTGCCGGGAGATAGGGCCAGCACGTTCGATGCCATCGTGTTGAACTCGCTTTCGGGAACCTCGATCAGTCGGAAGTTGCGCCTTTGCAATTCTTGCCAGAAGGGCACGGCCATCAGCGGAGGATAGACGACTGCCAGGTTGTGGTCAACGATACTGATCAGCGAGAGCAGGTGCAGGCAGGCCTCCGGCCCGGTAAAGTAGGGCAACTCAACTGACATGACCGATGCTCCGATGCCTGCCAGGGCCTCGCCAAGCTGGCGCAGCCCCTCGGCGTTGGTGCGAAAGCCCAGTCCCACCGCCAGCGTATCGTGGTCAAGCCACAGCAGATCACCGCCTTCGGCTCGCGCCTCCCCGTGCAGCGTGTAGAGCAATGGCACGCCCAGTTTCTCGAAGCGGCGAGCCATCGCCGCCTCTTCACCTCGCCGCTGTGCCTTGCCCATAGATAAAATAATCGCACCGTGATCAGTCACCAGTGCCGGGTCAAAGGCGAAGATCGCATCGGCTCGATGGGGCTGTGGCTCGTCGTGGTAGATCACCTCAGCACCGGCATGTCGCAAAAGAGCCACCAGGGCATCATGTTCTTGCTGTGCTATTGCCAGCTCTGGACGAGCAGTATAGTGCCATGCAACAGGGTCTTCTACCGCGAAGGCCTCCTCTGGTCGTTTCACAAGCACTGTACGTAAAGGCGCAATCATGCTCTGGCTGCCGTAATGTCTTGTCACTCTGTTTGCTCCTTTACCGTAACTCAAAAGTGTACTCTTCATATTTTGCGATATGTTCAAATCCTAATCTTTTGTAGCAGGAGATTGCGCTGGCGTTACTGGCTTTGACGTTCAATCCGATGTGATCGACCGTGCGTAGCAACTCCTGGCACAGTTTT
>WNFF01003932.1_pt1 | contig 14109 bp, 14 predicted proteins | sample 5400441 | NCBI WGS metagenome assembly WNFF01 (sample SAMN13153345, study PRJNA577476) | soil metagenome | isolation source: 120 cm saprolite under Douglas fir tree site 2 hole 3 replicate 1 | place: USA:California | collected 2015-04-18 | reverse complement strand
GGGAGTCTTCCTATGAGAATTCTGCTCGTTACCTTAGTTCTTTGTTTAATCACAAGCTATGCAGACGCAAAGTCTGGCCTGCACCAGTCTAAGCAGATCATGGGTAAGAAAGTTCTCTTGCCTAGTCACCGAGTAGGACTAATTGTAGGACGTTCGGAAGGTGGGTACATCATTCTTACCGAGCCTCGGCTAAAAGGTCGCGTCGGCCGGGGCTCTTCCTACTGATTGAAAAGATCATGGGACGATTGTGAGCGAAATCGACGCAATGTGGTGATTGAGCATTTCGGCAACAAGCTGCGCTTCTTCCCGCATCGCGCCGGGCTGGAGATCGAAGGCCAACAGGTCGCCCCTGATCTTCTCGATCACGTCGCCCGCTGGCTCGGCACTGATGAAAAACCGATCCCCGTCGCCTTCCTTGACTGTAAAATGATACTGGCCACGTTCGGTCCTTGCCATTGCCAGTCCTCCGCTGCTTGCCCGCTGCTCTTAGAAGCACAAATAAGCGTCTCGATTGCCTCATTGAAGGCAAAAAGACCATGAAGCAAAACCCCGTGCGGTGGGGCGGCCTTTTCGTTGCCCGGTATCCCGAGGCGGCTTGCCGGCGTGGCCAACACTGGTACGCTACTAGTGCCGCTCGATTATCCCTTTGGCTCACCACGAACGGCGCGACCCCGGCTTATGCCCCAGGTGTGGCCGGGGTTTGCCATGCCAGGGGCAGGCCAATGACGCCGCCCAACTCCATCAAGATGATCGCCCTGATCACGCTGCTGATCGGCGTGGCGCTGCTCCTGGCCGCCCTGCTGTACTGAGATCCGAGTGTTCGAAGCGTTGACACCGCTCCCCGACGCCTCGGTAAATGGCCTCGGAATCGCCGGGGCTTTTTTTCATTCAAGAGGGCAGGTGTACGCTACGACCATTTTGCGCCTCGGGAATATCTGCCCCTTCGGTCCGCTGCCGCTCTACAGCCTTCCGCAGGGCGCTGTGATGTGCGGCATGATCCTGGTCGCGCTGTTAGCGGGGTACTGCATCGCGCAGTTGCCGTCGGCTCTTTCCACGCTGGTCGTGGCGCTGCTGATCGTGCGCAGTTCATTCCAGAGCGGCGATAGGAAGCTCGCTGGCGGCCGCCCGGCTACGCCGGCGCGAGTTCCTCACCGCCCATATCGATTGCGCGGCCCAAGGGCGCGGAACGATCCGCTGCGAAATCTATACGGGCACGGTCGCCCGGATGCTATCCAACCTCGGAACCACAATAGGGGTCACCTGCTATACTGAACCCTGCCGGTGCACCTTGTGAAGTCCCTCGCACCAGTGGGTTGGTTGAGACTGGATCGACCATGACCCCATCGATTAGATCCTCGACCACCATTGCGATTCTGGCTCCTGGCCGGGGGCTCTTAGTCGCTTTCTTCGCGGCAAGTCCTGATTAAAGCCGAGCGACGTGACGCGGCCAAAATGCCGGTCACCCTAATCAGTATCGGACGGCGTGACCACACATTCGGCACAACTGCCTTGATGTAGCATCGCTTGGACTCGGTCGGCTTCCTCGTCCATTCCAATCCAACGCAATTTATGCGCTAGTTTGACGAGTTCGTGTGACCTTCGCTGTTCCAGTGGCACGTCGGGGTATCGCTCTCGCTGAGGGGACTGTCCGAGGGTCATTGTCATGGGTCACTCGCTGTTGTTGATTTTGACCCCTCTTTATGGCCGCCCACAGTTAAAGATTTCTGACCACGATGACCTGGAGGCTTTGTAGGATCTTTCCTTCATCGACGCCATCGAGCTTTTATCCAAGCACGAAGCCTATTCACAATCTGCGAGAAAAGAAGCTGGCATGATCATGAAGATCGAGAGTTACCCGGAGCTCGCCGATCCGCAATTACGGCCACGCTACACTGGAATCCCCACCTTCTTCCGCCTCCCTCACACCATGCGGCTCGATGACGACATCATCCGCAACCAGTCGTCGCTCATCCGCAAGATCAACCAGGCGACCGGCGTGGCGCCCTTCGACCTCGTGCGCGTCGCCGATTTGGGGGATGCCTGGATCGAACGGCCCTTCGAGTTGCAGGGCGCGCTCGCCGAAATCACCGCCTTCTTCGCTACCGTCCATGCGGCTGGTGTAACGCCTCTGTCGGTGGGCGGCGATCATTCGATCTCTCTGGCGATCCTGCGAGCGATTGCCGGAAATGGGCCGGTCGGCATGGTGCAGCTCGATGCCCACTGCGACACGGGCGACGACTATCTCGGCTCGCGTTTTCATCACGGCGCGCCATTCCGCCGGGCGGTCGAGGAGGGGCTCATCGATCCGAAGCGCACGATCCAGATCGGGATCCGCCGCGGCAGCCTCAACGTCGCCGAAATGGGGCAGTTCAGCTACGGCAGCGGCATGCGCGTGGTTTCGATTGAGGAGCTCTACGACAAGTGCTGGCGGTGGGCCGCCGAGGAGGCGCGAAAGGTCGTCGGCGGCGGCTCCGCTTATCTCTCCTTCGATATCGACTCGCTTGATCCGGTCTATGCGCCGGGAACGGGGACGCCGGAGCCGGGCGGCCTCACGACGCTTGAAGCCCAGCGTCTGATCCGCGATCTCGGGGGCCTCGATCTCGTGGGAGCCGATCTCGTCGAAATCTCGCCGCCCTTCGACACCGGCGGCATCACCAGCATGACGGCCGTCACCATCCTGTTCGAGCTCTTGTGCCTACTGGTGCAGGCCCGCGTCCGGCGGGGAGCCGATGTTGCACGGTTGAGGCAGCGATAACCCACTGGAATCTAACTTTTCGCCTCGCGTAGGGCGAGGTGATTCCGATCCATGCGGTGCGCATCGGAACGCGTTCACACAATCACGCCTCCCGCTCGATGTCTGGCGGCCTCAGCTGGTCCGAAGATCCGAGTGGGCTGACGAACTAGAAGACGAATACTGCCACATGCTCCGCCCCGCCTGTGGAAACAAGCTCGCCAACGACGGCATCGATACGTGGCAGCTCTATCTCGGGCATCGCAGCATTCAACATACAGTACGCTAGCGAGGGTTCCCCGTATCCTTTCAAGCGCTTCTGGAAGGACTGACGTGCGCTGGCGCGCTGCAGATCGCCCTGGTCACGCTGTGGCGCTTCTTGCGCACTTGCCGGTATTTGGCGTGATCGGAGCCCTGATCTGGATTGCAGAGTGGATCGGTGCTGAGTTCCTTCTCCCTAGGCCGACAAAATGCGATAGCCACCAGCAGCCTCGCCACGGCCCTGGCGCGCCGCCCCTAACGGAGGCGCCAGATCGCGCCGAACAGGAAACCGACGCCCAGGGCGATCGCAAGCGTTGCGAACGGACGCTCACGTAATCTGCTCCTTGACCTCGCGAAGGGCTTTGCTGCCGGTCACGCTGAGAAGGTTCGTCACCTCTCGCGACAGCCGGGAAACGTCGTCCCGCACCGCCTGCAGGTCGCGCTGGATGTCCTCGATTGTGCCCGTAGCCTTGGCGACGGAACGTTGCTGATCGGTTATGAACAGCTCCCTCAGCTTCAACATTTCCGCAACGCGGCGAAAGCAAGAAAGTGAGGCGTTTACGGCACTGACCAATGTGCTCCCAGCAGTGCTTGGAAACTCGTGATTCCCGAAAGCAAGGATCCAGTAATCGCCGTCGTTGCGAGTACACCACGAGGTAAATCGACATTGATCATCGAGGCGAGGAAGATAGCAGCCATTGGCAGAGCAATGACGAAGTAACGTCCTTGGACGCCCCGGACGTGGTCGATACTGATCGGCGTATAGGTGAGAAAGAAGATCAGGTATACCGTCACAACGTACCCCAGGACAGCGAGGCCCGTTATGACGGCCACGCGTGCACGCACGGCACCGTCCAAATTCAATTTTTGCAGAGGCACGAGCAGGAGAATGACCGTGAGCGCGAAATAAGTCCAGGGCGGAAGCCAAACATCCTGCCATCCCAAGATGCCAATAAGCTCCGGCCATAGCCGGTCTCCCCAAACAGTCACGGACGTCCATGCTGCCAGCGGGAAGTGCAGGGGGTGCTCCCACATGTACGCGAGCTTCCACAGTGGATCGAAATATTCGCGCGGGTAGCTTTCTGCCTCACCAAGACGCCACGCCGCTATGTCGGCGGACACCGCTAATACCCATAGCGGCGACAAAACGAAGCTGGGGACCACGACGAGCGCCAGGCTGCTCCACCGTCGCCGCAGCTCCGTCATCCGGCATACCATCAACTCCAACACCACGAACACGATCTGCGGCTGTTTGCTGAGCGCGCAGAGGGTCATCCACAGCGAGCGCTCCCAGACGCGCCCATATCGCTGGACCGCGCTGAAACAGAGGGCTGTGAACACTAGCGCGTAAGTGAGTGCAGCACCATCGGCGCTGAGCACGGATCGATTGTAAATTGCTACCGGTAGCATCGCGATGAGCACAAATGCCCATTTCAGCGTGGGAGTGAGTTTGATGGCATAGGCCGCCACGGCCGTGAACGTTATCAGGCCCAAGAAGCGCATCAGCAACAGCATGTTCGGAAAATCGAGTCCGAGCAGATTTCCAATGGCTGCCGCCAGAACGTAGGGAGCGTAGGCGACCGGGTTGTAGCCTTCGGTGCCAGCGAAGGGCATGAATTTCGTGGCTTGTTTCTCCTCCTGAAGTGTGCCGCCCGGGTGCGGGTACTCCTTCATTATCTCGCCGTAGCGAAGCCCCTGTTCTCTGTTTCGGAAAAAGCGTTCGCCTGCGTTCTTGAAAAACGAGAGCTGGGTGTACAGGTCGCGGTCAATGAAGATGCCCTTGCGACCATCGACCTCCGTGACGGGTAGAAGCCCCCCGCGCGTGTAGGAGTAAATGCGCAGGAAGTGAGCTATCTCGTCTGGTCCACGAAGCGGTGGAACGACAACACTGATGGCGGACCCAAATACAAGCGAGAGTAGGATGAAAACATAAGCGGGTCGGGATTCAAGGCGGCTCCCAACCAGAGCAAGCCCGCTCCAGAACGCGTACCACCGGGGCATCGCCGTGTTTTGATCTCGCGACAGCCGAACTGAGGCGGTCTGCGAGCGAATGTGGCTTCTACGCATACTGACTTGCTTTGCCTACGCCAGGCGCACATCCTGGCCCGACCGGCCGACGGACTCAACATGGCTTGCTGGAAATCGTTCCTTTGTCGCCATTGCGATGTTCTGGAGCAGGTCACAACAGCTCGGCCAGCGGGGTGCGTCTACACCTGAGCATCGGCGGCGCAAAAGCGATAGTCGATGCGGATATTGCGTCGTCTATCCAGCCGAACGCCCGCGCAGTGATCGCTTCCTCGATCTCCTGGGCGACCCGGTTCTCGACTCCAGGCTTCTTGCGGCTGATCTCCTGCAATGTCAGCGCGGCGCCTTCGTCGTATGTTCTTCTCCTGCCATTCCGCGCAGCTCGGCGGTGATCTCGTGTCGACCACCTCGAGCGCCGCGGCATTGCCCCAGGTGGTCCCCATCCGCGAGGATGGCTCGACGTCGAAACTTGCGCGCCCAAACGGCAATTTGCCAAAGGCCCTGGTGAAAGTCCTCGAGCATGCAGTCGATCTGTGCCGCAGGTCTCGAATGGTTCCGATGCGCAAAACGGCCGCGCGCGCCGGCGGCTTTTTCATTGGGACGACTTTTGCGCCCTCTTATTGATCCGGGTCAATGCCTCCAATCGTCCCCAGGCTGGTGGATACCCGCCCTATACATTATATTATTAGCTGCATCTCGGCCGTTCCATTGACATTTCACGTGACCGGCGAAGCGCCATCTTTCTGCCTGGATAGCGACTGGGTGCCGACTGGCGCCGCGGTCGGGGCCGTGAGGCTGACGCTGACCAACTTGTCTGGCCGGCCTCTTAGCGACTTCCGCCTCGCGTTCACCGCGCACTTGCGACTTGAGGCCGACGATCAGCTTCGGGGCGCGAGCCTCGTCCGGCAGATTTTCGGCTATCACGTGATCGCGCCGCCTGCCGGCTACGTGCTGATGCCCGCCACATCCTGGTCGGTTACGGCGCATCGTCTGAACCATTCACCCCAGCATTACACCTCCGGGCTCAAGAGTGCCTACCTCATGCTCGAGGACGGAGGGGTCGTGCCTGTCGCCTCGACACCAACGACCCGTAACCACGAAAGCGGCAGCCCTCGGCTCGAGACCCCGCCATCGTCGAAACTGCCGCGCGGGGCGCTTGCGGTGGCAGTCCTTCCCTTTCCCCTCAAGATCGAGATCGCTGGCCGGTGCGAGACCGCAGGCTCGCTCCACCCCATGGAAGGGCCTCGCGAAGCCGAACTCGCCTTCGATGCGGCAGCGGGCTTGGCCGGACGCCTGTTCCCGTCCGGCCCAAAGCTCTTCGCTCACGCCGGCGGAATCGCCTGCATAGCTCTCGACGCGTGGAGATGGCCGAGGATGCTTACCGGATCGGCTTTACGGCGGATGCGGTGACACTTCTCGCGTCCGGGCAGAAGGGTTTTTTTCATGGCTTCGTGACGCTCGGCCAGATCCTGTGCGCCGCCCGGAATGAGCCGGACCAATTCATCTTTCCTTCGACCGGCGAGATCGTCGATGCGCCCCGCTTGGCATGGCGCGGTATGCTTCTCGATGTCGCGAGGCAAGTCTATGAGCCCGAATATCTGCTGCGAATCCTCGACCTTTTGGCTTGGCACAAGCTGAACCGTTTCCATCTTCATCTCAGCGACGACGAGGGCTGGCGACTGGATATTCCGAGTTATCCGCAGCTTGCCAAATTGGCGGGATGGCGCGGACATGGCCTGCCGATGCCGCCGCTCCTCGGAAGTCCTTCGGAGCCTTATGGCATCATCTATTCGCGCGAGGATATTGCTCGCCTCACGCGCCGGGCCGAACAGCTTTTCATCACCATCGTGCCGGAGATCGACATCCCGGGACACAGCTATTGCGTGCTGCAGGCTATCCCCGAGCTGAAGGATCCCTCCGAGACGGCGATGTATCGAAGTATCCAAAATTCCGCGGACAACGTCCTTAACCCGGCTGTCCGCGAGACATACGATTTCCTGGAGGCCGTCTTCGACGAAGTCGCACGCCTGTTCCCCTCGCCCTGGATTCATGTCGGTGGCGACGAGGTTCCGGGGGAGGCCTGGCGGGGGTCGCCGCTAGCCAGACGGCTCATGCAGAAACGCCGCTGGCACGAGGTTTCCCAACTGCAATCTTACTTCCTGCGGCGCGTCCAGCAGATACTCCGCGGCCTGGGCCGCCGCACCGGCGCCTGGGAGGAAGCAGCGCTCGGCGGCGGGATCGACGCCCGAAATTCCTATCTCGTGGCCTGGCAGAAATCGGCGAGCGGGGTCGCCCTTGCCGAGCAGGGTTACGATGTCGTGCTCGCGCCGGGCGAAGCGTATTATCTCGACATGGCGCAATCCGACGACTGGTGGGAGCCAGGCGCGAGCTGGGCGGGAACCGTCTCGCCGGAGCGCTGCTATGCATACGATCCCGGCGGCGACTGGCCGGACGAGCTGAAGCCGCGACTGCTAGGTGTGCAGGCCTGCCTGTGGAGCGAAAACCTGCATGATCGACGGCTTTTCAATCACATGACGTTCCCCCGGCTCTCGGCCATCGCCGAGAGCGCCTGGACCCCTTCCAATCGCAAGCATTTCGGACGCTTCATGGCTGTACGTACCCTCATGCGGGGAGCTGGTATCGAGTAAAAGTAATGTCGCGCCAAATAACGGAGGTGCCGTCAACGCCAAGCAGAACATTTCCCACTGGTGATTAGATCCATGAATGCGCCGATTTCTGCGATCTCCACCGGGTTGTGCAGCGGCAGTAAAATGAGGTTGGTGCCGATCGCTCGGCGGCGACACGCTGCAACAGCGGCGATGAAGCCGTCGAAGGCTTTCCTAGCCTCTTCGAGGCCTTCTTGCTCATGTTGCGGCACAACTACGGCTGGATCTTCTTTATTCAGGTGACGTCTTACATCGGCAAGCTGCTGATCCATCCGACCCCGATCGGCTCGCTTAAGGAGTTCTTTGCGCGGGCGACAATCGGTCCGGTATCCGAACAGCTCGTGCTCCTTGCCGGGCTCGTCTTCCACGCGACCTGGGTGACGCTCGCGGTGATGACCTACCGAAGCCGCAGAGGCGCGGACCGTGCCCGGCCGCCGCGTCCGGCCAGGGATACTCTGCTCGAGCTTGCCAGAGGCGGACTGACCGATAGGCCCGCCGGTCGGCTAAGCCTGCTCCCGCCGGCCCCCGCCATCGCCCAGGGATGCCCCCACCCTAATTTGCGCCCAATTTTGGCGCATCCGGGAGGCCGAAGAAACGCTCGCCTCAACCCACCACTCGCCTCGGCGGGAGGGCACATGAGAATAGTACAGATCCTCGCCTTTGGAGTCTTCGCCGCGCTTGTCGTCGCCTGCGGTGCCTGGGCGCTCGCCTGGTTCGGTACATCGCCGGGGCCCCCCAGCGCAATTCAGGCCGCGTCCGAGCCCAAGTCGCCCAAATCAACCGTCGTGCTTGAGGTCGCGCCCGAGCGCCAGTCATCCGGCGAGATTCCTGCCGCCCCCGAGCGCAAATCGGTTAGCGCAACCATCCACTTGAATTCCAATCCGCAGGGCGCGGACGCGACGGCATCGCTTGGTTCGCGCTGCCGGACGCCATGCTCAATCGAGCTTTCGGCCGACGGTCCGTTCACGGTGACTTTCACGCGCAAGGGCTTTGTTCCGAGCACCATTCCTGTACAGATCGAGCCCGCGCAACCGGGCGTGTTGGATGCGAAATTCACGCCGGATCCGATATTCGCCGCGCTCCAGCCCTTGCCTGCACCCGAGGCGAAGATCAACCCTGCAAGATCGGCGGCCAGGCTCGCCGCGTCGCCGAGGGATGATCATGAAGCCACCCCAAGCGATGGTCTCCTTTCCCGGAGTTGGAAATACCTGGACCAGAAAAGGCAGAATTGGCAGAAGGAACTCGGCAGGTTGATCCATATCGACGCCTTTCGTTAGCGCATCCCTTCCAGTCACCGGAGTGTCAGCAGCGCGCAAAGCATTTGCGGTTTCGAGGCGGATCATAAGCCATGATAGCGCGGCTCTCGGCTTGGCCGGATTCAGACATCCCGCACGAGAAGCGGCTCGAGTTTTTGAAGGAGGTTGAAGATTTTCGCTGACAAGGCAATCCTGCTGCCGCGCGCGCGAGTGCTTGCACACCCGGGGATGAGACTCCCTTCGTTTCATCGCGCTCATCATCCGGCCTTTTCCTGTCGCAACCATCTCAGCTCGCGATCGAGCTTCCAATACGTGTCGAGATCGTCATCGGTAAACGCGCGGATCATGTCGGCCTTCACCGCAGCGATCTTCTCGCGGTCGGCGTCTCCGCTTCAAACGCGATCGATGCTGAGGTCATCGTCAACGAGGGCGGTGGTCGACAGGGTGATTTTTTTGCCAGTCAAGGAATTGTTGAAATAATGCTTCCCTTTTCGCCTGCTGCGATGTTGATCGTTTCTTTTGAAGGCTCCCACTCGCATAGTGTAATTCGAGCCCGGCGATACCAACGGCGACATTGAGACCAGTCTGCCCCTCGAAGCTGAGCGGCTGCAAAGCCAGCTCATTGTTCGAGCCACCGACCAGGGCACTCGCATTACCACCGATGCCGATAGCGCCGCCGGCAGTGACCCCGCCGTAATTGCCGGAGAGTTCGCCTGGGCCGATCCGATGGGTGGGTGCGAACACCGCCCAAGCCAGCGCCGATTGCTCGGTGAAGCCGATATCGAGTCCGACGCGACGCACGACACCGTAATAACGGTACCGCGGGCCGCGATCCGATTGAAACACGCATCCCAGTTCATGCACCGAGCCAACAATGAAGCTCGCGGTAGGCGCCCCCCGACACTGCAGAATTCCGGCCTGAACACGCGTCTGAGCAGTAGCGCTGGCTGCAGTGACGGTGAGCGCCGCAAATGTAAGTGCACAAAGAGCTGAGGAACGCATCATTGGTAATCCCCTTGGTCCCCATACCTGTTACTGACGGGCCAGAATTTAGAAGGCGCTAATGAGGCAAGTTTCCAGCTTGCTTTCGTACTGGCTCTATTTTCCGCTAGCCGTTGCGGAATTGTCACAACCCCTTGCTTGGTGGTTCGGGTCTAGCGCAACCCACCGTCCATGCGGGAGTTAAAGCCGCGCCCACCGGCGACGAACCCCGAAACGGTGCAGCGCGAACGCCGAAGTTCCGGATCGCCCGGGGGCGTAATCGGGTGGTGGGCTGGGTCAATCGCATCATTGCGGGCATCCGCGAAACCGCAAGACCCTTCGGCCCGGTGTCGACGCAGTAAACGCTCTTCGGAAATTACTTCCGAATCAGGCACGCGACGGAAAGCCGCGCTTAACCAAGTCCGCTCTCGCTAGGCCGGAGCACGGTTTGGGCACAGATTAGCCGCGTTGTAACAGACGAACGCGTCCCCTATCCCAAGGGAGACGCACTGCCGGCTCGGCCGGCGATTTGGAGCCATTCATGCCGTGGAGCAGTCAGGGCGGCGGGCCTTGGGGTTCCGGAAAGGGGCCCTGGGGCTCCAGACCGCAATCCTCCGGTCCCAATCCGCCGGACCTCGAGGAGCTGCTGCGCCGCAGCCAGGACAAGCTCAGGGCCGTGCTGCCGGGCGGGAGTTTCAGCGGCCGCGGCTTTGCGCTGATCGCGCTCGCCGTGCTGGCGCTGTGGGGATTTTCCGGCTTCTTCCGGGTCGAGCCCGACGAGCTCGGCGTCGTGTTGCGGTTCGGCAAATACGTTCGCGATGTACAGCCCGGGCTCAATTATCACCTGCCGTACCCGATGGAGTCGGCGCTGACCCCGAAAGCTTTGCGCGTCAACAAGATCGACGTCGGCATGCGGCTGGTCGAAGATATCCACCGCGGCACGACCATGCCCGAGGTTCCCGAAGAGAGCCTGATGCTTACCGGGGACGAGAACATCGTCGACGTAAATTTCTCGGTGTTCTGGTTGGTCAAGCCGGGGGGAGTCAGCGAATATCTGTTCAATATTCAGAATCCGGAAGGTACGGTCAAGGCGGTGGCCGAGAGCGCCATGCGCGAGGTGATCGGCCGCTCGCAGATCCAGCCGATCCTGACCGGGGCCCGGCAGACCATCGAAGGCGGGGTGCAGGACCTGATGCAGAAGACCCTCGACCATTATGCGGCCGGCGTTCAAATCACCCAGGTGCAGCTGCAGAAGGTCGATCCGCCCTCGCAGGTCATCGACTCGTTCCGCGACGTGCAGGCGGCGCGCATCGATGCCGAGCGCGCCCAGAACGAGGCGCAGACCTACGCCAATCGCGTGGTGCCAGAAGCGCGGGGGCGGGTGGCGCAGATCACTCAGGCGGCTGAAGCCTATCGGGAGCAGACGGTGGCCGAGGCCACCGGCCAGGCGTCGCGGTTCCTGAAGATCTACGACCAATACAAGAACGCCCCGGAGGTGACGCGCCAGCGCATGTATCTGGAGACCATGGAGCGGCTGTTTGGCGGCACCGACAAGATCATCGTGGACTCCTCGAAGAATGCCGGCGGAAGCGGCGTGGTGCCGTATCTTCCCCTGAACGAGCTCCGCCCGCAGACGCCGCAAACGGGAGGCAGCAAATGAAGTCCAGCCTCACCGGCGGCGTTGTCATCGTCCTGGGGTTGTCGCCCTGAGCGTCGCCTATGGCTCGCTGTTCACGGTCCTTCAGACTGGGCAGGCGCTAGTCCAAGATGAATTCTGCTCTCACGTGCTCGTCAATCGTGCGGACGGATCGCGAGTCCGAGTAATCGACGAACGTTCGAGTTGGCCATCGGGGCAAGTCCGGCGCTCTCTAGGGCTAACGAAACGGCGCCGCTCCTAGCCCCGGCTTGCGCGCCTGACCATCGTAGACGGAAGCGGGCTGCATGTGAACTACGGCGATCCCTCGGCCTTCACTCGATTACTGACTAGCAGCGAGGGCGAAGCCAGGGCGTTGCTAATCGGTGCTATCTCAGGAGGAGGAAATGACAAGCAGTTCCACGATCAGGACCACCCGCCGGGAGTTGTCGCCTGCAAGCTTGGCCATTGCCTTCGCGGCCGGGTTCCTCGCCGTTCTGACCTTCTACGAGGCTGTGTTTCTGCTGCTCTATGTCGGAGGCGTGATCCCGGTTCCGCCATTCAGCATGAAGCCAATGCCGCCGATCGGCGTTCCCGAGGTTCTCTCGCAATCGTTCTGGGGCGGCGTATGGGGGATCGTCTTCATCCTCATCGTGCCGCGCTTCTTCTCCGGGACAGGCTATTGGGTGGCTTCGGCCGTCATCGGCGGCATAGCGCTGACCCTCGTCTACATGTTCGTCGTCGTGCCGCTCAAAACTGGAGCTCTGCCGCCGAACATGGTTGGGCTGTTCGCTATCGGGTTCCTGCTCAACGCCACCTGGGGCGTCGGCTGGGCGCTGTTTTTGAAGCTGTTCGCCCGGATGCGGAGCGAGAGCTGACAGCGAATTTATGCTCGGCGCGGCTGGTGCAATACCTAATTCGAAGAGACCATTTGGACCAATGGACCGCAAGAGCTGCTAGTCGTTATTCAGGTTCGGGGTCGGGCTGCTCGCTCGATTGCCCCCGGGGCACCTGCGGCCTTTACCGAAGCTTGGCCCTGCGCGGCAGGGAGGCATTACCTCTGATAACATTCCATTATCAGAGCCTAAAAGCTCGGCAGTGGGGACTCGCACCCTGGCCTCGGCTGCAAGGCGTCAGCGCTGGCCCCATCATGGATGCCCTTAACCAGAACTGGGACTCTCTCAGCGTTCTAGCGTCCAACTGACAGTAAGTTGGGGTGGGCGCAGCTTTTTTGGGACGCATTCGCGCGTGCAGCTGCTGTTGGGGCAAAAAAATCGAGAGCAGGGTACATGAGCACGGTGATCTTTTTCGGTATCTACACTATGGTCGTTGCTGTGCAAGTCGCATCGGAAAACTTGCCTGTGCGCCAATGCCATCCACGGCCGCAGGTCAACAGGTCTTCATGGGGCTGACTATCGCGGGTGAGCGACTGATGCTGGCAGCGTCGGCGACCGTGTACTTGCTCGCCCGGACATGTTCACTCAACATTCCAACCTGGCCCGCCGAGGGCGGCTGGTTCTTCAACCCGTTCGCATGGCAATTGCTCTTCACCATTGGTCTCTTCGTCGGGTTGCGACTCAAGGCTGCCGCGCATTTCAAAAGCGCGGCACCGTTCAACGGCGGGCTATTCGCAATGTGCTCCTGCTCTCGGCCCTCATCGTCACCAACGGATTCGGACTGGTGCCCGGATTGTGGGATGGCGTGCGCGGCAACCTCGATGACGACAAGCGGGTTCTCGGCATAGCACGGTTGGTGCACTTTCTGGCGCTCGCCTACGTGGTTCACTATTCCGGTTTGACGCAGTTGGGGCGTCGGACCGCGATTTTTGCGCCGCTGTGCTTGATCGGCCGCTACAGCCTGCCGGTGTTTGCTACGGGAGCGATCCTGTGCACGATCGGCTTGGCGGTCATGGACGAGGATTGGCCAGGCATGCCGTACAGCCTCATCGTCTTAGCTGGCGGTCTGGCAATTCATTACTTGGTCGCGCGCTACCTTTCGACTCGTTCGGAGAGCCAACGGAACCGGATCGTGATTGACCGCCCAGCGGGCGGCTTCTTAGGAGTGGGAATCGCGTCAGGCTCGGATCGGGTATCCCCGCCCCCCTTTTTTTCCAGTCGACGGCGCGCTCACACGGACGGGTTCACCTAGTACCTCGACACGTAGTTTTTACGGGTTGAGGCGGGGTCAGGTAGTACTGGCAGGTGTTCCGGATCGACGAGCATTTGGATGCTGCGAGCGACACCCGGTTGACGTCGAATGAATCCTGTCCGCTCGAGCGTGAGCCACCATCTCAGCGCTGCGCGCTCGAAGCGACGGAAGTTCCGGCGGTCTGCGGCGCGCGGGTCGAGGCGTCGGCGATGGCGCTCGCAAGCAGATTCGCCATGCAGCCGTAGCTCCAGTCGTTCATGTGGAGGCCATCAGGCGCAAGCGAGCGCGCGAACGCGACGTGCCGAACCTCGCGCCAATAACGCATCACCGCGAACCTGCGGAACAGATCGATGTTTTGCCGCTTCGCCGCCGCGGCGATCAGTGCGACCATCCGCTCGCTGTCGGCCT
>WNFF01012262.1_pt1 | contig 14111 bp, 14 predicted proteins | sample 5400441 | NCBI WGS metagenome assembly WNFF01 (sample SAMN13153345, study PRJNA577476) | soil metagenome | isolation source: 120 cm saprolite under Douglas fir tree site 2 hole 3 replicate 1 | place: USA:California | collected 2015-04-18 | reverse complement strand
GCATGCGCAAGCCGCAGAAGCCAGATGAGAGCGAGGTATCAGTCACCGTAATCAGCCAGTTGGTTGGTTCTGTTGTCCCTGTTTGCCAGACCCTGGCGTACAAGGTGGTGCCAACCACCCGGAAGCGCAGGGTGTAGGACGTCCCTGGCGTTGCAGTAAAGGGGACCGATCCCAGGATCGTGGTAGCTCCATTGACTTTCTTCTGGACGACCAGGGTCGTCCCGTTGATATACGCCTTATACCAGTTATTGGTATTACTCCAGCGTAGAACCGCGCCCAGGTTCGTATTACTGTAGCTACTCAGTGAGCCAGTGAACAGGACTTCAGCATCAGTAGCAGTCGAGCCGAGGACCGCATTGTAGACGCCATTCCCATTAGAGATCTGGCCCGTATTATTTAAGATCGAGAAGGCGCTGAGCGTATTGGCGTCGCCACCCCAGGTATGGCCATCGGAAGCCGTTCCCCACAGTGCCTGATTGGGCCGCTGGAAGGTGTCCTGCACCAGGATTGTCCCAGGTGTTGGGGAAGGGGAGGGCGTCACTGTGACCGTTGGCGATGGCGATGGGCTTGGTGACGGACGTGGTGAGGGCGATGGGCTCGGTGATGGCGATGGGCTTGGTGAGGGCGTTGGTGTTGGTGACGGACTTGGTGAGGGCGATGGGCTTGGTGAGGGCGTGCATGCGCAAGCCGCAGAAGCCAGATGAGAGCGAGGTATCAGTCACCGTAATCAGCCAGTTGGTTGGTTCTGTTGTCCCTGTTTGCCAGACCCTGGCGTACAAGGTGGTGCCAACCACCCGGAAGCGCAGGGTGTAGGAAGTTCCCGCCGTCGCTGCAAAGGACGCTGACCCAATAATGGTAGTAGTCCCATTGACTTTCTTCTGGACGACCAGGGTCGTCCCGTTGATATACGCCTTATACCAGTTATTGGTATTACTCCAGCGTAGAACCGCGCCCAGGTTCGTATTACTGTAGCTACTCGTTGATCCACTGAACAGGACTTCAGCATCAGTAGCAGTCGAGCCGAGGACCGCATTGTAAATACCATTCCCATTAGAGATCTGGCCCGTATTATTTACGATCGAGAAGGCGCTGAGCGTATTGGCGTCGCCACCCCAGGTATGTCCATCGGAAGCCGTTCCCCACAGTGCCTGATTGGGCCGCTGGAAGGTGTCCTGCGCCAAAGTTGATCCCGGCGATGGTGTCACCGTGGGTGATGGTATTATAGTAGGTGATGGTGTCACCGTGAGTGATGGTGACGGTGTCACGCCTGGCGATGGTGACACGCTTGGCGATGGTGTTGGCGTTGGCACGGTGTTTTGCACGGCTTCAGCAAGCTTGTTAGCAAACTCCTCCGTAAACCAGATGCGATTTTGCACGTCGACGTTCAATCCATCATGAGGATGTGCGTTTTGCGAGGGAGCCGAGTAAACAGAAAATGAGCCTGTTCCAGTATCTGGGAATGAGCCAAAGATACCCTGTAATGAATCATCAAACCAGATCTGGCCATAACTATCAATCCCGATGCCAGATGTATGTGTACCGCCACAGGTAGTGCATGTTGCAGGATAGGCATATTCGGTGACGCCGTTATTCGTCCCTGGTGCCGCTTGCGCTATGTTGAGCTTGCCTATCATACCAACCCATCCTTCTGTCCACCAAATGTTGCCGTTGGGGTCAACGCTAATAAGGTGAGGCGTCAGACCACTAGGGGGGTTGTTGCGGATCTTATATTCGTTCAATGTTCCACCGGTAGTATATTCACCGATAAGAGCGACCGTTGAGTTATTTTCGGTAAACCAGATATTATTTGAGGCGTCAACAACTATTCCATAGGGTTGACTATTGCTAGCCGGTGTTGAAATTTCTGTCATCGTCTGTGTTGAGGGATTAAATTCACCAATTTTGTTCGTGTAATGCTCAGTAAACCAGATTTTGCCATTATGATCGATTGCAATATCCCAGGGACCGGCTGCGGCGGTTGGCACAGAGAATTGTTGGAATGTCTTCGACTGAAGGTTCAACATACCGATTGAATTAGCCATTGGCATTGGGAACCAGAGATTACCCTGGGCGTCAAACGCAAGGAAAAGCGGCTGTGCATAACCTGAAGGGAGCTGGTAAGTAGCAATCCAACTTGAAGCGGCAGGATTATATTCTTCTATTTCACCAGGTGGAGTAGTTGTGCTGCAGGTAGGTGATGGATCGCATCCAGGGACAGCCACCCACACATTACCCTTGCTATCAAAGGTTACTCCCCAGGGTTCCTGACCACCATTGATCCAGAAGTCGGTGACGGTGACACCGGATGACTGTGCAAAACTATGCTGAATGCCTTTGCTAAACATGTTAAATGCCAGCGCGAGACTCACCAGGAGCGATCCCAGTACGATAAAACTTAGCAGGATTTTTCTCTTATCCATATATTACTTTTCCCAAATCCAGGTAAATACTATGATGTTTTACACTTCAAAATGAACGAATTAACTCTTCTAACAAGTACAACGAACCAGAAAGGCATTCGTACTTTTAAACCTGATTACGTCTGACTATATTTTGTCGAACTGTTTCTTACTCCTTCACATTTTCTGCCACCTGTAACGAATCGGCAGCCGGAATGACCATGTGGTATAAGGATGTGGGTTTAAATGGGTCCTGCCAACGACGCTGGCGCGTCTACTGACTGCGTCAGTCAGGCAGGACCAAAGGAAGTACATACAGGACAAATAGAAGGAGATGAGATTCAATGGCTGCAAATACGCACTATGATGCAATCGTAATCGGCGCCGGCCAGGCGGGAGGGCCTCTCTCCACCGCGTTAGCAAACGCTGGTTGGAAGACCGCCATTATCGAGCGCGTACATGTAGGGGGCACCTGCATCAATGAAGGCTGCACACCCACCAAGACGATGGTAGCCAGCGCACGCGTTGCCTATCTTGCCAGGCGTGGCGCTGACTATGGCGTGCATACAGGACCTGTGACTATTGACATGGTCAAGGTCCGGCAGCGCAAGCGAGACATTGTCGATAGTTTCCGCGGCGGGAGCGAGCGTCGCATTGAACGCACCGCCGGCCTGGACCTTTTGATGGGCGAGGCCAGCTTTACAGGTCCCAAGACCCTGGAAGTACTTTTGAACGCTGGTGAAACTCGCCAGTTGACAGCCAGCATGATCTTTATCAATGCTGGTGAGCGACCGGCAAAACTCGCTCTGGCCGGCATAGAAAATGTACCCACTTTAGATTCGACCTCGATCATGGAGCTGGATACTGTCCCCGAACACCTGCTGATCATAGGCGGAGGCTACGTTGGTTTGGAATTTGGCCAGATGTTCCGCCGCTTCGGTAGCCAGGTCACCGTTATACAGCGCGGGGCGTTTCTGCTGAGCCGTGAAGACCCGGATGTTGCCGGGGAAGTAGCGCACATCTTGCGCGAGGACGGCATCGAAGTGCTTCTGGAAACAAAACCGGTGCGTGTGGAGCAAACCGCCCAGGGCACTATTCACTTGACAGTGCAAACACCGGCTGGAGAGCGTACACTCAGCGGATCACACTTGCTGGCAGCAGCAGGCCGAGTACCTAACTCCGATTGGCTCAACCTGGATGCTGCTGGAATACAGATAGACAAACGAGGCTCTATCCAGGTCAACGAGCGCCTGGAGACCAACGTACCGGGAATCTACGCATTGGGTGATGTGAAAGGCGGACCGGCCTTTACCCACATCTCCTACGACGATTTTCGCATCATTCGCACCAACCTGCTCGAAAATGGGAAGGCCAGTACCCGCGAGCGGCTGGTCCCCTACACCGTGTTCATTGACCCCCAACTGGGACGCGTAGGCCTGAGTGAGACAGAGGCACGGACGCAGGGTCGCAACATTAAGGTCGCCAAAATGCCAATGAATTACGTAGCGCGTGCCCTGGAAGTGGACGAATCCCGGGGCTTCATGAAAGCAGTAGTGGACGCCGGTACGGGCCAGATTCTCGGCTGCGCCGTCCTGGGCATTGAAGGCGGCGAGATTATGGCGGTCTTGCAAATGGCGATGATGGGCAAGGTACCTTACACGGTTCTGCGCGATGCCGTCTTTGCTCATCCCACCTTAGCAGAATCGCTGAATAACCTGTTCTCGACGCTTGATTGAGTGGGCTTCAGAGGCTGAAGAATTATGCAGATTAACTTTTTCATGCGGACATCATCACATCCGCCGAAGGCCGATAATGAATTTTAACGAACAAGATCGATCAGGTGTTGTCACCCTGAGCACATTCGCTCCGCTCAGTGTAAACTCCGCGAAGGGTCTGGCTCGATGGGCACAGAGATGCTTCGCTGCGCTCAGCATGACAATACCAGCTTTGGGTCGTTAAAGTTCATAATCGGCGGTGGGCGGTAAACCGGGTGCACGATAAATCGGCACCCCGCGATGGCTGGAGTAGTTCGTTAATGTGCATCATTGGGCACAACCCACCGAAATGGAGAAGGATATCCCATGCCACGGATTATTCTCGATACCGACCCGGGGATAGATGACGCGCTCGCGCTTTTTCTGGCGCTCGCTTCACCCGACATCCAGCTTGAAGCCATCACCACCGTCAGCGGCAATGTGCACGTCGATCTGACCACGCGCAATGCGCTGGCGCTGCTGGAACTGGCAGGACGAACGGATATTCCGGTAGCGCGAGGCTGTGACCGTCCTCTTGTACGTCAACCCGTCACCGCCGATTATGTTCATGGGCGCAACGGACTTGGCGGTATAGAGCTACCGGAGCCAAAACTACGGCCTATCAGCCAGCACGCGGTAGACCTCATCATTGAGAAAATTATGGCAGTGCCGGGCGAAATCACGCTCGTACCGATTGGTCCGCTGACCAACATCGCCCTGGCACTGCGCAAGGAACCACGCATCGCTCAGCACGTGCGCGAAGTGGTCATCATGGGCGGGGCATTGCGCGTCCCCGGCAACGTGACACCAATCGCCGAATTTAATATCTACGCGGACCCACACGCCGCGCATATCGTGCTCCATGCAGGCTGGCCCATACGCCTGGTCACGCTCGACGTAACCACAAAGGCCCTCTTCCAACGCGAACAAGCGCAGGAGCTTGCCTCTACCGGCAGCCCGGTCGCCAGGTTCATCCAGCAGGCAGTTGATTCCTACCTTGAAACCTTTGGGCATTCACGGGGCCTCACCGCTTTTCAGATGCATGACCCGCTCTGCCTGGCAGCCGCTTTCCAGCCCGCACTGATTACCTGGGAGCCAGCTTATGTTGATGTAGAGTTAGCTGGCACGCTCACCTCCGGGGAGACCGTCGCCTACTTTGAACGCCCAGCAGATATTGACCCCTCGCTTGAACGCCGGCATTCCGCAAATGTGCTGGCTTCGGTAGGCGTGGATGCGGAACAATTCATACAGTTGTTTCTCGACAGGGTAAAATAGGAGCTTACCAAAGGTTCTGGCAAGAATCGGCGGCTAGTGGTGATGCCCGTTCGCGTAGGGGCGGGGGTGGTATGGAGCGGGGTGGGGATGCTTGCGTCGCCCCGGTGGAGGATCACCTTTCACCCTGACATTCTTGCTAATGTATTCCCAATGAGGTTTGTATCATTTGTATCGTTTGTATCACTTGTATCACTTGTGTCCGTTGTATTGCTGTGTGAGCGCGTGCATAAAAAAGGGGAGATGTTAGGGGATGCCTCTCATACCCGAAATGGTCTCTTGATTATGCTCTAGTACCCTTACCAAAGCTCGCCAACAACTGTACAATATCCTGCTCTGAAGATCAGGCCGCAGGCATGTTCCCTTCTCTTCTGTAAGATGTATAAATATGCAGTTTGTTGTAAATGCACCACAAGTATAGCAGAACAGCGCGTCTCATAGAAGATGTTAAGAAACATTATTTTTTAGACCTGCTTCTCAAAATCATACGAGGTAAGACTTCATGATCTCTGGCAGAGTTTTTTCTCTGGGCGTTCTTCCCTTATCTCCAGACATTTGCGCTATTGTGGGTTCCACCAAGAACTGTGGGCTCAGAGCACCGGGGGCGACGCAAGCGTCCCCGCCGCCCGTCCGCACCACCCCCGCCCCTACAGCCCCCGATGGTTGGGAGAAGCGCTATCGCGATTACTTTTGACAATTCCCCGGCTTATGGGCTATAGACCATACTTCCCTTTCACCTCACCCTCTTAAGCTCCCTTCTCTCCTTGTTTCACCTCCTACCCAATCTGCTATAAAACTGCTACTGACAGTTCATCTGACAGCTTATCACCTGTGACTGACAAGTATGCTGGTTCTTTCGCAGGTTCGATACTGCTGACCAATGTCGTTTGTCAGATAATTTTCGCGCTTGCCATAATTCGTGTCACTCACTTTGAGGGCGGATGCAAAACGCTGGCGAACATTTCTGCCTCATAACCTGTCGTGATATCATCTTTTACCATTTTCTTGTTCATGAAGCCATTTACGAGCGATTTTTCACTGTGTTGAGACACATTATCTGGCAGGAACGCCAGGAAATGAGGCAGAATTGCGGTTATCCCCTTCATGAGCTTCACTTTGCAGTCCACAGAAAGGATGGCTCCATCGGGGCCACGATAGGTAAACGGGATGGGCGTAGTTCGAGAAGTTGGAGCTCTCAGGGAACTCGCGCGGACACGCACGCCATGCAGGAAGTCGATTGCTTTTGCCAGCACTCCTCCTTGCTCCTCGGGCTGGACTAGACAACATCCTGGTCAGGGCCGCCCCACCCAGTCTTACATACTGGCTTCACCAGTTACTCGGTGGCTCGTTGCTCGGCCTTGCGCAGGCGGCGACTGAGAACGGCCAGGAGGTCAAGCCCGACATCGGGGTCGTTGCGGAGGCTACGGCGCAGGAAACGGCGGAATTCCCATAGCGCCAGCTTAAGCACGGTGACCTCATCTACCGCCGTGACCGTAGCAGAGCGGGGCAAATCATCCAGGAGCGCCAACTCGCCAATTACATCCCCTACCCCTGCTGTCGCTAGTACTTCCTCCGCTCCATCAGGGGAGGTCGACACGCGCTAAGGCATCCTCGTACATGGCTTGGAACCTCCTTTTTCGTTGCGTGCTATGATAGAGATCAGATGGGGTATGGTCTACTGGACTTATTTTATCACAGTTGATCTGTAAATGTGAGAATTCGGTGGCTCATGGCCACTTTTGGGGCATTCCGCTTGCTTGCATGAAACGACAAATTGACCTGTCGTGGTATAGTCTCTTCCATAAGAAGCCTCTGGGAGATTGTTTCGTCGCCAAGAAGGAGGGTGTGATGGAAAAGACGCCACTGCTGCCACTGCCTGACGGAATGCTCATTGACCAGATCCAGATCACAGCGACTGGCTTGCTGATCTCTGTGATCTCAACGCACCCGACGTCTTGCTGTCCGCTCTGTGCTGAACCGTCTTCGTCCATCAAGAGTCATTACCGCCGGACGGTACGTGATGTGCCTTGTGGAGGCCGCCAAGTGCTGCTTGCGCTCACCGTGCGCAAATTTTACTGTCGCAATGCGTGACTCTTCGCGCAACGTCTTCGCCGAGCGCTTTCCCGACTTTATGGAGCCGTGGGCCAGGATGACGATCCGACACTGCCAGCAGATTACCTCCATCGGACTGGCAACCTGTGGCAAAGGCGGTACTCGATTGGCCACGCGGCTGGGGATACAAACGACCCGCCAAACGATTCTCCGTCGCATCATGGATCTGCCCGATAGCTCTGCCGGCGTGATCCTTTTTCTCGGCATCGACGATTTTTCCGGTCATCCGTGGGTGCCGCTTCGGGACCATCCTCGTGAACCTGGAGAGTCGGCGGGTCGTGGATCTCTTACCTGATCGAGAAGTGGAAACCTCGGCAGCCTGGATGCGCCAACAACTCGATCTGATGGTCATCAGTCGAGATCGTGGAGGTACCTACGCCTCTGCGGCTGCGCAGGGCGCTCCCCAGGCGACGCAGTGTGCGGACAGGTTTCATCTCATGAAAAATCTCGGAGAGGCGTTAGAGGACCTCTTGGCCCGTCATCTCTCAGCTTCACGCAAGCACCAGGTCCAAAAAGCCCTCGAAGAACAGACTCCAGTTTGGCGAGAGACACGAAAAGCTCGGCGGTCTCAAACGTCTGAAGAGATCCTATCGGTCTATCAGCAGGATCGCATGGCTCGCTATCACCAGGTGATCTCTCTACGCGAGCAAGGGATGACGCAGAGCGCTATTGCCCAGCAGATAGGGGTCTCCCTGGCAACAGTCCAACGTTGGCTGGCTGCCGGTGCGTTTCCTGAATGCACCCGTCACCGCTACGTGAGTCAACTTGATCCCTACCTCCCCTACCTCCAGAAGCGATGGGAGCAAGGGTGTCATACTATGGCATGCCTGTATCGAGAACTCGTGGAAAAAGGCTACCAGGGGTCGTATGCGAGTGTGCGTGACAACCTCGTTCGACGACTCCAGTTCGATGGTCGAAAGACTCCTGCAGACGCCTCATCCAAGGCTCCTGCTCTTGCTACTTCACGACAAGCTGCCTTCCTCTTCCTTCGGTGCCCTGAAAAACTGCGGGGCGAGGAGCAAGAGACGCTGGTCAAACTCCGTCAGATCGACCCAGAAGTTGATCGGGCCTATGACCTGGTTCAGCAGTTTGTACAGATGCTTCGTACACGCGCCGGAGAGCGCCTCGATGCCTGGCTTGCCCAGGTGCAAAGCAGCCGACTGCCCGAATTCCAGTCTTTTGCTGCCGGGATCGAGAAAGACAAAGAGGCCGTGAGAGCTGGCCTTACCTGGTGGATCAATAACGGCATGGTGGAAGGGCATGTGACGAAGCTGAAATTGATCAAAAGGCAGGGCTATGGCAGGGCAGGTTTTCCGCTGCTGCGCAAGCGTGTGCTCCACGCGGTCTAGAGAGAAGGGAAGAGCATCAACCGATCTGTCTGGATGACTTGAAGGGAGCCGCTTGCGCGATCGGGAGGAGCACATCGGCCCCTCCTTTGGAGCGGTGAGCATGGCCAGATGATCGGCCTCCACTTCACCAGAGCGCCAGCCCTCTGCTCGGACTTGTGCAGCCACGCGTTCAAGCTCCTCTGAGCCCGCCTTCGTACACGCAAAGAAATGTTCTCTGAGGGAATCTCTTGTTTCTCAGGGAGTCAATACAAGCAGGCAGTTTGCCCCCAAAGCGGCCATGAGCCATCGAATGAAACAATTTACAGGTTCTTCAATATACCACATTTCGCATCAGCGAGCCTGCGGAAGAACCATAATATGGCGTGGCATCGGAAGGAACTCTTTTTCCGTTTTCCATCTCTTCTTCGTCAGATTCCGCAACTCGTTCGCCAAGATATGTGGAAAGGGCGCCAAGAAATGCCTGAAAAGGGTCGCATTGCTAGCACATCTCAGGATGCTTGCTCTTGAGGGAGAAAAAACCACGCGATTTCAGCACGATTTAAGAGAAGATGGTCATGAGAATGACGCCCGAAGCGTTCCCTACCTGGAGTCAGCGCCTGCAGTTGAGCTCCGAAACCGAGGCGCTCATCGCGTCTATTCGCTCATCGCCTCCGGTTCGCCGGGTGAGCGGGCGCGCCAATAACATTACCGGACGCTATCCGAGCCCCAAAATGGGCGTGTCCATCCAGTTTAAAAGCGAGTATGTGGAGTTTTGGGCGATTTACGGGATGGAACGCGACGAGGATGTCCTGGAGTTTTACGACCAGTCCTCGCGCAGCCCGGTGGCCTTTGAAACCGCCCACTTATCCTGAGAGTGTCTCTTATTCTCCCTCCACCAAATGGGTCAAGACCATCTTCACGGAGGGTTGTTTTGATCTATGCCGCCGCGGTCAGCCCTTACCTGCTGCTTCCTTCTCATCCCTTTCCAGCGTGTAAGTAATCGCCGGGCGGATCTCAACCGAGCCGTATCTCGCGTAGGGAATCTTCACTGCCCAACCCATCGCTTCATCGAGGTCTTTGCAGTCGAGCATAAAGTATCCGTTCAATTGCTCGCGCGTTTCGGCGAACGGGCCATTGGTGAACAACGGCTTGCCATTCCGAACGCGCACAGTCGTGGCGTCGGTGACGGGGGAAAGCCCATGATTATAAAGGTACACCTCGGCAGCTTTCATTTCCGCCACAAGAGCATACCAGGCTTGCCTACCGGCTTGCTGTTCTTCAGGGGTAAATTGTGGGGCTTCAGACGGGTTCGAGTAAAGCAGTAGCATGTACTTCATGAGTTTGTTCTCCTGTTGTAGAGATTATCGACTGTTTTTGCCTTTCAATACGATGACGAAACACGACGAAGGTGACCGATTGACGAATACGAATGACTGCCGCGATTGCGGGAGCGTCCCCGTCGCGCTTGAGCAGCCCGACTACCTGCTCCCACTTCCGCGTCTGCGGAAGCTCTGCAAGTCGGATGTGGCCCACCCGACTTCTTGTGGGCTGAAGGATGTTCGGTTCGCTCAGCGGGCATCACGAGTGCTGCGACGCGCTGCGCTCGCTTCCTGGCCCCCTACGGCCGAGAGCCAAGGGCTCCCTCCAATCCGCCGGCCAACACGCCAAAGCCACAACACCCGCCAAGACCAGATGCACCGGCGCCGAGACGCTGTCGGCAAGCGAATCATGATTGATGATGTGCGTCGCAACCGCGCCCGTCAGGATAAACATCAGAAGCACGGCGCCCAGAAACCGCCTGCGCGGGATGACCAGCATCACAGCGGCAAGAAGCTCCCCCCCTCCGACGACGAAAGAGAACCAGGCTGGATAGCCCCAGTGCACGAACTTCTCGGGATACGACGGGTAACCAAGGATCCCGCGTGGGTAGAACTTGAACGGGGCGAAGAGGAAGAGCTCCAAGGCTATGAACCAGCTCAGGCCGGTGGGCAGCCGTCGTCGCCATCCATGGAACATCATCAGCTTGTCGAATAATTTCATCGTTTATTGTCTCCTCCATTTGTCTAGGTTAGCGACCGTTTTGCCTTTCTCTACGCAAGTCGAACAGGGACGCATCAAAATGCCAGGCAGACCGGCGTTCTGATCATTTACTTCTGTGCAGCGCCACTGACGCGATGACCGCGCCGCCCGGGTCTTGCGAGCCTTTCGGCCATGCTTGCTGGTCAGCCCCTTGTTGCGCCTGCGCCCGAACGTATTCGCCCGCCACTTGCCTGGTGGTGACGTTGAAGCGGTTCCAGAGGTTGACCGTGCTGACGGCGATGATCAGGGCCGCAAGCCCCCTTTTCATCGTAGTGTCGGGCAGCCTCGTCCCAGATCTCGTCGGGTACCGGGTCCGCCCGGTCGCTGAGCCGGGTGACAGCCTCGGTGGGCGCGAGGGCGGCGCGTTCGGCAAAGGTCCAGTAGGGCGCCTCCCGCCAGGCCGCCACCGCGAAAAGCCGCTCGTCTGTTTCGCCTGCCTGCTTGGCATTGCGTGCGCCCACGTCAACGCGAGATCCTGCAGCCATTGATCTGGCTCGCGCGCAGGCAGATGGACCAGCTCAAGGGTAGCCTGCGGCACGCCGCCCTGTCTGGTGGCCTTGTGCAGGGCGAGTATGGCATCCATGGCGAAAGGCCGGATCGTGGCTGGGTTGTCCATTCGTGTGTGCATGAGACATCTCCCTCAGGTGTCGGAACTTCACCAGGAGGCTCTCACCTCCCGGCAAAGACCTCACACATTGCTTGACTTGTAGGTGTGATCGCGACCTTGTCGCCCATCCGGCGCTTCAAGGGGAGTGAGGCTCCCTGTCACATCGGGTGGATTTCCCTTGTCATTACTATGACAAAACGAAACGAGGAAATGTGACCGATGGACGCACGCTCTCGTCTGGCTCGTCACTCCTCTGAGTGAACAACAGAAAGGAAGAGCATTGATGGACGAACACGACTGGCTGGCAGAACAATTCGAGGCTGAGCGTCCCCACCTGCAAGCGGTGGCCTACCGCATGCTCGGCTCGCTCTCGGAGGCGGACGACGCCGTCCAGGAGTCCTGGCTCCACCTCAGCCGCTCCGACAGAAGCTCCGTCAAGAACCTGGGCGGATGGCTGACCACGGTGGTCGCGCGGGTCTGCCTCAACATGCTGCACTCGCGCAACGCGCGGCGCGAGGAGTCCCTGGAAGCGTCCGTGCCCGCGCCCATCACGAGAGAGCCTGGCGGGATTGACCCCGAGCAAGAAGCGCTGCTGGCCGAATCAGTCGGTCGCGCGCTGCTCGTGGTCCTCGACACGCTTTCTCCCGCCGAGCGCCTCGCGTTCGTCCTGCACGACATCTTCGCCATGCCCTTCGACGAGATCGCGAGAGTGGTGGAGCGCTCAGAGGCCGCGACAAGGCAGCTCGCGAGCCGCGCACGCCGCCGGGTGCGGGGAGCGACAACGGTGAAGGATGCCGATCTCACCCGCCAGCGAGAGGTGGCCGAAGCCTTCCTGGCTGCCTCGCGCGAAGGTGACTTCGACGCGCTGCTCGCGGTGCTCGACCCGAACGTCGTGCTCCGAGCCGAGCGCGGGGCTGTGCCTGCGGGTGCCGAGAGCGTGGTCCACGGTGCGTCGGCGGTGGCCGAGCAGACGCTGCTGGGTGGGTTCGCGCGGCTTGCCCACCGCGCGCGACCGGTTCTGGTGAACGGCTCCCTAGCAGTCGTCGTGGCTCCGTCTGGACGGCTGCTCCTCGTCCTGGGTCTGGTGATCACGGGGAGCAAGATCGCTGAAATCAATGTGATTGCTGATCCCGCACGCCTGCGCCAGCTGCGCCTCTCGGTTCTGGGCTCCTCTTGAGCGAGCTCGCCGACTGCCGTGTGGGTCGAGCCTCGCATCTCTGCTTGGGCCGATCAGGTGCTCGTGCTTCGAGGCCCTGGCCCTCCTCTCGACCAAGTGAGGTACGAGCACCGTGTCTCTCAACCTGCGCCTGGTTCGGCTGTCCGCATCGTGGAGGCGTGAGCAGAGGGGCGAAGGCTCGATTGCGGTGAGCGATGAAATACCGCACCTTTGTTGACTCAGGTGTAAATTGTTTCATTCGATGGCTCATGGCCGCTTTGGATACTGGTGGCGAAGTCGAAGAGAGACTAGACCTCATCCAGTAGCATGGAGGAGATGAATAGTTTGCTGCTTACCGAGAAGGAGGCCATCCATGTCACTCAAATTTCTACCGATTCCACCGGTTCCAGAAGAACTGGCTCGTGTGGCTCACGCCGTGTTTCCCCGTGGCAATGTGTTCATGCAGGTGCGAGACACGCTGGGAGCCATCTACACTGATGAGGCGTTTGCTGATCTGTTTCCTACCCATGGTCAACCCGCTTTAGCCCCGTGGCGCCTGGCGCTGGTGACGGTGTTCCAATGTATGGAACACTTGACGGATCGCCAGGCTGCCGAGGCCGTGCGCGATCGACTGGCTTGGAAATACGCCCTCAGCCTGGAGTTGACCGATCCTGGGTTTGACCATACCGTCCTCTCCGAGTTTCGCTCACGTCTGGTCGAAGGCAATGCCGAACAGCGTCTGTTGGATCTGCTCCTGGAGCGGTGTCGGGAGGGAGGATGGCTCAAAGCCGGAGGGCGGCAACGCACCGACTCGACCCATGTGCTAGCCAAGGTCCGCGCCCTCAACCGCACGCTGTGCGTTGCTCAGACCATGGTCTATGTCTTGAATGTACTCTCGGAGGTAGCGCCCGAGTGGGTTCGTGCCCATGTGCCAGTCGAGTGGGTCGAGCGCTATGGAGAACGGCTCGAACACGAACGCTTGCCGAAAGAGGAGCAAGAGCGCAAAGCGTATGCCAATCAAGTGGGAGCAGATGGCTGGATGCTGCTTGATGCACTGGAGGCATCTGACACCCCGGATTGGATGAAAACGCTGCCCGCTATCAGCACGCTGCGCACCATGTGGGAGCAACAATTCGAGCCACGAGAGCAAGGCGGACAGTGGCGTGCAGAACCGGTCTTGCCTGCGGCTCAGCTCATCAACTCCCCCTATGACCTCGACGCACGCAATGGAAAGAAGAGGGCCACTGTCTGGCTCGGCTATAAAGTGCATTTCACCCAGACGTGCGATGAAGACGCTCCACAACTAATCACCCATGTCGAGACCACTCCTGCTCCCCTCAGCGATGAGGGGGTCCTGTCCACGATTCATGCTGATCTGACTGAGAAGGAGCTGCTGCCAGATCA
>WNFF01002871.1_pt1 | contig 14111 bp, 18 predicted proteins | sample 5400441 | NCBI WGS metagenome assembly WNFF01 (sample SAMN13153345, study PRJNA577476) | soil metagenome | isolation source: 120 cm saprolite under Douglas fir tree site 2 hole 3 replicate 1 | place: USA:California | collected 2015-04-18 | reverse complement strand
ACGTCGGTCTGAATGAAGGGAACGAAGTTCTCCTGCGGCAGACTGCGGCCCTTGGCGCTGACAATGCCCGCGGTAACGGTGCTGTCAAAGCCGAACGGCGAGCCGATTGCGACGACCCACTCGCCGACCTTGAGCCGGTTCGGATCGCCCATCCGTACCGCCGGCAGCCCCGTCGCATCGATCTTGATCAGCGCGAGATCGGTGCGTCTGTCCGCGCCGATGACGCGAGCCTTGAATTCGCGCTTGTCGGTCAGGCGAACGGTGATCTCATCCGCGGAGTCCACGACGTGCGCGTTGGTGAGAACGTAGCCGTCGGTACTTATGAAGAAGCCCGAACCGAGCGAACGGCTCTCGAAATCGCGCGGGCCTTGTCCGGGCCCCGGCGGGCGCGGGACGAAGCGCCGGAAGAAATCGTAGAGGGGGTCGTCTTCCTCGAGATTCGGAATCTGCGGCGAAGCACGGCGTTCGCGTACCTGAGTGGTGCTGATGTTGACGACGGTGGGGCCTTGCCTCTCGGCGAGATCGGTAAAATCGGGCAGCTCGCGTCCCTGCGCGACCAGCGCAGAGGGCAAACCGAGCAGCAGGCAGATAAACAGTACTCTCGCCATCAGAATGGTCCTCGGAATCGAGCGGGCAGAAAACCGTGACGCAACCCCGGCTCCGGGGAGCCGGACTGATTCAATGGAGGTCGCCGGGTTTTACTTGCGGTATTCCACCGCGTTGGCGATGTATTTTACGCTCTCTGCAGGCGCTTCGCCGACCACCGTAACCCAGTAGCTGCCCACCGGACGCATATAGACGTTGACCGGCCCCTGCCGCACCAGGCCCGGCTGCGGCGCCGGCTGCTTGCTCGCCGCGGGCTCGATGAATACCGAGATCGCTGCAAGCCCGTCGGACAGCACGATATGGCCGACACCGCCGATGCCTCCCATGGTGCGAATCAGCTCGGCCACGGTGCGAAATCCCGCAGGCTTGGAACGGATCGTCCATCCGGCTTCCGCCAGGTTGGCGCGGGTAGCGCCCGAATCCTCGACGCGCCAGTCCCGGCTTTCGCGGAAATAGCGCGCCTTCAGCTGATCGCGACCGATGTGGCCGCCGATCTTGAGCTGCGTGAATGCGAACTGCTCCACCATCTGGTTCTTCTCATCGAAGGTCTTCGCCTTGAGCAGCATGCCGGTATTCAGATCCGCCCAAAGCCGGTGACCGTATCGCATCCGGTCTTTCGGCTCCAGCGCGAGGACCTGGCAACTGTAGCCCCCGACGCGCTCGATCTCGCCCTTCCTGATGGTGTAGTTCTCAGACACGTCCTTGAGCTGCTCTGAAAGGATCGCGGGAAACGGCCGGCGGCCGGGCTGCTTGTCGATCTTTACCGTCAGGCTCCCGGGCAGGTAGCACACGACCTCGTCGCCGGTACGGATTATCTCGCGCGGCTCTCCGTCCAGGGTCTCCAGCCGCTCGCGCGGTACCGAGGACTCGACGACGTGAGTAATGCGCGAGGTTTCGACCTGCTGACCCTGCTGGTATACGAACGTGCCGGAATAGCTGAGTTTTTCGGTGGCGGCGTAGATGCGCTGAAGCCATTGCAGCGCGGAGGGTTCGGTCTGGGCTATCGCCGCGGATACCGGAAGCAGGAACAGCGGGATCCTCATCCCCTGCCACACGCGCGACGCGAAGGGCGGCGTCATTTCCTAGCGACCCCACCCTCGTCAGCCGCGCCGCGCACGTAGGTCGCAATCCCTTGCATGGCGCTCCTGTGGGAATAAGGCTGATGGGCGAGCAGGTAGTTCTCGACTTCGGGGAGCGGCACGCTGGAGACCAAGGTTACCTGGGCTGCGGCCGTGTCCGAGGCCGGACCTCCGGCCAGTTGCGGCTCGGCACGCCAGCCGGGGGAAGCCGTCCACACGACGAAGGCCACCGCGGCGACGCTCGCAGCGGCGCTCATGGCGTACCAGCCAAGGCGCCTGGCGGGGCTCTTTTCCGGCCGCGGGGCGAGCACTGTGGGCTCCTCGCGAAGTCGAGCGACTACGCGATCGGCGATCCCCGGGCTGGTCTGGCCCCTGAGCGCATCGCCAATCAGGTGGTAGGTATCCCATGCGCTGCGCAATTCCGGGTCCGCTCGGAGCCGCCCGAGGTGCGCGTGAAGACTGTCGCCTTGAAGCTCGCCGTCAATCAGCGCCGATAGTTTTTCCTTCATGGTCACCACCTTTGGTTCTTGCGCGTGTCGAGCAGGGGTCGCAGCTTTTCGGCGATTGCCTCGCGCGCACGGAATATTCTCGAACGAACGGTGCCGATCGGGCAATTCATGATGGTTGCAATATCCTCGTAACTCAAGCCTTCGATCTCGCGCAGCGTGATGGCGTTGCGCAGCTCTTCGGGCAGTTGCATCAAGGTGTCGTTGACGTTGTTCGCGATCTCCCTGGACATCAGCATGCTCTCGGGCGTGTTGATGTCGCGCAATTGCTCGCCGCCCTCGAATCCCTCTGCGTCTTCCGAATCGAACTCGGTCGTGGTCGGGACGCGCCGCCCCAGCGCGACCAGGTAGTTCTTCGCCGTGTTGATGCCGATCCGGTATAACCACGTATAAAACGCGCTGTCGCCTCGGAACGAGGGCAGCGCGCGGTAGGCCTTGATGAACGTCTCCTGCGCGACATCTTCGACCTCTGTCGAGTCCCGGATGAACCGGGACAGCAACCGCACCAGCTTTCGCTGGTATTTCGACACCAGCAGCTCAAAGGCATGCTTGTCGCCTCGCTGGGCCTGCTCGACCAGCTGCTGGTCGAGCTCCCGCTCATCCATCCGCCGCCGTCCCTGACGAAGCGGTGTTGCGCTTCTGTTCGAAGTTGTCCACGGGCGGCGGCCAGTATACAGCAGTGCGTACGCAGACCCAGGGACCCTGCAGCTACAGACCCGTCTCTTGACGAATAGTTCAGCCCCCAGCGGGGTTATTCCGTGCTGGCCCGAGTCGGGCTCCCGCCGGATCCGACATCACGGCGCCAACGCAGCCAGACTCGAAGGCGCCGAAAGTCCTCGGGCAGGGCCGAATCGCCCATGAGCACCAGCCATTTGTGGCCGCGCCCCGTCTGATCGAGCCCCAGGACTACCAATGCCGCCGAAACAAAATGGTCGCTGCGAAGCCTGCCTTCATGCCACCCGCCGTTGCGGTCCCGCCAGGAAGCGCGCCCGTCCTCTCGCAACTCCAGCGACACCGCCGCCCGGCGGGACCGGTGCAGGACTTCGGAAAGGCAGCCGGTGGCCGAGAGCAGGATGCCGAAACCGACCAGAACCTGAGGCCAACCGGCCAAGCTCACCCAGGTAGCCGCGAGCGCGAGAACATGGGCAGCGAGAAGCAAGCCCGCAAGCTTGAGCGAGGGCTTGAGGTCGAGCTGCAGGGTGGACGCAGCCGACATGAGTGCTCGTCTTCACCCTTTCGGGATCAAATGCGTTTGAAAATCAGTGTTCCGTTGGTGCCTCCGAACCCAAAAGAGTTCGACAGGGCGGAGCGCAGCGGCATGCGCCGGGCCGCGTTGGGCACGTAATCGAGATCGCAAGCCGGGTCCTGGTTGAACAGGTTTGCGGTCGGGGGCGCGACCTGATCGCGAATCGCCAGCACCGAGAAAATCGCCTCCACTCCTCCGGCCGCACCGAGCAGGTGCCCAGTCATGGATTTCGTCGAGCTGACGGCGAGCTTCCTTGCATGATCGCCGAAGCAGCGTTTGAGCGCTACGGTCTCGGCGAGGTCGCCTAGAGGTGTCGAGGTTCCGTGGGCGTTGATGTAGTCGATGTCCTCGCGATTGAGTCTGGCGTTGTGCAAGGCGCTCTGCATACAGCGAGCCGCCCCCTCCCCGTCCTCCCGAGGCGCGGTCATGTGGTAGGCGTCACCGCTCATCCCGTAACCGGCGAGCTCGGCGTAGATTTTGGCGCCGCGCCGCTTCGCGTGCTCGAATTCCTCGAGCACCACCACTCCCGCTCCTTCTCCCAGAACGAATCCGTCGCGGTCCCTGTCCCAGGGACGGCTCGCAGTGGCGGGATCGTCGTTGCGCGTCGACAGCGCGCGCGCCGCGGCGAAGCCGCCCACGGTGAGCAGCGTGATGGTCGCCTCCGCGCCGCCGGCGACCATCGCATCGCAGTCGCCGTACTCGATAAGACGTCCGGATTCGCCGATGCAGTGCGCGGAGGTCGTGCAAGCCGTCACCATCGCCAGATTCGGCCCTTTGAGTCCATGCATGATCGACAGATTTCCCGAGATCATGTTGATGATCACGCTGGGAATGAAGAACGGCGAAATCTTGCGCGGGCCACCTTTCAGCACGTCGTTATGCGTCTCTTCGATCATCGGCAGGCCGCCGATTCCCGAGCCGATATTGACGCCGATGCGAGCGGCATTGACCTCGGTGACCTCGAGGCCGGAGTCTTTCAGCGCCTGAACCCCGGCCGCGATGCCGAGATGGATGAAGCGGTCCATGCGGCGCGCCTCCTTCGGCGACACATACGCGGCGACGTCGAAGTTCTTTACCTCGCCCGCGATCCGACTGGAGAGCGAACTTGCGTCGAAATGCGTGATGCGGCCGATGCCAGACTTGCCGGCAAGGACGCTTGACCAGGCTTCGGCAACAGTGTTGCCGATCGGGCAGACAATTCCTAATCCGGTGACAACAACACGACGGCGGCTCAAATCGACTCCGGCCGTGGGAGAAAATCAGGTTTTCTTGGCGTGGGCGTTCACGTAGTCGATGGCCTGCTGGACGGTTGTGATCTTTTCAGCCTCCTCATCCGGAATCTCCGTCTCGAATTCTTCTTCGAGAGCCATCACGAGTTCGACGGTGTCGAGCGAGTCCGCGCCGAGGTCGTCGACAAACGAGGATCCGTTCTTGATCTCCGCTTCGTTCACGCCGAGCTGTTCCGCGACGATTTTCTTGACGCGCTGTTCAACGTTTTCCATTGCGGACTCCTTCCCCCTTGTTTTGCTGCAATCGAAATTCAGAAGGTGCGCATTGTAGCAGAACCGCCTTTCCCCCCGGCAAGCCAATCTGGTCACGCCTGTCAGCTCATGTACATGCCGCCGTTGACGTGGAGGGTCGCGCCGGTGATATAGGCGGCTTGCGGTGAAGCGAGAAACGCCACCACGGCGGCCACGTCTTCCGGATTTCCCAGGCGCCCCAAAGGAATTTGCCGGAGCAGCGCCTCGCGTTGCGCGTCCGTGAGCACTCGGGTCATGTCCGTGTCGATAAAACCGGGCGCGACGCAATTGACGGTAATGCCACGGCTGCCGATCTCCCGCGCGAGCGACCGCGTCAAGCCCGCGATGCCGGCCTTCGCCGCCGCATAATTGATTTGGCCGGCGTTACCGCTCGAGCCGACCACGGAGGTGATATTGATGATGCGGCCCGAACGTGCCTTCATCATGCCCCGCATGACCGCCTTGCTGAGCCGGAACACCGATTTGAGATTGGTGTCGATCACCGCGTCCCACTCGGTTTCCTTCATGCGCACGGCGAGGTTGTCCTGGGCGATGCCGGCGTTGTTGACGAGAATGGACACCATACCGTGGGCCTGCTCGATCTCGGCCACCAGACCCTCGATGTTCGTCGCGATCCGCACGTCGAGCTGCGCCCCCTTTCCTTGAATCCGCGCCTTGGAGAGGTACGCCGTGATGGATTGTGCGCCGGCCTCCGTGGTGGCGGTGCCGACAACGGTCGCGCCCCGGCCGCCGAGCGCGAGAGCGATCGACCTGCCGATTCCGCGCGATGCGCCGGTCACCAGCGCAATTTGGCTATCGAGATCCATCATGCGGCTTTAGACAATTGCGCTCCCTGCTCGAGCCCGGCACGGTCGGCGAGCGCAATGCCCTGTAATCCATCGGCAGAGCGCCTGACGAGCGGCGCGAGCACCTTTCCCGGGCCGCATTCGAAAACCCGCGTCACGCCTCGCGCCGCCATCTCCCTCACGCACTCAACCCAGCGCACCGGATGATCGGCCTGATTCACCAGCGCCTCCTTGATCGCTGAGGCATCGGTGCGGCTCTTCGCATCGACATTATGAATCACCGGGATTCGCGGAGAATTCACTGCGATCCTCTCGAGTGCTTCTCTCAGCCTTGCCGCAGCCGGGGCCATCAAGGAGGAGTGGAATGGAGCGCTCACCGGCAGTGCGATTGCCCCCTTCGCGCCTCGCGCCTTTGCGGCCACGATCGCCCGCCGCACGGCGCCAGCGTGCCCGGCAATGACCACTTGTCCGGGCGCATTGAAGTTGACCGCCTCGCAGACATCGCCCTGTGCGGCTTCCGCGCACGCCGCCTTCACCGCTTCGTCATCTAGGCCGAGGATGGCCGCCATTGCGCCAGTGCCCTGCGGCACCGCTTCCTGCATCGCCCGGCCGCGAAGGCGCACCAGGGGAAGGCAATCGGCGAAGGACATTGCGCCGGCCACTACGAGCGCAGTGTACTCGCCCAGGCTGTGGCCGGCGAGGAGCGCGGGTTCGGCGCCGCCCGACTCACACCAAGCGCGCCAGGCACAGATGCCGGCCGTCACCATGACCGGTTGGGTATTGACGGTGCTGTTGAGTTCCTCCGCAGGGCCTTCGGCGATCAACCTGGCGAGGTCCTGCTTCAGGACCTCGGATGCTTCGGCAAGCGTCTCGCGGATCGCGGGCATGTCGCCGTAGCCCGCGAGCATTCCCGCCGACTGCGACCCTTGGCCTGGAAATACCATCGCGAACTTCACCTCGACTACATCTCCACCAGTGATGCGCCCCAGGTGAAGCCGCCACCCACTCCCTGAAGCATGACTTTGTGGCCCGGCCTGATGCGCCCGTCTCGGATCGCGAGATCCAGCGCGAGAGGCACCGAGGCGGCCGATGTATTGCCGTGAAGGTCCACGGTGACGACGAGCTTCGACAGATCGATCCCGAGCTTCCTCGCGGTCGCCTCGAGTATGCGGGCGTTGGCCTGGTGCGGAATGAGCCAGTCGATGTCCGGGGGGGTGAGACCGCATAGGGCCAAGGTCTCGCGCGCGACCTCGTCCAGCACCTTGACCGCAAACTTGAAAACCGCTTGCCCGTCCATCTGCAGAAACGGCGACCCGACGATCTTGCCGCCGCAGACGTTTCCGGGCACCGAGAGAATGTCCACGTAAGACCCGTCGGCATGCAGCACGCTTGCCATGATGCCGGGCTTTGAGTCCGCCCGCAGAATCACAGCGCCGGCGCCATCGCCGAACAGTACCGCCGTGCCGCGGTCCTTCCAGTCGAGGATCCGCGAATACACTTCGGTCCCGACGATGAGAGCGCAGCGATGCTGGCCCGACCGGATCATCTTGTCGGCGATCGCGAGCGCGTATACGAAGCCGCTGCAGACGGCCTGAATATCGAACGCTGCGCAGCCCTTCATTCCCAGCTTCGCCTGCATGATGCAAGCCGTGCTCGGAAAAATGTAGTCTGGTGTCGCCGTGGCCGCAATGATGAGATCGATTTCCTGCGGGATGATTCGCGCCGCGGCAAGCGCCGCGCGGCTCGCCTCGACACCAAGATCGCTGGAGGCCTGCGAGGGTTCGGCGATGTGACGCTGGCGGATGCCGGTGCGCGTCCGGATCCATTCGTCGGTGGTGTCCATTTGCTTGGCCAGATCGTCGTTGGTGACGACCTTCGGCGGCAAATAGCTCCCGGTGCCGATGATGCGCGACCAGATCACGTTTCCACCGCCTCGGAATTCCCCCGCTCGGCCTGACCGAACCGCAGCATCAGGCGGTGCAGCACTTCATTGCGCACCTCCTCCATGGCCCGCTCGATGGCGCGCTCGAATCCGAACGCGTCGGCAGAGCCGTGACTCTTCACGACGATGCCTCTCAATCCGAGCAAAGTCGCGCCGTTGAAGCGGCGCGGGTCAAGCCGTTTGCGGAACGCGTAGAGCACCGGCATGACGATTACGCCAGCCAGCCTGGCGAGAACGCTGCGCATGAATTCCTGGCGAATGAAGCTGCGCACCATCTGCACCATTCCCTCGGAGGCCTTGAGCATGACGTTGCCGACGAAGCCGTCGCATACCACGACATCGGCCTCTCCCTTGTAGATTCCGTCGCCTTCGATGTTGCCGATGAAATTGACTTCGCTGTCGCGCAACAGCTCCGCCGCTTTCTTCACCACCCCGTTGCCTTTGATGTCCTCCTCGCCGATGTTGAGCAGGCCGACGCTCGGCCGGTCCTTGTGCTCCACCGCCGCGACCAGCGTCGCCCCCATGATGGCGAACTGCAGCAGATGCTCCGGCCCGCAATCGACATTGGCGCCGAGATCGAGGACGTAGGTGCTGCCGCGCATGCTGGGCAGCGCTGCGATGATCGCGGGGCGGTCGATTCCCGGAAGCATCTTGAGAACGAAGCGTGACACCGCCATCAGCGCCCCCGTGTTGCCGGCGCTGACACAGGCCTGCGCTTCGCCGTTCTTGACGAGCTCTACCGCGACGCGAACCGACGAATCCTTTTTGTTGCGCAGCGCGAGCGCCGGGGATTCGTCCATCAGCACGACCTCGCTTGCGTGGTGCACGCGCAGGCGCGGACCGGATGTGGCACCGCGCACCTTGAGCTCCGCCTCGATGGCGTCGCGCAGCCCCACCAGGACGACGTCGACATCCGTGTTGGATTTCAGGAAATTGAGCGCCGCCGGCACGGTGACGTGCGGACCATGATCTCCGCCCATGCAATCGATGGCTACGGTGATTTCCATGAAGCGCGATGCGAAGCGACTCCTGCTTCGCTCAATGGGAGGGCCGATCCCGACTCTGTCCGGTCATGCGGCCAGGCGAGGCCCTACTCGCTCCTGGTCTTGACGACCTTCTTGCCGCGATAGTAACCGCTCGGGCTGATATGATGACGCAAATGCACTTCGCCCGTCGTCGGCTCGACCGCGAGCTGCGGGTTGGTGAGGAAATCGTGAGCGCGGTGCATGCCGCGCTTCGACGGGGATTTCTTGTTTTGCTGGACTGCCATATGGGAACTCCTTCACACTCGTGCCACCGGATGGCGCACGCACGTTTCATGCCGCGGCACCATCGGCAAAGCCAAGATAACCTCGTCCTCGACAAGCTGTCCGACGTCCATGCGACGGGATGCGAGCACGCGGTCGATCTCGTCGTCGGCTTCCGCGATCTCGCGCAGGTTCTCGGCGAGCTGCAACTCGGCATCGATCGCGATGGGAACCGGGAGCGGATCGAGGCAACGCTGACAAAGCACCTGCACCGATCCTCTTACCGACAACCGCAAACACCGTTCGCCGTTGCTCGCCCTTCCCCCGCGTAGGTGATACTCCAGCCCCTGGGTCGAGCACTGCATCTTCGCCAGGCGCTGCAGTTGCTCCAGGCCCAGCACTCCCCGCTGTTCCGATGCGGCGCGGGCAAAATGGAGGCTGTCTATCACCCCCGCTTGCGACATAAGGGGCGCATGATATTATGTTTGCTCTTCAGTGTCAAAAGAAATTCCAAGTTGTTCAGAGCGTTACTGCACTTTTCGATCTTCATGGCCGCGGCCGTGCCGGCTTTCGCCCAGGTCTACAAGTGGGTAGACGAGCGCGGCGTGACTCACTATGGCGAGCGAGCGCCGCAGGGCAGCAAGGCAAGCGAAGTACCGAACAGGCTTGCTTCGCCCGCCCCGGGCGGTGCCGGCACCGAGGCGAGCAACCCGAAGGATCCGAACCCCGAGCAAGGCCAGGTACGGCCGAAGGATCAGGATCCCCGTCAAGCTTCCAGCAAGGGCGAAACCAGGCAAGAGGCGGAAGCGGCCAAGCGAGCGCAACTTTGCAACCAGCAACGCGCGCTGCTCGAGCGTTTGAAGCGAAGCCCGCCCAGTTTCACGCTGAACGAAAAGGGCGAGCAGATACCCTTGGACAATTCAGCCGCCATCGCGCGGCAGGAAAAATTCGCCGCCGAGCAATGCAGACTGTAGCGCCATTCCAGGCGTGACTCTCGAAGGCCCGACGCATGCAGCTCGTTCTCGCTTCGACCTCGCCCTATCGGCGCGCCCTCCTCGGGCGGCTCGGAATCCCGTTCTCGGTCGCCGATCCGGAAGTCGCGGAAGGAGCCCGTCCCAGCGAAGCGCCGGAGGGCACGGCGCGACGGCTCGCCGAGGCGAAATCGCTCGCGGTCGCAGCCCGCTATCGCGACGCCCTGATCATCGGCTGCGATCAAGTCGCCGTGGGAAACGGCGAAGTGCTCGGCAAGCCGGGCACTCGCGAAAACGCGGTGCGCCAGCTGCGCGCCCTATCGGGCAGCGAGGCGGTGTTCTACACGGCGGTGTGCGTGCACAACACCTCGGTCGGGACAAGCCGCATCCGCGTGGTCCCCTGCCGCGTCACTTTCCGCAGGCTCGACGACGGAACAATCGATCGTTATCTCGCCCGGGAGCAACCCTACGACTGCGCCGGCAGCGCAAAGGCCGAGGGCCTGGGCATCGCGCTGATTGCGAAAATGGAAGGCGAAGACCCGAGCGCGCTCGTCGGCTTGCCGCTGATCGCGCTGATCGATCTGCTGCAAGAGCAAGGGTTGAATGTCCTCTAGCCCGGCAGCCTTGCTCTACCTCCTGCCGAACGTTCTTGGCGACACCGCACCCGATGCAGTGATACCCGCTGCGGTGCTCAATCGCGCTCGATCGCTCGAGTACCTCATCGCCGAGGATCCGAAGGCGGCCCGCGCGTTTCTGAAACGCATCGGGGCCGCGCAGCCGGTGCAGAGCATTCGCATCGAACGACTCGACCACAACACGCCGGCTGGCGACTTCGCCTTGCTGCTCGAACCGGTGCTCGCCGGCCGCGACGCTGGCCTCCTTTCCGAGGCCGGATTGCCCGCAGTCGCCGACCCCGGCGCCGGCCTGGTGCGGCTCGCGCACGAGCGGGGCGTGCGCGTAGTCCCTCTGAGCGGCCCGTCTTCAATCGTGCTTGCGCTCTCGGCCTCCGGCCTGGAGGGTCAACGCTTCGCGTTTCACGGCTATCTTCCGGTCGCCCCGGCTGAACTCGCTTCCGTGTTGAAGGATCTCGAACGCCAGTCGCGGCGGCTCAGGCAGACGCAGATATTCATCGAGACGCCCTACCGCAACGATCGCACTCTGGCGGCGATGCTGCGCGCGCTCGCCCCGGCTACGCTCGTGTGCGTCGCCGCGGATCTGACGCTGGAATCGGAAGCGGTGAAAACGCGACCGGTTGTGGCATGGCGCAAGGAAACGCCGCAACTCAAGGGACGACCGACGGTATTCCTGCTGCTCTCCGAGTAATCACGCCGGCTCCCGTCCGGCGAACTCAACGAATGTTGAATTGCCCCTGCGCCAGCACCTTGGCGAGCGCGCTCGCCATCGCCGCGCCGAAACGCTTGGCGAAACGCTCGGTGAAATCCTGCTTCTTCGTGTAATCGAAGATGTCCTCGGCCTTGATCACCTCGCGAGCGACGAAATCGACGCTCCCAAAGCCGTCCGAAAGTCCCAGCTCGATGCTTCTGGCGCCGGTCCACAGCAGCCCGGAGAACATATCGGAGCTCTCTCGGAGCCGCTTGCCCCGCCCTTTCTTCACGACATCGATGAATTGCTTGTGGATTTCGTCCAGCATCGACTGGGCGTGGCGCTTCTGCTTCTCGTCCACCGGGGAAAAAGGATCGAGGAAGGCCTTGTTCTCGCCCGAGGTGAGCGCACGCCGCTCCACGCCGAGTTTTTCCATGGTACCGGTGAAGCCCCAGCCGTCCATGATCACGCCGATCGACCCGATGATGCTCGCCTTGTCCACGTAAATTTTGTCGGCGGCGGCGGCGATGTAGTAGCCGCCCGAGGCGCAGATGTCCTCGACCACCGCATACATGGGAACGTTGGGGTAAATCCCCCGCAGCCGGCGGATTTCGTCGTAGATGATTCCGGCCTGCACCGGACTGCCGCCCGGCGAATTGATTCGCAGGATCACGCCCTGGGTATTCTTGTTTTTGAAAGCGTTCTGCAGGGACTCGGTGACGCGGTCGGCGCTCGCGTCACCTTTGGGGTCGATTACGCCCACCACGTCGACCAGCGCGGTATGTTTGCCCGAAGTGAAGCCGTCGTGTCCGCGCCAGTCGAGCGCGAGCAGCACCAGCAGCGTGAGATAGGCAAAGCCGAGCAGCTTGAAAAAAATGCCCCAGCGGCGGGCGCGGCGCTGCTCCTTGAGAGCGGCGGTCGCCAGCGTCTCGATCACATCCCGTTCCCAGTTACCTTCGGCCACGCGGATCACCCTTCATGATTACACGGCCGTCCCGCTCCACGACGGGGACCGGAATGAGTCCCTCCTCGAAGCAAGGGCCGCGAAGACATCGGCCTGTGTCCGGCGCGTAGGTCGCACCGTGCGTCGAGCATATCAAATGCAGGCCCCAGGCATCAAAAAACTTTCCGGGTTTCCAGTCCAGCTCCATCGGTATGTGCGCGCAGCGGTTGACGTAGGCATAGACCCGGCCCCGGTAGCGCACCGCGAACGCCGCCTCGGGCCTTCCGTCCACTTCGAGTTCGAAGCGTACCCCGTCGCCCGAATCCGTGAGATCGGCGCTCGAGCAAATTACGCGTTCTGAGCCAGCCATCGCGTCAGCTCCTCGATATTTTCCAAGCACGCAAGGGGCGCGAGCGCGACCAGGTCGCCCCTGGGGTGCGCCCCGTGACTCACCGCGACCGCCTGCACCCCGGCGTGTGCCGCCATCTGAAGATCGTGCACAGTGTCTCCGATCATAAGGGTATTGGCCGCGTCCGTGCCGAGTTCCTCCATGAGCTCGCAAAGCATGTCGGGCGCGGGCTTCGATGCGCATTGGTCGGCGCAGCGCGAGGCGGCAAACAAGGGCCGCAACGCCGTATTGTCCAGAGCCCGCGTCAGGCCCGCGCGGCTCTTTCCGGTGGCGATGGCGAGAATATGGCCGCGGTCCCGAAGACCGGCAAGCATCGACCGCGCGCCTGGAAAAAGGGGAATTTCGGGGTCGCGCGCCAGGAAATGTTTCCGGTAGCGCTCCACCATTGCGCCGTAATCCTCCGGCGGCAACTCGGGCACGGCATACGACAACGCGTCCTGCAAGCCGAGACCTATGACGTGGCTCGCGCGCGCGTCCTCGGGCACCGGCAGGCCGAGATCGCGGCAGGCGGCCTGAATGCAGGCGACGATCGTAGGCGCGGAATCGATCAGCGTTCCGTCCCAGTCGAACACCAGCAGGGGATAGCGCATCAGCTTCCCAGGGAATCGAGAAAGCGCGACAAGTCTTCGGGAAGCGGCGCATGCAGTTTCAGCGCTTCCCCCGAAAGCGGATGCGCGAACTCCAGCTCCCCGGCGTGCAGGAACATGCGCCTCAGGCCCTGCTTCGCCAATCCTCGGTTGAGCTCGAAGTCGCCGTACTTGTCGTCACCGGCGACAGGAAAGCCGAGATGAGCAAGATGCACGCGGATTTGATGGGTGCGTCCGGTAAGTAACTCCGCCGAAAGCAGAGTGCAATCTCGGAAAGCCCGCTCGCGCCGGAAGACCGTCTGCGATTCGCGCCCTTCGCGATCCACGCTGACCCGCCGCTCCCCGGACTTTGTAAGATATTTCTTGAGCGGCAAGTCCACGCGGCGCTTGTCGTCCCGCCATCGGCCTTTGACCAGCGCCAGATAGCATTTGCGCACCTTTCCCTCGCGCAATGCGGCGTGCAATGCGGTCAGCGCCGAACGTTTCTTGGCGAGAACCAGCAATCCGGAGGTCTCGCGGTCCAGGCGATGCGCAAGCTCGAGGAATTTCGCTTGCGGCCGCGCCGCGCGCAGGCTCTCGATCACGCCATAGCTCACGCCGCTGCCACCGTGCACGGCGGTTCCGGAGGGCTTGTTTACCACCAGCAATGCTTCGTCCTCGAAGACTACCGGCAGCTCGACGGGCCGCGGCCTGGGCCGGTGCGAGCGGTCGGCCAGGCGCATCGGCGGAACGCGTACCCGATCGCCGCCTTGCAACCTGTACGTTGCATCCACGCGCCGGCTGTTGACTCTGACTTCGCCGCTGCGCAGGATGCGGTAGATATGGCTGCGCGGCACGCCCTTGCAAAGTCGCAACAGGAAGTTGTCCACGCGCTGGCCTTCGCTCGCGCTATCGACCTCGACCGTCAAGGCGTTGCTTAAATCCTT
>WNFF01011794.1_pt1 | contig 14112 bp, 11 predicted proteins | sample 5400441 | NCBI WGS metagenome assembly WNFF01 (sample SAMN13153345, study PRJNA577476) | soil metagenome | isolation source: 120 cm saprolite under Douglas fir tree site 2 hole 3 replicate 1 | place: USA:California | collected 2015-04-18 | reverse complement strand
AGAAGGAGAGCTTGACGAACGGAAAGAAGTCGGCGAAGTAGCCAGCACCAGCGTCGTCACCGAACAAGTGATCGGCATGGTCCGGAATGAGTGATCGGCTTCGACCGGAATCACTGATCGGCATCGCCGGAATACGCAATAGGTCGACAAAGGATCAGTTGGGCCGATCGATGCGATCAGTTGTGCTGATCGTTCGGGCGTCCTGAAATTAGCCGGGGTTGCTCATGCGGGCGATTCAGGTCCTCATGGGCCTGGTGAACAAAGACGACGGATGGCGCATCCCGGACGTGTTGTGGGCGTTGATCGAGCCGCTGCTTCCGAAGACCGGCAAGCCGCATCCACTGGGGTGCCACAATCCAAAGAAACCGGACCGTGAGGCGATGAACGCCGTCCTGTTGGTGCTGCGGACGGGAATGCAGTGGAACGCGCTGAACGGCACTGGGTTGTGCTCGAGCTCGCGCGCACATCGCCGCTTTCTTGAGTGGGTCGAAGCTGGTGTCTTCCTTGAATTCTGGAAGCAAGGGCTACTCGCCTTTGATGGGCTGGTAGGTATTGACTGGGAGTGGCTCTCGATGGACGGTGCGATGAGCAAGGCCCCGCTCGGTGGGGAAAAAAACCGGGCCCAATCCGACTCACAGACGGATACGGTATTCCGTTAGGGCTCGCGATCGACGGGGCCAACCGAAACGATTTCAAGATGGCCTTCGAGACCATTGAGAGCATTCCCATAGAGCGTCCGAAGCCGACCGCGCGCAGCCAGCAGGGCATGTGTTTGGACAAGGGGTACGACTGCGACGAGGTGCGCGACCTCTTGATAGCCTTCGTATTCACCGCGCACATTCGCGCTCGTGGCGAGGAGGCTCAAGCAATCAAGAAGGAAGCTGGCTTCCGCGCCCGGAGGTGGGTTGTCGAGCGAGGGCACAGCTGGATGAATCGATTTCGCCGAATCCTGGTCCGGTGGGAGAAGCGAGCGGACACATATCTTGCGATGTTGCACCTCGCCTGCGGCGTCATCACGTATCGAGCCGCAGGCCTACTGGGATAGGGTCTAAGCCAAAAACTGCCGCACATCCGCTGAGCTCGCCGGGACCGAACGGCACTCGTTCCGGTTGCCTCACCGCGCTCTTGGAATCTAGAGGACGACCCCACAGCGCGCAGCTCGCCGATGACTTGAGGTTGCTTGGAGGCGGCGGGCGAGCGCCCCTATCGCCCGTGCCGAGGCGAGCAGCAGGGTGAACTGAATCAGGAACATGAATAGCTGGTGCTGGGTGAGCCCGCGCATAGGATCCGTTTCCGGGGGCCCGTAGAGTGAGGATTCCCAAGCGAATCCAGTAGCTGCGGTCGACGATGCGACGGCGTTACTGCGCGCGCTAGCTCGGAGAGCGTTTGATCGTCAACTGATGGTATGGCGCCGCGAACCGTTTCAAAGGCGGCAGCGCTGACTGGAAGGACGCTGTAATACCTCTGAAGAGCGCCGTGACGGCTTGCCGTGGAACCCCGACGTCACGAAGGCCACGCCAGGGCGCAACGGCCAGAGATCACCGCACCGGTCGCCGACACGGGGCGGTATTGCCCGCCGGCATCACCCATGAGCTTCCGCCCTATCGGCTGGGTGGTGATTTAAACACGTTGTACATCCAAGCCCGGAAACCGGAGCCATATGTACAACGTGTGAGGAATCCATCGCTTTCCGCGGAGGAGCCCAGTCGACGGACGAGCTGATCATTGCTCGAGTTGACACCAACGACCGCGCTACCGTCGCGGGTATCATGATCCCAAAGACTCGGGTAGCTTCGCCGCGCGGCACGTCGAGTGGGCCGCCAAGTCGGTCGTTGACCAAACAAAAGCGCCGGGGCGAGCGCGTTCTCGCCCCAGCGCGGATTGTTCCTGCCCGTTCGCCCGCTAGGCTCGAGCTTTTCGGCGCCGCAGAAGCGAGAGCCCGAGAACCAGGACGCCCAGGCCGAGCGGCCCACCGCCTGTATTACAGCCGCCGCTGTTCGGCCTCGGAGTCGTGTCGTTGGCGACCACGTCGATGGCTGGATTGACCACCAGCTGATACGCAGCAGAGGCTGCGCAGTTGAAGTCATCGGTGGCGGTGACCGTGAACGCAAAGGTGCCGGCCTGGTTCGGAATGCCGGTCAGGGTTCCTCCGATGAAAGACATCCCAGCGGGCAGCGCTCCATTTTCGGCAAACATCACCTGGCCCATTGCTCCGTTGACGGAGAAAGTCACATTGAGCAGCGCGCCCCCCGCCGTCACTGCGTCCAGGGTCGAGGGGGTGAAGGTCAGCGTACCCGCCGCGCAAGCCGTGACCGACCCTCCGACGATGCGATTGTTGCCAAAGGAGAGGATCCGGCCGTTGCCGCCGATCGCCGTCGGCGCGGTGGTGTTGCCGGTGATCAGCGTCTTGGAAAGACGGGCGAGGGCGGTTCCGGTTGCAGTCTCCGCCCGGACCCCGACGGTGTTCTCGGTCAAGACCATCTCCTCCACACTCATCTCCCCCGCGGTGGTATCCGCAACGGAGACCAGAAGCCCGGCGTCGCTGTTCTGGGAAGCGGTGCTTCGGTACAGGCTCATCTTCGCGTTGCCGGCGACCTGGAATCCCACCGCGTTCTTGATCGAGCGGCTCTTGGCGATCGTCGCGTTGGCCGGCGCGAGGCCTCCCGCCACGTAGACCCCGGCTTTGCCGTTGCCCCGGGTGATCACGTTCTTGAGGAAGAGACTGCCGCCATTGCCGGGCTCGAAGTCGATTCCATTGCCGGAAAAGCCGCTGACGATGCTGTTCTCAACGTGCAGGGCCTGACCGGACAGAAAGGAGATGCCATTGATTCCGGGAACCACGCTCGACGTCGGGTCGTTGAACGAAAGGTTGCGGAGAATCACGACATCCGAGGGTCCGGCATTGACCACGATGCTGCTCGTTCCGCTGCCGGAGAGCGCGGCCCTGCCACCGCCGCGTCCGTCGATGGTGATTCCGGAGGTGATGATCGCGGGCCCAAAGTCGCCCGGATCGAGAACGTCAATCTCCCCACCGGCGATGGTCTTGGACAGAGCGGCGGCGAGCGTCTTGCACGGGTCGACTCGGCCGCATGTATTGCCATCGTCACCGACGCCGGACACCCAGGTGCGCACCGCGACAATGACGCCCGCCGGCGTCAGACAGGAATCGCCCAGGCAGGCGCCGCCGTTGGCCGGGACCTGCGCCAGCGCCGCTTGACCCAGCGACAGCGAGCTTAGAAACACAATCCATGCGGCGAGGGCTCGCGTCCCCGTCCATCTTTGCGCGATTGCTCGGCTCATTGTTGGGCAATCACGCTAGAGGGAGTGCCAGTGGTCGCGTTTCCGGCCGCCATGCGGTTGTTGCCGAACGAAGCGACCGTTCCAGTGATGCCGGTGCCGTTGTTGCTCACCATCACCTCGGAGAGGCGCACCGTCGAGTCGCCCTGCACGCCGACGCTGTTGTTCGCCACCAGCCCGTGATCGACGTTGATCTCCGAGGAGCCCGACGCGTGAATGGCGATCCCCGAATGCCCGGAGAAAGTAGTGTCATGCACCGAGACCTGCGCGGCCCCGGTCCCGGTGACGTTGAGCCCATAGGGGGCGTTGAGCATCTGGCTGCTTTCGACCACCGCGTTGCCCTGGGTGACGAGCATATTGCCTACGGTGTTCTGGCTGACCACGGCGTTCTTCACGAAGAGCTGCGTAGTTACCACCGCGGGTTCAAAGTCGATCCCGACATTCATAAAGCCGGTAATCGTGCAGTCCTCGATGTGGAGCGCCTTCCCCGAAATGAACTTAATGCCATTGAGGCCGAGGCCGATGCCATTGATCGAAAAGTTTCTCAAAATCACCACGTCGTTGGGTCCGGCCGCCACCACGATGCCGTTGGTTCCGGAGACGAGCACGCTGGCGAGGGTCCCCCGGCCATCAATGGTGATCGATTTGGTGATCGTCATTCCTCCAAATCCGCCCGGATCCAGCGCATCGATCTCGCCTCCCGCCGCAGTCTTCGAGATCGCGCCCGGCAATGTCTTACAGGGAGCGGTTCGAGAACACGGATTGGCATCGTCGCCCACGCCGGAAACCCAAGTGCGCGTCGCCTGTGCCCATGCGGAGGAACCCCAAACAACAAATAGACAAACGGCTGCGAGCATCTGCAATGACTTACGCATGAATCCCCCATTCGGATGTTTGTGATTGACTCGCTCCTGCGCGCGGAATCGCGCGCTCCACGCTGATGGAGCGTGCGGAGCAAAAGGCTTCTACCAATCCGCGCGATCGCTTCGCAAGATGCGACGATCAGCGCGGAACACGCTGAATCGGCGTTCATCGCTGCCGGTGTGGGACTTCAAAATCGCTGACAGTAAAAACTGAAGCGCGAAATGTTTGCTGAAAAACGCGGTGGGCGCTTGAGTCGCATGGTGCGCCCGAGCCGTGTCTGGGGATTGCGATGTTCAAATTGCTGAAGGCGAAGCGAGGTCGCGGGGCCGCGGGACGTGATGCTCGGCGGAAAGAGCGAGCCGGCCGCGGAGAATGCGACCGGCTCTTGGACCTCATGTTCTAGTTGTTCTTCTACGGAGGGCTGATCGGCGCGCGATCCACCGGGAGCCGCTTGGCGGTGGCCGCTGGGTTGCCCATGGGCAGCAGCGCCACCGGTTTTTCCCTCGGCGGCGTCGCCTCGGGCGGGGCCTTGAGGTAATCCGGCATCGCGCCGCTCATCGCTCGCCAGGCGCGGTACAACTCTTTCAGATGCCGAGGCACCGAGCGTAGACCCGATAGCCACTGCGCGAATCCGCTTCGGGGTGGCTGCTGCGCTGGCCATCCGATTTGGGGTATTGACTGCGCTTGTCCGAGCTGACTCCAGATTGGTTCGAGAACCGACCTGAGCTCGGCCTTTTGGGCCTCGTTCATCTCCGACAGGCGGGAGTGGTAGATGACTACCTTCTTCGCGGTCGCGTTGAACGGGAGGCGCTCACTCGGTTCCGAGGGATCCTCCTCTCCCTGCATGAGCTTCGTCACCGCCGCGCGGACGTGTCGAACACTCCACTCCTGTTTGAGCGCGCGCTCGATCAGCGCGGCCATTCTCTCGTCGGGCGTTCCTTCGCTGGACGAGGCTTCAGGAGTCGAGTTCTCGCTCCAGTAGGAATGGAGTTTCGCTAATTCCAACGCGGAGCTGAGGTCGAGCTGGTGCCGTTCTATCGTTTCGGCAGGCGCTGTTTCGCTAGAAGACTGCTCCGATGTTGCTTCCGCCGGGACATTTATCCCTTTAGAAACGGCATCCTTGATGACTTGAGGTGCGGCATGGAGTCGAAGCAATCGCCTAACCCTGTCTGGAGCGATGCTCACCTCGCGGGCGATCGCATCGATGGTGTACGATTCGGGACGCATGGACTTGAGCCGAACCAGCGAGGCGGCGCAGTCCAGCGGCGAGATGTCTTCGCGCTGTATGTTTTCCAGAAGCGCGAGGACCAGCATCTGATCGTCCGAAATATTCGAACGCTCTTCCGCTTTCACGGTGGAGAAGCGGGAGCGGTCCGCCTCGGACTTTGCTTCGCTCCTCAATCGGCGCAGCGCCTCTACTCTGCCGTGGCCAAAGATGATCTGCCAGCGGGCACCCGCTCGGCGAACGAGTATCGATTGTACCTGGCCTTGAAGGGCGATGCTCTCTCGCAGTTGAGTTGCTTTCAACTTATCACGCTCGGTGCGTGGCTGGTAAGGGTTGTCGTCGAGGAGATCCAGATCGAGGTGAAGAAGCTCTGGTGGCGTCGTTCTTGGTTTGAGCTCGGCTTTGACGTCGGCTGGCCATTGACGATCATTCAGCTTCATCGCATCCATTGCGTACCTCCTTTTTGGGTTTGTGCATGGCATCCGAGCAGCGCGGGTGCCGATCGTCTGGACGAATGACTGGGCGCCTTATTTCATCGTCGATCGATCCAAACGGCGTGAATCAATCGCGCGCAGAATCGCGACAGTCGAAAATCATCGAGAATTTAAAGACTTGCTCAGAAATTGAGCAATGCTGAAAAAGCGACGAATTTAATTCTTGTTCGTGCGTGCACGGTTGCATTGCCTCGGGAAGGCTCGTTCAAATTGAGGGTTCGAAATTGATCGAGCTTGGATCGTTCGACCGGAAATTCCACAGGCCTAAAAAAACTGTCCAAAAATTCCACAGGCGCTTGCGTAGGTGTCCGAAGGGGCTGGTACGAAACATTCCATGTGGGGGGCAGGCGTTCTTGGTCGAACCACGGATTGGATTGGGGCAGACGGATGGAACGTTCCATCTTGGGGAGGGGCTCTCGGTGCAACTACGGACCGGATCGGGGCAGCCCGATGGAACGTTCCATCTTGAGGAGGCGTTCTCCGTGCAATCGCGGATTGGATCTGGGCAGACGGATGGAACGTTCCATCTTGAGAGGCGCTCTCGGCCGAACCACGGATTGGATCTGGGCAGACGGATGGAACGTTCCATCTTGAGAGGCGCTCTCGGCCGAACCACGGATTGGATCTGGGCAGACGGATGGAACGTTCCATCTTGAGGAGGCGTTCTCGGCCAAACCACGGGGTGGCCGGATGGAACGTTCCATCTTGAGGAGGCGTTCTCGACCAAACCACGGATTGCATTGGGGTGGCCGGATGGAACGTTCCATCTTGAAGAGGCGTTCTCGGCCAAACCACGGATTGCATTGGGGTGGCCGGATGGAACGTTCCATCTTGAGGAGGCGTTCTCGGTGCAACCACGGGATTGCATTGGGGTGGCCGGATGGAACGTTCCATCTTGAGAAGGCGTTCTCGGCCAAACCACGGATTGCATTGGGGTGGCCGGATGGAACGTTCCATCTTGAGGAGGCGTTCTCGGTGCAACCGCGGATTGCATTGGGGTCGCCGGATGAGAAGGCGTTCTCGGCCAAACCACGGATTGCATTGGGGTGGCCGGATGGAACGTTCCATCTTGAGGAGGCGTTCTCGGCCAAACCACGGATTGCATTGGAGTGGCCGGATGGAACGTTCCATCTCGAGGAGGCGTTCTCGGTCGAACCACGGATTGCATTGGGGTTGGCCGGATGGAACGTTCCATCTTGAGAAGGCGTTCTCGGCCAAACCACGGATTGCATTGGGGTCGCCGGATGGAACGTTCCATCTTGAGGAGACGTTCTCGGGCAAACCACGGATTGCATTGGGGCGGAAGGATGGAACGTTCCATCTCGAGGAGACGTTCTCGGGCAAACCACGGATTGCATTGGGGCGGAAGGATGGAACGTTCCATTTTGAGGAGGCGTTCTCCGTCGTTCTCCTGCGAGGTCCGGTGGCCTATTTGCGGCGATGTGCGTCCGCCTGCCTCGCCAGCTCTTCCCGCGCTGCCACCGCGAGTTGATCCGCCCGGTTATTCCCCTCGTTGTCCGCGTGTCCGCGCACCCAGTGCCACTTGATGTCGTGAACCTCACTGAGCGCGATCAACCGTCGCCAGAGGTCCTCGTTCAAGACAGCCTTCCGGCCCGCGCTTTTCCACCCGTTCCGCTGCCACTTCGCAAGCCAGCCTTCCGCAAACGCATTTCGGACGTACTGCGAATCGGTGAAGACGTCGACCGCGCAGGGCTGCTTGAGCGACTCCAGACCCTTGATTGCGGCGGTGAGCTCCATCCTGTTGTTGGTCGTTGACGGCTCCGCGCCGGAAATCTCCTTGCGCGCCTGATGCCGCTCCGAAATCAAAACCGTGCCCCATCCGCCCATCCCAGGGTTGGGGGAGCATGCCCCGTCGCAGAAGATGGTGACGTGTGGCTTCACTCGGCCGCCAGCTTATAGATGAAAATCGGGAAAGCGATCTTCAGGAGCGCGCGGGATTGGGTTCGAAGGAAGTCGGCCTACCATCCGCCAGTGTTGGTCCGCATGATCCTTCCATTGTCGCCGACCGCCGTCGCGGTGTTGATATCCAGCATGTGCACCCCCCAATACGAATCCGCGGGGGCACAGCACTGAGCGATCCACGTAGCACCCCCGTCGGTGGTGCGTAGAATGGGACCATAACCGGCAATCATTCCGTTGTTCGCGTCCACAAACGACACCGCGTGCCCAGTTCCGGTGTGGCGCGTCCAGGTCTCGCCGCCGTCGGTAGTACGCAGAATGCCGTCACCCACGGCGGTGCCGATATTCGCGTCTACGAAGGAAAGTCCGAGCAGGGCATTGCTTGTGCCGCTCGCTCTCGGCGTCCAGGTGGCGCCCCCGTCGCTGCTGCGCAGGATCGTTCCCGAGTCACCCACCGCGATGCCGGTGTTTGCATCGAGCATGGAAACTGCGAAGAGACTTTGCAGCGTTCCAGTGAATTGGCGCGTCCACGTCTCGCCTCCGTCGTCGGTTCGAAGAATCCATCCAGCGATCCCCACCGCGGTCCCAGTGGCGGCGTCGATGAAGGAGACGCCGTACAGGTGGGCCCCCGTCCCGCTCGATTGGCGCACCCAAGTGGCACCGCCGTCGGTGGTGCGCAGGATGGTGCCCCCGGTTCCTACCGCGGTTCCGGTGTTTGCATCCACGAAACCTATCGCGCGGAGGTCGAGGCTCGGCGCATCGTACTGAGTCGTCCAGTGGTTGCCGCCGTCGGAGGTGTGGATGATCGTTCCGCCACCGACCACCCACCCCGTGTCGGGATCCACAAAAGCAACCCCATACGCCCGGTACACCTCAATCGCGTTTCTGGACAATTCTGTCCAGCTGTTTCCTCCGTCCTCGGTCTTCAAAGTTCTTCCCGAATAGCCCACGGCGGCTCCGATGTTTGCGTCCAGCATTGAGACTGCGGCTAGATTTCTCGTTCCGCTGGGTAGGCTTGACCAGGTCTCGCCCCCGTCCCGGGTCTGGAAAAAGGTTGATGCGCCGCCGCTTTCGGTAGCCACCGCCGTTCCCGTGTCCGCATCTCCGAAGGAGACGCTGTCGAGGTTCAAAGTCGTCCCACTGGATTGGGGTGCCCAGGTGCGGCCTCCGTCGGGCGTACGCAGGATTGTTCCGAGCCAACCGACGACGGTCCCCGTATTGGCATCCACGAAGGAAACAGAATTGAGGTTTTCGGTCGTCCCGCTGGTTTGAATCGCCCAGTTCCGGCCACCGTTGATCGTATGGGCGATGGCTCCATTGCTACCCACCGCGGTCCCGGTATTTTCGTCTACAAAGAATATGGAGTTGAGCACTATCCCGTTGTAGGTGGCTACGCTTGCCCAGGTGTCAGCTCCGTCCGTCGTGCAAAAAATCTGCGACCTGAGAATGGGACGTTCGGCATAGCCGATCACGCATCCGTTGTTCGCATTCATGAAGGCACCCCCCCGCACCGTGGTAAAAACATTGGATCGGCGCTCCCAGGTATCGCCTCCATCCGTCGTGCGGAGAATGGGTCCGTCTCCAATTGCGAACCCCGTCTGGGCGTCGGTGAACGACAATGCCACCAGGCCATAGGTCGTGCCGCTGGGTAGAATCGTCCAGCTGTCGCCCGCATCTGTCGTTCGCACGATGGTCCCGGAGTCGCCCACGGCGAAAAAGGTTTGGGGAGATAGAACAGCCACCGCTCGCAGCGAGTTTCCTTGCGGATATGGGTTCTGCCAGAACCAGCCGGATTGAGCGGAAGCCGCCGATGACCAGGCAACCGCAGCAGCGAAAAACAGGACTCGCCCGCTGACAAATAAGCACTTCATGTTTGCCCCTCCTCCAAGATGAACGGTGCGGCCGCGAAGCTGCCGACACCCCCGATGCTAAGCGACTTAGGAGTGAACCACGGCCTTGCGACAAGCACCATCGAAAAAGTCCCAAATCATTCACGGCGAGACACTCAGAGGTACATGTGTCACGGCTCCGTGACGACACGGCCATCGGGCATTTCGGCCGCTCAGGGGGGAAGACCCGCCCCACTCAGAGGTTAAGACCCGCGGCCGATCAGACGGAAAAGCTCTCGCCGCAGCCGCAAGTGCTCTTCACGTTCGGATTCTGCACTTTGAACATCGAGCTCATCAGCGTCTGCTCGTAGTTGAGCTCGGATCCGGCGAGGTACAAGAAGCTCTTTCCATCGACGAACACCCGCACGCCGTCGCGCTCGAAAATCCGGTCCTTCTCGCGCGGGCTCTCGGCCCAGTCCATCGAGTAAGAGAGCCCCGAGCACCCGCCGCCTTTGACCAAGATTCTCAGGCCCGCGTTCGGGGTCCCGCGGTCTTCCAGCAAGCGCCGAAGCTGCTTCACCGCGCTGTCGGTAATCCCGAAAGTCTTCGGCGCCGGTTTTTCGACTTCGCCGGCCGGCACGGGGGGGGACTGCGTCGCTGTGCCCACTTGCTCGCTCATGATTCGAACCCTCTGGAAAACCTACTCATTCTTAACACGGACGGGGACCCCGGCGCTAACCGAGATGACTCTGGATCTTCGAGGCTTGCCGGTAGAGGGGCGATTGCTCGCGAAGCCGCTCCACGCTGGCGACGACCTGGTTGGCGACGTAGTCGACCTCTTCCTCGGTGTTGAAGCGACCGATCCCGAAGCGGATCGAGCCGTTGGCGGTGTGCTCGTCGATGCCGCACGCTCGCAGCACGTAGGAGGACTCGAGCGATGCGGAGGTGCACGCCGCGCCCGAGGAGACCGCCACGTCCTTCAGCGCGGCGATCAGCCCATCGGCTTCCACATAGGCGAAGGACACGTTCAGATTCCCGGGCAGCCGGTGCTCGAGCGATCCATTCAGCACCACCGCCGGAAGCCGCTCGAACAGCGCCTTGCGCAGCTTCTCGCGAAGAAAGAGGGTCCTCGCCGCTTCCTGGGGCATCTCGAGCCCGGCCAACTCGGCGGCCTTACCAAATCCCACGATCCCCGGGACGTTCAGGGTTCCCGACCGCATCCCCCGCTCGTGGCCACCTCCGTCGATGATCGGCGCCAACCGGACGCGCGGTTTGCGTCGAACGTAAAGGGCCCCGATCCCCTTGGGACCGTAGAGCTTGTGCGCGGTGACCGAGACGAGGTCCGCGTTCGCCTCGTCGACGTTGAAGGGAACCTTGCCGATGCCCTGGACCGCATCGCAGTGGAAAAGAACGTCGTGTTCCCGACAAATGGCGCCGATCTCGTTGATCGGTTGAAGGGTGCCGATCTCGTTGTTCCCGAGCATCACGGACACCAGAATCGTTCGGGGCGTGATCGCGGCGCGAAGCTGCTCGAGATCGATCCGGCCGTCGCGCTGCACGGGAAGATAGGTCACCTGCGCCCCGGCCAGAGGTCCGCCCGACCACGCCTGGAGCACCGGATCGGCGTCGAGATCGACCTGCCGGGCGAGAGCGGCAAGCTCATTCTCGGCGACGTCCTTGCCCGCGAGCTGCTGAAGGCGCATCCGCCGGAGCTCTTCGAGGCGGTCGGTCCGCAGCCGCTCGAGGTGCTTGCAGGAATCGAGCACCGCCTTGTGCTCGGTCTTCACGGTGATGATGTGATCGCCCTTGCCGCGATAAGCCTCGGCGACGCCCTTGAGTGCAAGATTATCCGACTCGGTGGCGCCGCTGGTGAACACCAATTCCTTGTCCGAGCAGCCCAAAAGCCGCGCAATCTGGGACCGCGCGGTCTCGACGGCGGCCTCGGCGCGCCAGCCGAATGCGTGGCTCTTCGACGCGGCATTCCCGAAATCATCGCCCAAGTAGGGCAGCATCGCCTGGAGCACCCGGGGGTCGACCGGGGTGGTGGCGTGATTATCCAGGTAGATCGGCAGCTTCAGCATCGTCGCCCTTCGCCTCCAGATGAGCTTTATGTATGTAGAATGGCCGAGGAGCGGTCAAGCTCCAGGTGCACGGGGGCTTGGTTTGGGGCACCTTGCGGATCGGAGAACGGCAGGTCATTAAGTAAGGTAACTCCCCACTGGCGCGAACCGTAGTCGCTCGTATTGGTATCTAAGGGTAACGGGCGGACCTCGGAGAGAACGATGAACGGAAAAAAGATCTTCGGAATCGCCGTGGTGGCCGGGCTCGCCGTCGCGATCATTCCTTCTTTGTTGCCGACGGGACCCGCGACCGGGCTGGGCTCCACCGAGCTTCTGGGAGCCGGGCGCATCTGGCTGGGCGGCGCGGTGGTGTTCCTCGGTGGGCTTCTGACCGCCCTCACCCCTTGCGTTTACCCCCTGATCCCGATCACGGTTGGCGTGTTCGGCGCGCGAAAAGCGGAAGGGCGGGGCAAGTCGCTGCTTCTGACCTCGTCGTACGTCCTGGGGATGGCGTCGGTGTTCACCGTTCTGGGCGTTCTCGCCGCGAGGACGGGACAGGCGTTCGGCTCGGTCCTCGGCGATCCGCGGTTTGCGATCGGGCTGGCGGTATTCCTGTTCATCCTCGCCACCTCGATGTTCGGCGCCTTTGAGCTCGCGCTCCCTTCCGGCCTGACCCAGCGGCTGAACACCGTCGGTGGCGCGGGGCTCGCCGGAGCGTTTCTGATGGGAACGGTCTCCGGGTTCCTGGCCGCGCCCTGCACCGGACCGGTTCTCGCCGGGTTGCTCGCCTTCGTCGCCAAATCTCAAAACCCCGTCCTGGGAGCGGCCCTTCTGTTCGTCTACGCGCTGGGGATCGGCGTTCCGTTCATGTTGATCGGCGTTTTCGCGCTGCGCCTGCCCAGGGGTGGCGTTTGGATGGAGTGGGTCAAAGGCGTGCTCGGCGTTGCACTGCTCGCCCTGGCGGCGTCGTATCTGAAGGATGCGTTTCCCGCGCTTCGCGACGCCGTCTCCGGCCTCGCGCAGGAGCTGGGACGCATCCCGGGAACGTGGATCGCCGCGGTGCTCGCCGCGATCGGAATCCTCCTCGGCGGCCTACACCGTTCGTTCAAGGAGGGAGCGAAGGAATTCGCCTTCAAGGCCGCCGGTGTGTTGTTGCTCGTGGGGGCGCTGGTCCTGCGCGCCGCCGCTCTGAACGCGCCGCCGCGCGGGTCGGGCCTGGCCAAGCTGTGCGCGCCGATCGAGGAGAATCTGAACTGGAGGGTCGTTCCCGCTCCGTCGTCGGGGCTGACCGGGGCCCTGCTGGTGACCTTCTGCCGCCTTCAGCCCGAGGCCTCGCCGGAGCTCCAGTGGCAAGTGCAATTTCCGAGCAAGCAGACCGTCACCGTGGCGGACGTCGACGCCGCGCTCAAACAGGCGCGCGAGAGCGGTCGGCCGGTGATGATCGATTTTGGCGCCGAGTGGTGCGCCGCCTGCAAAGAGCTGGACCGCTACACCTACGTCGACCCGAAGGTCGTCTCCGAGGCGTCGCGCTTCCTGAACATCAAGGTAGACGGGACCAACGAGGTCGATGCGGTCAACGCCCTCTATGAGAGGTACGCCGTTTCCGCCCTGCCCACGGTGACTTTCATCTCCTCGCAAGGAGAGCTGCTGCTCGAGCCGAGGATCAACGGCTTTCTTCCCCCCGACAAGTTTCTGGCGGAGCTGAAGAAGGTCCGGTAATCGTCGCAGGGCGTGGAGTCGGCAAAAGGACTCCTTCAACGATGGCCCTGCGAGGTGAACGATGATCAAGCAGACGCTGTGCGTAACCGCCCTGGCCCTGGTCGCTGCCTGCGGAATTGCCAAGGATCAATACAACGCCAAGGTCCTCGAAGCGGAGGACTTAAGCCGCAAATACAAGGATGAAGAGGGCAAATCCGCTTCGCTCGAGCAAAAAGTGAAGGATCTCGACGGGCAGCTTTTGAACAAGGAGGCGGAGCGGAAGAGGCTGGAGCAGAAGAACACCGAGCTCACCGCGCTCAACGACGAGCTGGGGCGCTCGACGAAGAAGCTCGCCCAGGCGAAGGAGGAGCTGGAGAAGAAATCCTCCGAGTACGAGAACCTCGCCCAGAGCCTCAAAGGCGAGATCCAGACGGGCAAAATCGAGCTCTCCGAGCTCAAGGGCAAGATGACGGTGAAGATGAAGGACAAGATCCTCTTCGCTTCCGGGTCGGCCCGCATCGGCAAGGAAGGCCAGGACGCGCTGGCGAAAGTCGCCGACGCGTTCAAAAACCTCCAGGGGAAGATCGTCCGCGTCGAAGGGCACACCGACGATGTCCCGACGGATCCGAAGAGCGCTTTCCCCTCCAACTGGGAGCTTTCGCTCGCCCGGGCGATGGCGGTGGTCAAGTACATGCAGGATCAAGGCGTCGATCCCACGCTGCTTT
>WNFF01004844.1_pt1 | contig 14119 bp, 10 predicted proteins | sample 5400441 | NCBI WGS metagenome assembly WNFF01 (sample SAMN13153345, study PRJNA577476) | soil metagenome | isolation source: 120 cm saprolite under Douglas fir tree site 2 hole 3 replicate 1 | place: USA:California | collected 2015-04-18 | reverse complement strand
GCATCGATGCCGGCTCTCCCTCTCCCCGCGTGCGGGGAGAGGGCTGGGGTGAGGGGCGACAGAGGGCTCAACTCAGCCCGTAGAAGCCCATCGCGCCGCCGGCGAGGACGCCGTGGTGGGTTTCGGGCGAGGTGCCCTTGAGGCGCTCGCGCACCATGTCCGGCGCGCCGGGGAAGAAGCCGTCGCGGTGCGGATAGTCGGTCGCCCACATGATCTTGTTGGGCCCGATATAGTCGGCGAGCACCCTGAGGCTGCCCTCGACCGGCTCGAACGAGATCCAGCAATTGCGCCGGAACAAATCGCTCGGCCGGGTGGTGAGGCCGGAATCGTTGAACCCCTGGTCGTCGAAATGGCGGTCCATCCGGTCGAGCCATGGTGCGACCCAGCCGCCGCCTGACTCAAGAAAGCCAATCCTGATCTTCGGGTGCTTCTCGCACACCCCGCCCCAGATCACCGCGAGGCAGGCCAACATCATCTCCATCGTGTGCGAGATGATGTGCTTGGCGGCGCGCCCCTCGAAGCGGTCGATGCCGACCGTCGGCATGCCGCTCGAACCGCCCTCATGGAACCCGATCGAGAAATCGAGGTCCTCGGCGGCCGCCCAGAACGGCTCGTAATCGGAGTGGCTGATCATCTTGTCGTTATAGGGGTTGGGCCGGATGAAGCCGCCCTTGAAGCCGAGCTCCTTTTTGGCAAACCGCATCTCCTCGATCGCGTGCGGCACCGATTGCATCGGCAGCATCGCGACGCCGAACAGGCGGTCGGGATAGGGCTTGCAGTAATCGGCGAGCCAGCGGTTGTAGGCGCGGCAGAGGGCCGCGGCGAGCGCCGGCTCGTGCACCGCCCCGGCGAAGAGCCCCATGCTCGGATAAAGGAACGCCGCGTCGATGCCGTCGAGATCCATGTCGGGGATGCGCTTGTGCGGGTCGAACCCGCCGGGGCGGCCGTCCTCGTATTTCATCTCCGCGGCCTTGATCGTGCCCTGGCGCGCGCCGACGCCGCCGATCCCGCCCATGCCCTGCTCGCTGCCGAGCATCTGCTGCTCGACGAGCAGCTTTTCCTTGCCGGTCTCGTTGTCGGTGACGAGCCGCGGGGCGCGGTCGCGGAATTTCGGGTCCATGTATTTGGCCCACAAATCGAGCGGCTCCAGGATGTGCCCGTCGGCATCGATGACGTTATAGACGCGGCTCATCGTGGTTCCTCCATCGTGAAATCCGGGGTTGCGTCATGCTAGCGCAGCCGCCGTCGCAACGCGACGCCGAATGTCGTTCAGAATACCGAACATGTTCCTCGCGCATGCCGCCGCGGGGCTTTGCGTAAAAACCCGTCATTCCGGGGCGCGGCCGAAGGCGGCGAGCCCGGCACCTATATTCCAGAGGCCGGTGTTTATGGCTTCCGGGCTCGCTGCTGCGCGGCGACCCGGAATGACAAGGGGATTTTACGCTTTTGTGCGAAGCCCCGCAGCAGGCCGGGGGCTGGACTTCGGCGTAGCGGGCCGTGCTAGGCTCGATGCGCCAAAAATGGCGAATGTCCGAGACGCGGCGCAACCGGCGCTCGGCAAAGGGGGAGACCAGGCATGGCCCAATCAGCGGTGGCGACGCAAACCATCGAAGCCTATGTCGGCCGGACGATGGACGAGGCCCGGATGGGGCCGATCCATTGGCGGGTGCTGGCGCTCGTGGCGTCGGGCCTGTTCTTCGACGTGCTGGATTTCACGATCTTCGGGGCGCTCGTCCCGGACCTGCTGAAGAGCGGGTTTGTCACGCCAGCCCAAGTTCCGTGGATCGGCAGCGTCACGGTGGCCGGCCTCTTCGTCGGCACGCTTGGCCAGGGCGAGTTCACCGACCGGTTTGGTAGGAAGGCGGTCTACCAGTTCAACCTGCTCTTGTTCGGGCTGGCGACGATCGTCGCGGCGCTGCCGCCGATCCCGAGCATCGGCTTCGATCCGGGCTACAGCTGGCTTCTGGTCTTTCGCTTCATCGCCGGGATCGGGCTCGGCGCCGAGCAGCCGCTGTGCTTCTCCTACATCGCCGAATACTCGCCGCGGGGCATTCGCGGGCGTCTGACCGCGTTCATGCAGTTTCTCGGCGGCGCCTGGCCGTGGCCGGTCGGTCTATTACTGACCCTTGCGTTCCGCGATTCGATCGGCTGGCGCGGCATCTGGATCATCATCGGCATCGGCGCGCTGATCATCTTCGTCCTGCGCTTCTCATTGCCGGAATCGCCGCGCTGGCTCGCGACCCATGGCGAGGGCCAGCGCGCGCTCGATCTGTTGCAGCGCATGGGGCTGCGGTCCGTGCCGCTCGCCTCCTTGCGGACCGATGCGGCGAGCGACGCACGCAGCGATCCGCTCCTTGTCGTGTTGCGCCAGTATCCCGGGCGCGTGATTGCCGGGATGGCGTGCTTCTACGCCTTCTTCAGCATCGCGCTCGGGCTCGGCGCGTGGCTCCCGAACATCCTTGTCGAGCGCGGTTTCACGATCGCCAAATCGTTGAACTCGATCTTCTGGATCACCCTCGCCTTTCCGATCGCCAGCGCCTTTATGATGTATTCGCTGGAGCGCTTCGGGCGGAAGCCGACAGCTTCCATCGCCTTTGTCCTGACCGGCGTGTTCGGGCTGCTCTGGGCCAATGCGACAAGCGAGGCGATGGTGCTGGCGATAGGGTTCGCCATGATCTTCTTCACCCAGCTGGCGGGGAATTCGGCGCAGATCTTCATATCGGAGGTGTTCCCGACCAACGCCCGCGCCTCCGGCTTCGGCATGTGCGCAGCGGCCGGCCGGGTCGGCGCTTTTGTCGCGATCCCGTCGATCCTCTGGATCAAGGATGGCTTTGGCCTTAACGCCGTCTTTATCGCGATCGCGGCAATGGTGGCGGTCGCCGCCTTCGCGGTGACCCAGGTCGGCCCCGAGGCCAAAGGCCTCGCCCTCGACGAGATCGCCCCGCCGACCGGGTGAGCGAATCGACATGGATTCCACATACGTTGCCGCGGTCACCTTCGCCTGCACCTGCGTTGGTGCCGCGGTCGGCGTTCTGATCCGCCGCCGGCTGCATGCGCATCATCTGACCGGGGCGAGCCAGGAACTTCTCAAGCTGACCATAGGCGTCGTCGCCACGCTGGCCGCCTTGGTACTGGGCCTCCTCGTCGGCGGGACGAAGCAGTTCTACGATGCCAAGGTCAACGAGGTCCGCACCTTTGTCGTCAACATCGCGCTGCTGGACCGCTCGATGAGCCATTATGAGCCGAGTCTCTTGGCGGAACGACGCCACCTCAGCGACTTCACCAAAGCGATGATCGGCGGGTTGTGGGGCGCGGGCCAGACCACTTCGGATACCGACGTACTGGCGATCATGGATCGGCTACGCGACACATTGCGCCACCTGGAACCGCAATCCGAAGCGCAGAAAATCGCGCATTCGCGGATGATTGGATTGACCGAAACGCTGATGCTCAGCGGCAGCAAGCTGATCGAAACCGATGACGCCGCGATCCCCGGCCCGTTGTTCGGCGTTGTCGACGCGTGGTTGGTGGTAATCTTCCTCGGCTTCGGTGTATTCGCGCCGCCCAACAGGGTGACCGTGCTTGCCATCGGGACCTCCGCCGTCGCGGTATCGATGGCGGTCTTTCTGGTGGTCGAGATGAATTCGGCGTTTGACGGCTTGATCAAGATCCCGAGCCGGATGATGGAGCAGGTGCTGGACCAGATCACGCGGGCGCAGCAGATGACCCCGCCGCCCCCATCCGCGCAGGGTCGCTAGCGTCCGAACGTGAAGTTGGCAACACTACCAACTCGTCATCCCGGCGAAGGCCGGGATCCATGGCTGGGTGGATCCCGGCCTTCGCCGGGATGACAAAGCAGGTGGTATCCTGAACTTCGGGTTTGCGATTAGCCCCGCACCGCCGCCTGCCGCTTGACCAGCTCGGGCGTCGGTTGCGGCATCGGGGTTTCGGGTGCGCCGGCGCGGGCGAGCTTGACGAGCGCTTGCATCAGCCCGGCAACGCCCTTGAGGCGGGTCTCTTCGTCGTCCCAGTTGCGCAGGTAGACGAGCTTCTGGTCGGGGCGCAGGCGCAGCGTGCCGGCGTGTTTCTGGATCAGCTCGACGAGCCCGGCCGGGTTGGCGAAGCGGTTACCGCGCAGCGTGATGACCGCGCCCTTGGGCCCGGCCTCGACCCGCTCGACCCCAGCCTCACGGCACCAGCGCTTGATCGCGATGATCTGCAAGAGGTTCTCGACCTCCGCCGGCAGCTTGCCGAAACGGTCGATCAGCTCGGCGGCGAAAGCCTCGCGCTCGCGCCGGCCGGCGAGCTGGGCGATGCGCCGGTAGAGCCCGAGCCGCACCCCGAGATCGGCGACATAGGCTTCCGGGATCAGGACCGGCGTCCCGACCGTGATCTGCGGGCTCCACTCCTCGGCCGCGGCGCCGTCGCCGTCGGCGCCGGCGGTCTTCGCGGCGGCCACCGCCTCTTCTAGCATGTGCTGGTAGAGTTCGAGGCCAACTTCGCGGATATGGCCGGATTGCTCGTCGCCCAGCAGGTTCCCGGCGCCGCGGATGTCGAGATCGTGGCTCGCCAGTTGGAACCCGGCGCCCAATGTATCGAGCGTCTGCATCACTTCGAGCCGGCGCAGCGCCGTCGGCGCCAGCTGCTTCTTCTCGGGCAAGGTCAGGTAGCAATAGGCGCGCAGCTTGCTGCGGCCGATCCGGCCGCGCAGCTGATAGAGCTGCGCCAGCCCGAACATGTCGGCCCGGTGCATGATCAGCGTATTGGCCGTCGGGATGTCGAGCCCCGATTCGATGATGTTGGTCGACAAGAGCAGATCGTAGGCGCGCTCGTCGAAGGCGGTCATCACCGTTTCGAGCTCGACCGCCGGCATCCGCCCATGCGCGACCGCGACGCGGATCTCGGGCACGATTCTGCGCAATTCCTCGCGCACCTCGTCGAGATCGGCGATGCGCGGCGCGACATAGAAGATCTGCCCGCCGCGGTCGCGCTCGCGCAAGATTGCCTCGCGCACCACCATCGGGTCGAACGGCATGACAAAGGTGCGCACCGCGAGGCGATCGACCGGCGGGGTCGCGATGATGCTCATCTCGCGCACCCCGGAGAGGGCGAGCTGCAAGGTGCGCGGGATCGGGGTCGCGGTCAGGGTCAGCACATGCACATCGGCCTTCAATTGCTTCAGCCGCTCTTTCTGCGCGACGCCGAAATGCTGCTCCTCGTCGACGACGACGAGGGCGAGATGGGCGAAGCGCACGTCGCGGGCGAGCAGCGCGTGCGTGCCGATGACGATCTCGATGCGGCCCTCGGCGACATCGGCCTTGATCTGCTTCGCATCCCGTGGCGCGACCAGCCGCGACAGTTGGGCGATCCTGACCGGCAGCCCGGCGAAGCGCTCGCTGAACGTACGGTAGTGCTGGCGCGCCAGCAATGTCGTCGGCACGATCACCGCGACCTGCCCGCCGGCAAAGGCGGTGATGAAGGCGGCGCGCAACGCCACCTCGGTCTTGCCGAACCCGACATCGCCGCAGATCAGCCGGTCCATCGGCTTCCCCGACACCATGTCGGCGAGCGTGTCCTCGATCGCGCGCAGCTGGTCCTCGGTCTCGGGGTAGGGAAAGCGCGCAGCGAACTCCTCGTAGAGACCCTCGGGCGGCGCCAGCGTTTCGCCCGGGCGCAGCTGGCGCTCGGCGGCGATGCGGATCAGTTCGCCGGCGATCTCGCGGATGCGCCGCTTGACCCGCGCCTTCCTCGACTGCCAGGCGGCCCCGCCGAGCCGGTCGAGCTGGGCCCCGGCATCTTCCGAGCCATAGCGCGACAGGACCTCGATATTCTCGACCGGGACGAACAGCCGGTCGTCGCCGGCATAAAGCACCTTGAGGCAATCATGCGGCGCGCCGGCGACGCTGATCGTCTCCAGCGCCTCATAGCGGCCGATGCCGTGCTCGGCATGGACGACGAGGTCGCCGGCCGCGAGGCTCGCCGCCTCGGTGATGAACTCGTCGAGGCTGCGCCGCCGGCGCGGCACGCGCGAGAGGCGGTCGCCGAGGATGTCCTGCTCGCCGAGCAGCACCAGCGCATCGGTGGCAAAGCCCTCTTCGAGCGGCAGGATGGCGAGCCCGACGGTCCCCTTGGGCAGCTTGGTGAGGGCGGCGCCGTCGGCCACCCGGCGCAGCGCGCCGAGCCCGCGCTCGCGCAACACCGTGGCGAGCCGGTCGGCCGAGCCCTCGCTATAGGCCGCGATCGCCGCGCGCCGCCCGGATTTTTGCTCGTCCGTCAGGTAATCGCGCACCGCCTCGAACAGCTGCACCCGGGGGTCGGCGCGTTCGGCGACGAAATTCTTCGCCGGCCGCGCCCCGGCATCGAACGCGTCGAGCCCCCACCCTCCCACGCCTTCGGCGCGGGCCCCTCCCTTCCCCGGAAGCAGGGGAGGGTTATCTACTCCCTCCCTCGCTTGCGGGGGAGGGCTGGGGTGGGGGCTCTCTTCCGGCATAGAAAACGGCGAGAGCTGGACGACGGCCCGCCCGCGCAGCGCCTCCTGCCATTCGGCCTCGTCGAGAAACATCTGCGTTGGCGGCACCGGGCGGTAGAGCGGCGCGGTGCCGCGCGCCCGGCCGCTCATGCTTTGCCGCGCCGCATAGAAATCGGCGATCGAATCGAGCCGGTGGGCGCGCGCTTCCGCGGCCTGGTAGTCGAACGACACCGCGGCATCCGGCAGGTAGTCGAACAGCGTCTCCAGCGTCTCGTAATAGAACGGCAGCCAGTGCTCCATCCCGGCCTGGCGCCGTCCGGCGCTGACCGATTCATAAAGCGGGTCGTCGCTGCCGACCGCGCCGAAGGCCTCGCGATAGCGCGAGCGGAACCGCTGGATCGCGGCATCGTCGAGCAGGATCTCGCTGACCGGGCGCAGCACGAAATGGTCGAGGGTGCCGGTCGAACGCTGGGTCAGCGGATCGAAGCTGCGCAGGCTTTCCAGCGTGTCGCCGAAAAAATCGAGGCGGATCGGCTGGGCCGCCCCGGCCGGGTAAAGATCGACGATGCCGCCGCGCACCGCAAACTCGCCGGGCTCGCGCACCGTATCGGTGCGGAAATACCCGTTGTTGCGGAAAAAGCTTTGCAGCCGGTCGAGCGGAATATGCCCGCCCGGCCCCAGGGTCAGGACGCGCCCGTCGAACAGCCGGCGCGGCGGCACGCGCTGCACCAGCGCGTTGACCGTCGTCAGCACGACCAGCGGCCGGCCCTCCTCTCCGCCGGCGAGGCGGGTCAGCGTGTCGATGCGTCGGCTGGTGATCTCGCCATTCGGCGATACCCGGTCATAGGGCAGGCAATCCCACGCCGGAAAGGTCAGCTGAGTGAGCTGGGGGTGAAAAAACTCGAGCGAAGCGGCGAACCGCGCCATCCGCCCGTCGTCGCGGCAGACATGCAGCCACGTCTCGGCTGCGCCTTCACGCACGAGGCCGCCGATCGTCGCGGCATCGTGCCCTTCGGGCGCGCCGAACAGGGCGACGGCGCGGGGTTGCTCGGCGAGCGAGCGGGCGAGGGCGGCAAGCGCGGTCATTGTCCTTACTCGATGACCTCATCGGCGCGGGCGAAGATCGATTGGGGGATCGTCAAGCCGAGCGCCTTGGCGGTCTTCAGGTTGATGACCAACTCGAATGTGGTCGGCTGCTGGACCGGCAAATCGGCTGGCTTGGCACCCTTCAGGATCTCTCCGACATAGCGGGCGGCTTGCCGCCACAACTCGGGTAGGTTCGGCCCGTACGACATCAGGCCGCCGGCATCGACAGTCCGCCGGAAAACCGAGACCAGCGGCAGGTGATGGGCGCGGGCAAATTCTGCGATCGGCTCCTCAACTTGGCCGGTCAGGGCGTCCGAATCGAGGATTAGTCCCTCGGCGCGCTGGTCGAGCAGCGTTGCCAACGCGTTGTCCAACTCCTTGGGGTCGCGCAGCTCGATGGATGCGAGCGCCAGGCCGAGCTTGGGAGCCAGGCGCTGCATCGTTTGCCACGACGACGCGCTGCTGTGGTTTGTCGGGTTCCAGAGATAGGCGGCTCGGGACATCAGTGGCGAGATTTCCTTGATCAGCTGCAGCCATTTGCCGGCGAACTGTTCCTCCACCGCAAGCGACAACCCGGTCATGTTGCCGCCGGGATGCGCCAGGCTGGCGACAAATCCGGAGCCGACCGGATCAGCGACGACAAAGACGACGGGGATCGCCAACCCTGCCCGATGGGCCGCCTCGGTCGCTGCAAAGCCCGCTGCCGCGATGACGTCCACCTTGCGCCGCGCCAACTCGGCAATCAGCGGGGCGAAGCTGGCCTCGCTGGTTTTTGCCCATTGAAAGGCGATGTTTTGGCCCTCGACGTAGCCGAGTTCTCGCAATCCTTTGACCAGGCCGTCGGCTGCATTGTTGTATTTGAAGCCAGCCCATCCGACGGTCGGCATCGCCTTCTGCTGTGCGCCGGCCGCAAGTGACCACACCGCCGCGCCGCCGAGCGCGGTGAGGAATTTACGGCGTCTCATGTCGCCCGAGAGTCGAAGCGGAAGGCGAGCAGCAGCCGGGTCACGTCGCTGTCGTATTCGGGCGGCGGGGCGGCGCGGCCGGTGATCCAGTCGAAGAGATCGGCGTCGGGGCATTCGAGCAATGCCTCGTAACGGTCGAGCCGGGCTTCGTCGAAGGCGGCGAGATTCGCCTCGGCGAACGAGCCGAGGATCAGATCGGCCTCGCGCGTGCCGCGGTGCCAGGAGCGGAAGAGGAGCCGCTTGCGGCGGATGTCGGGCGACAAATTCATCGAGGACCCATCTCTTCGGACACACGCCAAGCGGCCCCTCACCCGCCCGCGGCTTCGCTGCGGACCCCCTCTGCCCGCGTGCGGGGAGAGGGTTGGGGTGAGGGGCTGGTATGGCTCCCTCGATATAGACATCCTACGCGTCTGCGTCAGCCGGGTTCTGCAACAGCACCGTCTCGCTCCCATGCGCTCCGCCCTGCTCAACCCCCTCTTCGCGCCGGTGACGGCACTGCCCGGCATCGGCCCGCAGCTCGGCCGCCTGCTTGAACGGGCGGCCGGTCCGCTCGTCGTCGATCTGTTGTGGCATCTGCCAGTGGGGCTTGTCGACCGCCGCGCCGCGCCGCCGATCGGCGCCCTCAATCCGCGCGACTGGCCGGACGCGATCGTCACCGTCAAGGCGCGAGTCGAGCGGCACCAGCCCGGCTTTGGCCGCCGGCCCTATCGGGTGGTGTTGAGCGACGGCACGGGAATCCTGACGCTCATTTATTTCAGCGTGAAGGGCGACTACCTCGAGCGCCTCTTGCCAATCGGGGCCGAGCGGGTGATCAGCGGCCATGTCGAATATTACGGCAGCGCCCCGCAGATCGCCCATCCGGACTACGTCGTCCCGCCCGATCAGGCCGGCCAGGTCAAGGCGATCGAGCCGGTCTACCCGCTGACCGCCGGCCTCTCGTCGCGGATCGCGGCACGGGCCGCGAACGCCGCGCTGGAGCGCGCGCCGGAGCTGCCGGAATGGCTCGATCCGGCGTTGCAAGCACGGCGCCGCTGGCCGGGCTGGAAGGAGGCGATCGCCGCGGTGCACGCGCCGCAGAGCGATGCGGATCTCATCCCGACGACCGCGGTGCGCGAGCGCCTCGCCTATGACGAGATCCTGGCGTCGCAGCTCGCCGTGGCGCTGGTCCGTGCGCGCCGGCGCCGCCGCCCCGGCCGGGTGCTTGTCGGAACCGGCAAATTGCAGACGCCCGCCGAGGCCGGCTTCGGCTTTGCGCTGACCGGGGCGCAGCGCCAGGCATTGGCCGAGATCGCCGGCGACATGAAAGCCCCGCACCGCATGATGCGGCTGCTGCAGGGCGATGTCGGCAGCGGCAAGACCGTCGTCGCCCTCATTGCGATGCTGATCGCGGTCGAGAGCGGCGGCCAGGCGGCGCTGATGGCGCCGACCGAGGTCTTGGCGCGCCAGCACCACCAGGTGTTAACGCGGCTCGCCGCGCCGGCCGGGGTCGAGATCGGCCTCCTGACCGGGCGCGAGAAGGGCCGTGCGCGCGATTCGATGCTGGCGAGCCTCGCGTCCGGCCTGACCCCGATTGTCGTCGGCACCCATGCGCTGGTGCAGCCCGATGTCGCCTTTCGCGACCTCGCCGTTGCGGTCATCGACGAGCAGCACCGCTTCGGCGTCGAGCAGCGCCTCGCGTTGACCGCCAAGGGGCATGACAGCGACACCCTCCTGATGAGCGCGACGCCGATCCCGCGCACGCTGATGATGACCGCCTATGGCGATCTCGACGTCTCGCGCCTCGTCGAGAAGCCGCCCGGGCGCCGTCCGGTCGACACCAGGACCGTGCCGCTCGATCGCGCCGAAGAAGTGACCGGGGCGATCGCGCGGGCGCTTTCCCGCGGCGCCAAGGTGTTCTGGGTCTGCCCGATGGTCGAGGATTCCGAGACCGCCGATATCGCCGCTGCGGAGGAGCGCTATCGTGCGCTCGCTGCGCTGTTGCCGGACCGGGTCGGGCTCGTGCACGGCCGGATGAAGGGCGCCGATAAGGACCGGGCGATGGCCGCTTTCGCCGACGGGCCTGTCGATCTGCTCGTCGCCACGACGGTGATCGAGGTCGGCATCGACGTGCCCGCCGCGACGGTCATGGTGGTCGAGCATGCCGAGCGCTTTGGCTTGGCGCAATTGCACCAGCTGCGCGGCCGGATCGGCCGCGGCGGCGACGCGTCGACCTGCCTCCTCCTTTATCAGCCGCCGCTCGGCGAGGTCGCCCGGCAGCGCCTCCAAATCCTGCGCGACACCGAGGACGGCTTTCGCATCGCCGAGGAGGATCTGCGGCTGCGCGGCGGCGGCGAGGTGCTCGGCCGCGGCGGCGGCGAGGTGCTCGGCACGCGGCAGAGCGGGCTGCCGGTGCTCCGCCTCGCCGATCTCGCCCAGCACGCGGAGCTGATCGCGGTCGCCCATGACGACGCGCGCCTCGTCCTCGAACGCGACCCCCAGCTGGCGAGCCCGCGCGGCGCCGCGCTGCGTACGCTGCTCTACCTGTTCCGCCGCGACGAGGCGGTGCAATATTTGCGCGCGGGGTGAGGCTTGCTCAGTGCCCGCCCCTCACCCTCCCACGCTGCGCGCGGGTCCCTCCCTCTCCCCGCCAGCGGGGAGAGGGAGGGGGTGAGGGGCGGGCACCGGCGCGATCCGGTTAGCGCGGCGGCTGCGCCCGACGGCAAAGCAAGACCGGGATCCCGGCCATGTCGGGTTTGCTCATCACGGGGGTCGCGCCGGGCGGGCAGGGGGATGGCGCGGTGGCGGCGGTCTCGACGGCAGGAGCGGGTGCGGGAGGCGGCGCGGGCATCGCGACGGTAGGAGCCGGCGGGGGCAGCGCGACAGCGGCCACCGGTGCAAGAGGTGGCGGCGCGAGCATCGCGACGGCAGGAGCGGGTGCTGGAAGCGGCGCCGGGGTGCCGGTGATGCTCGGCGCCAGTGCGATCGGGCCGGGCGGCGGCTCGACGATCGTCGGCGGGCCGGTGTCGGCGACGGCCGGCGGCGCTGGATGCTGCACCGGCGAACACGCGCCGAGCCACAGCGGTATCGTGACGGTGATCGCCGCCGCAATCCGCCACACATCGCGGCCGACTTTCTCCCTCAGCGCGATCGCAGCATCGTCGATATCAGGCATGGCGTCCCCCGGCGTCATCTCGCCTGAAGATTACGCTCTGCCTTTCCCGTATGGAACAACCCGCGCGCGGCGCGGCTCAGTCGACCGTGTCGAGCAATCCCAAGATCGCGCGGCACAAATCGACCGCGCGATACGGCTTGCGCATCACCTGGTCGCGGAGTTCCTCGTCCGCGTGCTCACGGACCAGATTGGGGAACCCGGAGGTGAACAGCACTTGCAGCCCGGGGCGCAGCAGGCGCGCGGCATGAGCGAGATCGATGCCATCGAGCCGTCCGGGCATAACGACATCGGTGAACAGCAGATCGATTCGCAGATCCGGGTGCGCCAGCAGGAAGCGATAGGCATCATCGCCGCTCACCGCCTCGATGACGCGGTAACCTGCCGCTTCGAGCACGGCCAGCGCGACCTCGCGCACCTCACGATCGTCGTCGACGACAAGAATGGTTTTTTCCGCCTCGGTCATCTCGCTCGTCACAAATCCCCATTCAGAAAACGACGCCCGTGCGCGAATCGCTCCCCTCCGAAGGGCCGAAACAAGGTAACAGCGGGGTGGTAAACCTGTTGCGATCGCGGCCCGACCGGCGACAATGGCGGGGGTTGCGGAGCCCCTGATGCACGGCTCGGGTCCCGCTCTCCCATCGATTGCGAGGAGCATGGCGATGCCGCAATCTCGGGCCGCCGCCTCCCGATCGGCGAGATGGGCAATATCTCCGTTCCAGGTTGGATGAACCTCGCGCGTCCTTCGAGACGCCCGCGTTGCGGGCTCTTTCGCAATGCCATCAAAATCTTACGTCATCCTGAGGAGCGCCCAGCGGGCGCGTCTCGAAGGACGCAATACGCGCATGCCGCGCCGAACTGAGACACCACCGCGAGATGGCTTCGCTTCGCGCGCAATGACGATTAGTTTTAGGGCACGGAATGTCCAAGCCGTGGGCGTTGGCCCGGGTGCTGGTTTGACGGAGAAGTCGAATGCTGCAGATGGCCGGCCGCATGACGGTGCTCGGCACCGAAACTGCCTTCGAGGTCCTGGCGCGGGCCAACGCGCTGGCGGCACAGGGCCGCTCGATCATCAATCTGGGGATCGGCCAGCCGGATTTCCCGACCCCTGATCATATCGTCGAGGCGGGCAGGAAGGCATTGGCCGACGGTCATCACGGCTATACCCCGGCCAATGGCATCCCGCCGCTGCGCGCCGCGGTCGCGGCCGATTTGTGGCGGCGCCACCGGGTCGAGGTGTCGCCCGATCAGGTGCTGGTCGTGCCGGGCGGCAAGGTGACGATGTTCTTCGCGATCATGATGTTCGGCGAGCCGGGGGCCGAGATCCTCTATCCGAACCCCGGATTCCCGATCTACGAGAGTGTCATCCGTTTTTCGGGCGCGACCCCGGTCCCGGTGCCGCTCTACGAGAGCGCCGGATTTTCGTTCAGCGCCGAGGAGGTGCTGGAAAAGATCACCCCGAAGACCCGCCTCCTGATCATCAACAGCCCGGCCAACCCCACGGGCGGGGTGGTGCCGAAGGCCGAGCTCGACCGGCTCGTTGCCGGGCTCGAGCGCCATCCGCACGTGGCGGTGATGAGCGACGAGATCTATGGCGAGATCCTTTATGACGGCGCTGAGCATGTCAGCCTCTTGGGCTATCCCGAGCTGCGCGACCGCCTGATCCTGCTCGACGGCTGGAGCAAGACCTATGCGATGACCGGCTGGCGCATGGGGTATGGGGTGTGGCCAAAGGCGGTCTTCGCCGACGCCGAGCGGCTCGCGATCAACTGCCATTCCTGCGTCAACGCGTCGGCGCAATATGCCGGGATCGCTGCGCTCGAAGGCCCGCGCGAGCCGGTCCTGCGCATGGTCAAGGCGTTCGCCGAGCGCCGCGAGGTGATCACCGCCGCGCTCAATGGTCTCCCTGGGATGCGCTGTGCCCAACCGGGCGGCGCCTTCTACACCTTCCCCAACATTTCCGGGACCGGCTACGACGCCCGCACCTTCCAGAGCCGGCTGCTCGACGAGGAAGGGGTGGCGACGATCGCCGGCACCAGCTTTGGCGCGTTCGGCGAGGATTATATCCGGTTCTCCTATGCCAACAGTCTCGAGGCGATCACCGAGGCGATTGGGCGGATTCGGCGCTTTCTCGGCAATCGGCCGCGCGCCGCCGCCGCCGGGGCCTAAGAATCAGGCATTCAAGCTGACATTTATGCCCATTTAATGGGCATAAGCTCGCGTTAGGCTTCTTCGCCATCGCTGCCTAGCCCTGGCATGGGTTATGCTCTGGCTCGCACCAGAGCGGCGCTGCCCGCAGAGAGAGTGGATTTCGATGAAGAAGGTCGAGGCGATCATCAAGCCGTTCAAGCTCGACGAGGTGAAGGAGGCGCTTCACGAGGTCGGGATCAAGGGCATCACCGTCACCGAGGCCAAGGGCTTTGGCCGGCAGAAGGGCCATACCGAGCTCTA
>WNFF01002869.1_pt1 | contig 14119 bp, 13 predicted proteins | sample 5400441 | NCBI WGS metagenome assembly WNFF01 (sample SAMN13153345, study PRJNA577476) | soil metagenome | isolation source: 120 cm saprolite under Douglas fir tree site 2 hole 3 replicate 1 | place: USA:California | collected 2015-04-18 | reverse complement strand
GATCGGCAAAAAGGGCGAGCTGGGCCCGCGCCAGATCCTCAACATCAACTCCTTGCCACTCGTTCCGGATCAGCAGGTCCTGATTGGCCGCAAGTGCTTGGATCCGGTCAGTGAAGCGCTCGATGAAATCTTCAGGCTCACGAGCCGCGGTCTGGCGAGCGATTGCCTGCACGAGACTGAGCATGTTCTTGGCGCGATGATTGATCTCAGTCATCAGAAGGTGTACCTGCTCCTCGTGAGCTTTCTGATCGGTCACATCTTGAGCAATGCAAGCAAACAGACGTCGTCCATAAAATTGGGTTGCAAGGGGGGAGGAGACAAAGCTCCAGAGGCGTTCGCGGCCATCTTTCGTCCGAATCATCAGTTCGGCCGACCGCACCTCTGGCTCTGTTGAAATAATAATAGTCTGGCGGATTTGCTCAAGCACTTCACCCGAGCGCTCCCCACAGGCTCGAACCGTCCAGTCCTCCAATCGCGGTAACTCCTCTCTTAAATAGTCGCTTTGTGCAATCCAACTTTGGCTAATAGCAAGTATTTGCTCCCGGTCATCGAACAAGAGCATGGGCAATGGAGAGTGGAGGAGCGAGGACCTGAAGCGTTCCTCATTCTCACGTAGTTCCTTCTCGATCTGTTTGCTTGCGGAAATATCCTCAATCACGCCGACAAAATAATCGATTGACCCGTCGCCCTTACACACGCAGCTGACAGTTTTCTTGGCCCAGATGATCGCCGTCCTTTCGCACGTAGCGCTTCTCGACGTTATAGCTGTCGATCTTTCCCTCGCGCATAAGCTCGACCTGGACAAGATCGGCCGCGAGATCGTCCGGATAGGTAACGTCCTGGAATGACTTGGTAAGGAGTTCATCGGCCGGGTAGCCGAGAGTGCGGCAGAGGGATCCGTTGACCCTGAGCCATCTGCCGTCGGGAGCGATATGTGCGACTCCAACCGCCGCCGTGTCGAACGTGGCCCGGAACCGCGCCTCGCTGTTGCGCGTTAGTTTCAATTGGATCTCATGGTCGGCAAGACGCGCCTCCGCCCAAATTGCACCATCAACGAGGCGACAGAAGGCTTCAACGCTCAGCGCTGCGACAATTGCGTAAATCTCGATTGCAAGCAGGTCGACCGTATGCGTCACTTTCAGTGAGTAGGCAGGATCGTAAAAAAGCAACGAGGCAATGCTGGTTTCTGCCACAGCAACAAAGCCTGCTGTGCGGCCCAATACGCTCGCTGACGCGACGACAGCGACAAAATAAAGCAGGAACGGTTGGCCCGGGAAATTGACCTCGACCGGTAGCTGCAGACCGGTTGTTGCTGCCACAGCGATTGTTGCGAGCCCAACGCGGACAAGTACATGCCAGGATCGTGCGAGCTTGATCCATTGGAGCATGGGCACCTCATTTTGGATTGATGCTGATGCTCATCTAGGCATACAGGCGTGCAGTTCAATTAGCGCAACCGACGTCGCAACGGGCTGGAATAGAAGCCTGTGAGCGGGCCCCCGTCATATTGTTCGGATACTGCTCAATATGAGTTAACTTGACAGCATGGAAGGTGCACCGAAGTGCACCGTCAGCGCCGACCGAGTGATCGAGCAGCCCGCGAGGACGAAAAGTTGTGGCTTTGACGCGTACGACTCGACGCCCGGGCGAATGTCCGAATCGGGCCATAAGCGGTCAATCGGCTTTCGTAACCTCAGGTGCGAGCAATTTGATTGGGTGGTGGGCTCCAGCTGCCCAACCGTCCTTCAATATAAGCCCTAATCAACGCTCTATGGTGGCTGCCGGCGGCAATCCTAATGCTTATTCAGGCTCGATCAGGCGATCCAGCGTGATCGGGAATTTGCGCGCGCGTACCCCCGTGGCGTGCCAAACGGCGTTCGCGACCGCACCGGCCGTGCCGGTGATCCCGATCTCGCCCACGCCCTTGATGCCGAGCGCATTGACGTGCGGATCGTGCTCCTCGACCAAGATCGTTTCGAGCGACGGCACGTCGGCGTTCACCGGAATGTGATACTCGGCCAGATTGGCGTTCATCACACGGCCGGACCGCGGATCCATGACGGCCCGCTCGTGCAGGGTGAACGAAACGCCCCAGATCATTCCGCCATTGAGCTGGCTCTCCACCATGCGCGGATTGATGATGCGCCCGGCCGCAAAAGCGCCGACCACGCGCGTGGCGCGGATCTGCCCGAGATCGGGATCGACCTTGACCTCGGCGAACACGGCGCCATGCGCATGCATGGCATAGGTCGATTGGGCGGCAGCATTGATCGCGCTCGTGCCGTGACCTTCGATTCGCCCAAGCCCCGCGCGACCGAGAATATCGGCGTAGCTTTCGCTCCGGCTTTCGTCGTCGCGACGGCACAAGCGGCCGCCGCGCGCGATGACGCCGGCGTTGCTGGCGCCGAACAGGGGCGAGCGCTTGTCGTTGGTGGCGAGATCGGCGAGCCGTGCGATCACGTCGGCGCCGGCGTTGTGGATGGCCATGCCGGCGGTGGCAGTATGGGCAGAGCCGCCCGCAATACCGGCATCGGGAAGATCGGAGGTACCGGAGCGGAACTCGACCTGATCGATGTCGAGCGCGAGCGCATCGGCCGCGATCTGCACCAGCGCGGTCCAGGCGCCCTGCCCCATGTCGTGCGCGCCGATCTCTAGGATGCCGCTGCCGTCCGAACGCACCACGGCTTTGGCGTGGCCCGCGAACATCAGCGCCGGAAACGTCGCGGTCCCGACGCCCCAGCCGACCAGCAATCCGTCACGGTCGCGCATCCGGCGGGAGCCAAGCGGGCGGCGCTCCCAGCCGAACCGCTCGGCGCCTTGCCGGTAGCACTCGCGCAAAGCCTTCGAGGAGAACGGCTTGCCGGAAATCGGCTCGACCTCGGCATAGTTCTTGAGCCTAAAGGCCAGGGGATCCATGCCGCAGGCGTACGCCATTTCGTCTATGGCGCTTTCGAGCGCGATTGAGCCTGTCGCCTCGCCGGGGGCGCGCATGAACATTGGTGTGCCGATGTCGGCCCGAACGGCTTCATGGGAGGTGGCGATCGCGGCGCTTGCATAAGGCGCGTGGGAGGCATGGGAAGCCGACTCGAAGAAATCGTCGAACGTGCTCGACATCGTCTTGGTGTGATGATCAATCGCGATCAGCTTGCTCTCCTGGTCGGCGCCCAGGCGCAAGGTCTGCCGTGTCGGCGCCCGGTGGCCGACCGGACCGTACATCTGCTCGCGCCGCAGCACGAGCTTGACCGGCTTGCCAACCACGCGGGCCGCGATGACGCCGAGAACCTGTGGTCCAGAGATCAAACCTTTGCAGCCGAAGCCGCCGCCGAGGAACGGACTGCGGATGTGAATGTTGTCAGGCGAGATTCCGAACAAGCCGGCAAGGCGCCCCTGCGCAATGGCAAGACCTTGGCTCGGCGTATCGATTGAGAGCCTGTCGCCATTCCAGGCGGCGACGATCGCATGCGGCTCCATCGGATTGTGATATTGCGCAGGGGTCTCGTAGGTCTCGGCGATCTTCCTTGTCGCCGCAGCAAGCCCGGCCTCGGCGTCGCCGCGATGCATCTGCGCCGGAAAGCCGGGGCCGACGGCCGCCGGCACGAAGCTTTCGACCGCATCGAGCCCGACCCGCGCCGGCTCGATCTCGTAGCGCGGAGAGAGCAGCGTGGCGCCTTCGGTTGCGGCTTCAAGCGTCTCCGCGATCACGATGGCGATCGGCTGATTGGCGTAACGGACCCGGTCGCTTTGCAAGAGATCGAGCCGAAACGTGAAGAGATCCGATCTCTCATCCGGATCCTGCGCGAGCGGCGGCCGATTCGCCGGCGTGATCACCTCGACGATGCCCGGATGGGCCTTCGCGGCCGCGACATCCAGAGAGGCGACGCGCCCGCGCGCGATGCTCGACACCGCAAGCACCGCATAGAGCATCCCGGGCGGATGCTGGTCGGCGGCATATTTGGCCGCACCCGTCACTTTGACCACGCCTTCGCGGCGCGTGAACGACTGCCCCACGTTCGAGCCGTGCCGAACGTGGGCGGGCGTTTGTGAAAGCACGATCTCAGCCATGGGCAATAACTCCGGAAACGGTGGCAAAGGGTGAACCGGGCAGCGCCGGCAATCGCTCGGGCGTGCCGCCGGCAGCGAGCGCGAATGCTCGCACCACGACTCGTCATGCGAGCTCGATCTTGAAGACGTTGTCACCCGAGGGCTTTGCTTCGGCGAGCGCGACTTCGGCGGCGCGGCGGAAGACCGGCGTCTCGGCCGGTGCGCCAATGAGAATTCGCTCCGCTTCCCGCGACCGCCACGGCTTCAAAGCGACGCCACCAAGCGCAAACCGCGCATCCGCAATCACATTCGCCTCGATGCGCAACGCCGCCGCGGCTGAGACAACCGCGAAGGCATAGGAGGTCCGTTCACGGACTTTGAGGTAGCGGGCATGAGCCGCGAAACGCGCGGCCTCGGCCGGCAAGCGTACCCCGACGATCATCTCGCCGGACTCGAGTACATTCTCGCGGTCCGGTGTGTGGCTGGGCAAGCGGTGGAACATGTCGAGGGGAATCTCGCGCCGGCCTGCCTCGCCCTCGATTTCAACAACGGCGTCAAGCGCGACCAGCGGGACGCAAAAATCCGAGGGGTGCGTCGCTATGCAACTCTCGCTCCAGCCCAATATGGCGTGCAGCCTATTGTCGCCGCCATAGGCGTCGCAGCCGGCGCCCGGACTGCGTTTGTTGCAAGCGCTGGCGATGTCGTAGAAGTAGGCGCACCGCGTTCGCTGCATGAGATTACCGCCGACCGTTGCGGCATTGCGAACCTGCGCGGAGGCCCCGGACAGGAGCGCCTCAGCAACCGCCGGAAAGCGCCGCGCAAAATCGCGATCGTTCGCGAGATCGGTATTGCGGACCAGTGCGCCAATCCGCACGCTGCCGTTGGAAAGGTTCTCGATACGGTCGAGGTCGGGAAGATGGCTGATGTCGACGAGTCGACTGGGCTCGCTCATGCCGCCCTTCATCAGATCAAGAAGGTTCGTGCCGGCGGCGAGATAGGCAGCGCCAGGTTGCGCCGCCGCCGCGACGGCCTCGCGAACCGTCGCCGGCCTGACATACTCGAAGCTTTTCATGCGACCTCCTTCCGACTCGCTGCGTCCAGGGCCTCTTGAGCATCAAGCACTGCTTGGGTAATTCCCTGATATGCACCGCAGCGGCAGAGATTGCCGCTCATGCCTTCGCGGATGCGCTCCGGATCGTTGCCGGCTTGGTCCTCCCGGATCAGGCCGATGGCGCTCATGATCTGGCCGGGCGTGCAGAACCCGCACTGCATTCCGTCGTGTGCGATGAACGCCTTCTGCACCGGATGGAGCCGGTCGCCGCGCGTTACGCCTTCGATTGTCAGCACATCGGCGCCGTCTTGACTGATGGCGAGCGCAAGGCATGAATTGATGCGTCGTCCATCGACAATGACGGTGCAGGCGCCGCACTGGCCGCGGTCGCAGCCCTTCTTCGTTCCCGTCAAATCCAGCCGTTCGCGAAGGAGGTCAAGAAGCGTAATACGCGGATCGTCGAGCGCGATGGTTCGCGTGACACCGTTGATGGTGAGAGTGGTTGAAAAGCCCATGCAATGCTCCGTGAGAGCGATGGTGAGACAGGTTCGTCGATCAACGAAATTCGGGCAAAGAACCCCCGCGGCCAGGCGTTGCCCTGGAGGCGTGGCATCGCTTGACACCGAAGTGCTAGTGTCAGCGCTGTTGTCCCACCATATACGGAGGTACCCTCCGCTTTTCAAGGGATGATCGGAGGCGCGCTCCGTTTTTTACGAGGTGAAAATTGCCGGCCGTAATCAGACCAGTGGAGAAAAAAGCGCCACGAAAGCCGCGGGCTGACGCGGCTCGCAACCGCGAACGGGTGCTGGAGGCGGCAAAAGCCGTATTCAGCGCCGGCGGGCCGGAGGCGAGTCTCGAAGCGGTCGCGCGAACGGCGGGCGTCGGTATCGGCACGCTCTACCGACATTTCCCCACGCGCGAAGCGCTTTTCGAGGCTGTCTACCGCCGCGAGGTGCAGCAATTGGCCGATCTTGCTGAACGCTTGAAGGAAGGAGCAGAGCCCGTCGAGGCGCTGCGCCAATGGATGCGTTCGAATGTCAGGTTCGTTGCCACCAAAAAGGGCATGTCGGCAGCGCTCGCGCTTGCGGCCTACAAGCCCTCGGACCTCTTCTCTTACTCATTCGACCAGCTGACGCGAGCGGTTGGCGGACTGTTGGACCGCGCGATCGCTGCGGGCGAGATACGCGAGGACATCAGCCCAGAAGACCTGATTCGTGCCCTTGTCGGCATGTGCTACATGCACGACCAGCCTGGTTGGCAAAAGAGCGTGCTGCGCCTCGTCGACGTTTTTATCGACGGACTGCGCAATCGACACACAACCTGCCGGTCCAAAAAATAAGGGAAATCGCAAGAGCAGAAGTAGTCAGGGCCATTTGGACGAGCGCCCGCGCGAGAAGTTGATGCGCCGGCGACGGCATCCACGAACGACTCCGCTCCCGTGACATAGCTACCGCCGCCAAAGGGACATACGACAGCCCAGGCCTCAGGCGATCGCCACTTGGTTGTCAAACACATCCCTGTGCTGCGAGACAAAATCACGAATGCTTGTTCCGGGCCTTCCGATGATTGTCTCGACATTGTGCGTGAGGCGATCATAACGATTAGTGGCGTGGAGGCGGGCCATGGTCAAGAAGTGTTCAGACACATGGACGGACAAATTGTGTGTACGCACAACTTGGTCGCGCCATTGATCAAACGGCGCATCAACGTAGCTGATGGGCCGGCCGAGTGCCTCGGAATATTCCGCCGCGACACCATGCATATTCTGAGATCGCGGCCCGGTCAGTTCGTAGACCTTGCCAATATGAGTGGCTGGACTCGCCAAAATTGCTGCAATGACCTCAGCCACATCCTTCGCGTCGATCGGCGAGGTGCGTCCGGTCCCAAACGGCAGGCGAATCGTCGAGTCCCTGGCAATCGATTCCGCCGCCCATTCCGAGAAAAAGGGATGCTGGAGAAAGACCGTGGGTCGGACATTGACGACGGGCAATCCGGACCAGTTGAGCACTTGCTCGCAAAGCCACTGCTGCCGCTGCTGGGGAGAGTCCGTCATCTCGGTAAGGCTCATCTGCGAGACCGTCATTTGAGAGATATTGACCAGCACCTCCAGATCAGGGCGCTCGTGGGCCACGGCGGCGGCGGTGACCGTCGCCTCCAAATAGCTCGGAGACACACTCATGCCAAAGTACATGCGCCGGCAACCCGATAAAGCGCCGGCAACATCCCGAGCCTGGGTGAGATCACCGACAACGACATCGACACCATTCGCTCGCAATGCGTCTGTACGCTGATCTTCGCGCAGAACCAACGCGCGGACCGGCAGGTGCCGGCGGCGAAGTATGTCTACGATCGCACTGCCCACACCACCGACGCGTCCCGGCACACCTGTGACGAGAACACGATCGTCGGAGGAATCCATTGTTGGCGCTCCTTCCGCTTGCTTGAACGCGTGTACCCGAGGCGAAGAGGCGCGATGTGCAAAAACTTTGGGCGTGCCACTCGCCTTCCAGCACCCAAAACCAATGTCAACGAGGTAGGCTTTGTTCCAGCCTGTAGCCGGCGTGGAAGCTTAGTCTGGCGGCTGTCAGCGGGGTTTTGCGGTAATGGCAACTCTCCCCGTGCTTGGCATAGCATCAGTAATACCGTGGAATTGGACCGAGCTGAGGCGTGGCGCGGTCGGATAGGTCCAGAAAGACCTCGTCGATATAGCACCATCCCCATCCTTCTGGCGGATCGTAGCCTTCGATGACCGGGTGTCCGGTCGCATGGAAATGCTTGGTAGCGTGGCGATTCGGCGAGTCATCACAACAGCCGACGTGGCCGCACGTCCGGCACAGCCGCAAGTGCACCCACTTCGAGCCGGTTTTCAAGCACTCCTCGCAGCCGCGAGCACTCGGCCTCACGTCGCGGATCGCATTTTCGTGACTGCATTCAGTGGACATGGCTGCCTCGGTCGATTGTCGGAATTAGTCGATGTCCTAGATCACGTCCATAGCTGCGCTCAGGTGACACCGAAGTTCACGCAACGAGTCTCTACGACCGGCCCAATCCACTGTCTTGGAGCATTGATTTTCGGCGCAGCCCGAGAGTCGGACAGATGAGCTACATCGAATCGTGACCGACTTGCGCTCCGCAAAGTGAAGCCGCAGACGTTTGAATGGGATTTGTGCGGAGCGTATCAAGCATTGAGCGTTCCAAGCTGGGTGACGGTGGGTTAGCATTGACCAGGAAGGCGTGGAGCGTTGCCACGACCTGGGCGCCTTCACCGACTGCCGCGGCAACGCGCTTCACGGAACCGGAGCGGACGTCGCCGATCGCAAACACGCCAGGCACGCTCGTCTCCAACGGCCGACTTGCGCCGTCTGCCTCCTTGCCGGTCAACACGAAGCCCTTCGGGTCGAGGGTGACGCCGGACCCCGAAAGCCAATCCGTGTTCGGATCAGCGCCGATGAAGAGGAACAGGTGGCGCACCGGTCGGCGCATCTCGTCGCCCGACTGGCCCCGCCAGCGGATTGCGTCCAGCATGCCGCCACTTCCCTCAAGGCCGGTGATGGTGGCTTGCGTGAGCACCTCGACGTTGGGCAGTCCCGCAATTCGATCGACGAGGTAGCGCGACATCCTCGCTGCTAGGCTTGGTCCGCGCACCAGAAGCCAGACCTTCGAGACTTGGCTCGCCAGATAGACCACGGCCTGACCGGCCGAATTGCCCGCGCCGACCAGTGCCACCTCCTGCCCGGCGCATAGCTTTGCCTCGAGGGGTGAAGCCCAATAATGCACGCTCGCGCCTTCGAACGCCTCAAGATTTGGGACGGCTGGTCGCCGGTAGCGCGCGCCGCTGGCAATGACGACCGAGCGCGCACTGGCGCGTTCGTCGTTGGAAAGACTGACGATAAAACGGCCGTCGCATGGATAGCTCGCCGGATCAAGACCGATCACCTCGTCTGGGATCGCCATCTCTACCCCAAATTTCTGTGCCTGGTTGTACGCGCGGGCCATCAAAGCCATGCCGGTGATGCCGGTTGGAAATCCCAAATAGTTCTCGATCCGAGCTGAGGCACCAGCTTGACCGCCGAACGCTCGGCAGTCGAGCACCAGCGTGCGGAGCCCTTCCGATCCCGCATAGACTGCGGCCGCGAGGCCTGCCGGACCAGCACCAATGATCACCACGTCAAAGACACGGTTGGGATCAATCGGCCCAACTAGCCCGATGCAACGGGCGAGTTCAGTCTCGCCCGGATTGCGCAGCAGTTGTCCGCCCGGGCACAGCACGATCGGCAGCTGACCAGGATCGACGTGAAAGCGCTCGATGAGCGCTTTGGCTTCCGGATCGGTTTCGGGATCGAGGCGCTGATGCGGATGTCCGTTGCTGCGGAGAAAGCCCTGCAGACGAAGCACGTCCCCGTTCTCCGCACGGCCGACGATCACCGGCCCGCCCGCCCCCGTCTCCAAAAGGCCGACGCGGCGCAGAATGAGCGCGCGCATGATCCGCTCGCCGAGTTCCGCCTCGGCGACCAACAACGCGCGCAGTCGATCCGGCGGGATGATCAAGGCCTCGACGGTTTCGCGCGCGCATGCATCGACCAATGCCGGCCGGCCAGCGAGCTGCGCCAGCTCGCCCAGGAACTCGCCGGCGCCATGGGTGACGATGGGTGCGCGGTGGCCCGATTGATCGTACCAGGTGACTTCGACCCGGCCGGCCAGGATGATACTAAGCCCGCGGGCGACTTCGCCGACCTTGGCCAGCGGCTTCCCAACCTTAAACGAGCGCACCTCACCGAACCGCCGGACACGCTCGATCTCGAACGGCTGGAGCGTGGGGAACATCTGCTCGCGTCGCGTGTCGATGATTGATGGCGTCGGCACTGAAATCATGTGTTGCCTCTACGATGATGTGGCATGCTGCACTGGCATGCAGGTACGGAGCGTCGGGTTAGCTATCCAGCAAGCCGAGAGCGGCTGTGCCCAATGTCGCAAAGCCGTTAGGCTCCCTTGAGCTACGAAGATCCCTTACTTGAAGGTCACCTCGCTGATGTCAATTGCGACCATCAGCATTTCAAGGACCGGCCGGCAATCGGGACCGCGCGTGTAGGCGCGACGCTTGGTCGGCAAGTGAACGCCGTTTGCCACCACATAGTCTGAGGTCAGCTGCGCCGCTCCAAAGCCGCCCGCGATGTTCACGTTATAGCAGCCGGCTTCCCGCTGTCCTAACGCAACTGCCGGCCTTGGAGGCCGGCAGTTTTCTCGTGTGACCTGGAGGTGCGCTGAGGCTGCTAGCCTCAATGTCTTGAGAAAGTGACTGCGATCATCGAGGCGAGTGCCATTAAGATAACGGCGGTGCCGTACGCATAGGCGGTGACTGTGAGTCCCACCATCGGCACAGCGAAGCCGGCGAGAACCGCAGGCAGACTGAACGACAGGTAGCCTTCGACATAGAACGCCGCGAAAAGTCCGGCACGTTCGTCCGTCTTGGCGAGAGGCAACACAGTCCGCATGGTGCCGGCGAATGCTGCGCCAAAACCCGTGCCCGAAACGATCGTGCCGATCAGCATCAGCCACACCAGTTGCTCGTGGACGCCGGCGAGCGTGATCGCGACGCCCGTAGCGAGCGTGACAATGCCGCCACTCAACATCCGGCCCGGCGATGCTGATCGGAGCGATAGCACAGCGATCGCGCCGCTCAATGTCAGCGCGCTGACGACAAGGCCACCAACCACCGGAAGGGTCACGCCGGTCGCCACGCGTACCAGCGCCGGCATCAGCGAGAAGTAGAAGCCGCCGAGTGCCCACGATGCGATGGTAACTGGCGTGACCCGCACCAGCGCCTGGCTTGCCTGAGCAGGGACATTAACGTGAGGCTGCAGCGACGCGATTGCGCCGGCGCGCATTTGCGCGGTTTCCGGCATAAACCAGAGAATGAAGGCCTCGACAGCGGACAAGGCGAGAAGCACGACATAAACGAGCTGGCGCGGATCGGGTGCGTAAGTCACCAGAATTGCCCCGCCGAGGCTGCCGGCGGTCAGGCCGCAGAATGCCGTGATGCTGTTGAGGATCGGTCCGCGGCTGCGATCGTTATCGAGGATTGCAGCGCCGAGCGAAGCGGTCGCAAGCCCGGTAGCAAAGCCTTGCAGCGCGCGTGCGGCGATCAGGGCCGCTCCCGAGCTAGCCGTCATGAACATCGCCATGGAGACTATGTTCAGGACCAACGCCGCGAGAATGGCGGGCCGTCGTCCGGTAAAGTCCGACAGCGAGCCGACGGTGAGCAGCGCCGCCAGCAGGCTCAGGACATAGGCGGCGAAGATGATGGTGATCGCAAACGGAGTAAGCCCGAAACTGTCTTGGTACTGGTGGTAGAGCGCGGTGGGCGCGGCGCCGCTCGCTGAAAATGTCATGGCTGTGATCACCGCCACCACCGTGGTCGTTACGCTTGACAACACTGAGCGCGGCTGGGTTTGGCCGCAGGCGACAGAAAGGCTCATGGCTTGCTCATCTGTTCAAAGGGATGATCGGGCTGGCTGCTCAAAGCTTTGAACCGCCGTCGACTGCGATGACGTCGCCGGTGATCCAGCGCGATGCATCGGAAGCGAGGAATTCGACAACGGAAGCGACGTCGTCTGGCTGGCCGATGCGCTTGAGCGACTGCATCCCCATAACCGTGGCACGGCCCGCTTCGGTCTTAGTGAAGTTCGACATGTCGGTGTCGATCACGCCGGGCGCGACGGCGTTGACGCGGATGCCGCGCGGCCCGAGCACAGAGGCGAGATATTTCACCAGCGTGTTGATGGCGCCCTTGGTGCTGGCATAGGCCGCGAGCGTGCCGACCGCGGCGCGCGCGCCGAGCGACGAGACAAATACGATGGCGCCGCCGTCACTCATGATCGGCAGCAACTGCTGCACTAGGAAATACGGCGCGCGGACATTGACGGCGAACAGACTGTCGAACTCCTTCACCGACAAGGTCTCGATCGTGGTGGTGTTGGAGATGCCGGCGTTGGACACGAGAATGTCGAGCTTGCCGCGGACGAGATTGCGCACCTCCGCGGCGAGCACGTGGGCGCCGTCCGGCGCGGCAAGGTTGGCGGCAACCGCATCGGCCTGTCCGCCATTGGCGCGGATCTGGTCGACGACCGCGTTGGCTTCATCGGCGTTGCGGCCGTAGTGGACGATGACGCGGGCGCCGGCGGTGCCGAGCGCAAGCGCGGTAGCGCGGCCCATGCCGCGGGAAGCGCCGGTGACGAGAGCGGTCTTGTTGGCGAGCGTTGTCATGGTCTTGGTCCTGATTCGGGCGATGCGTCATGCATCGTCTTCGGGCATAAGGTGGTCCACGCTTGACCGGAAAACCAAGACTTCGTATGCTCTCGCTATACTTTATAAGTATGGATTGCCGACCATGGAGCTGCGCCATCTGCGCTATTTCGTTGCCGTTGCTGAAGAAGGCAGCCTGACCAATGCCGCCGAGCGGCGGCTACATACCGCGCAGCCATCGCTCAGCCGGCAGATCCGCGACCTTGAACTCGAAGTCGGTGTCCAATTGCTGGAGCGCGGCGCGCGCGGCATCGCGCTCACCGCGGCAGGACGCACCTTTCTCGATCATGCGCGGCTGGCGCTGCTTCAGGTCGAAGCAGCGGGCGAAGCCGCGCGCCGCGCGGCACGGCCGGAGAAGCGCGCCTTCACGATCGGCTTTCTCGCAGGCCAGGAACTGGTCTGGCTGCCGGAGGCGCTGCGCATCCTGCGCGGCGAACAGCCGGACATCGAGATCACGCTGGCGAGCCAGTCATCGCCGGAGCTTGCCGGCGCGCTGATGCGCGGCAAGGTGGACGTGGCATTTCTCCGCCGCGAAAAGGACGCGCCCGGCGTCGCGTTCAAACCCCTGATCAGGGAGCCGCTGGTCGCGGTGTTGCCGGCGGGCCATCGCCTTGCCACGCAGAAAGCGGTGCGCGTCCAGGACTTCGCGGAAGAAACCTATGTCACGCCGACGCGGGTGGCGCCGGCGCTGAAAGCGGTGATCGAGAGCTACGCGGCGAAGTCCGGCGTCGTGCTGAAACCGGAATACGACGCCGAAAACCTGTCGTCGGTGGTTTCGCTGGTGACGTCGACCGGCGGCGTAACCCTGCTGCCGCTTTACGTGAAGCTGATGCTGCCGGCGTCAGTGGTCATTCGTCCGTTGCAAGGCGATGTGCCGACCATCGAGTTGGTGCTCGGCTACAGCCGGTCGAACACGTCGGCGCTGCTCAAGCGCTTCCTGGCGCGGACGGATCAGTTGATTGCCCGCGTCGCGAAGCCCGATACAGATTTTTTGTTCGCGTCTTAGCCGATCGCCTGCTCACGGCAAGGGCGAGTGGTTGCCCGGCAGCTGCGGACCTTCGCCCTCGCGGGCGGCAGCGACGCGCTCCGGCTCGTAGACGCCGATTCTGAAGAACATCGAGGGCACGCCAGCGTTGATGAACTCCGAATAATCTTCGCTGGGGGTGACGGGCGGCGATGGCCTGAACTTGTCGCCGAACGCCGCTTTCAGCACTTTTTCTGCCGTGGCAACCACGCCGGGATCATTGATCACGGCCTTGGCGCCCTCGATGACCTTGATCTCCGGCTCCGGCGCATTCGACATGGCGGCGACCGCCTTCGCTGTCCGCTCGATACCTGCGAGCATCTTGGCGCGCACCTCCGGCTTGAAGCTGCGGATGGTGCCTAACAGCACCACCGGGAATGATGTTTGCCGCGGTGCCGCCGTGGATCGCACCGATGCTGACAACGCCAAATTCGGTCGGATCCTTTTCGCGGCTGACCACACTTTGAACATCGACGACAAAGCGCGCGGCCATCATCACGGGGTCGATGGTTGCCTGCGGTGCCGCGCCGTGACCCCCGCGGCCGCAGAATTTGATGTAGAGGCCGTCGGAGTTCGAGGAGCCGATCCCGACGCGATAGAGCACGGTGCCATAGGCGAAGGCGCCATTTGCGTGCAAAGCAAAGCCGAAATTGGGCTTCGGAAATCGCGTGAACAGGCCGTCCGCCAGCATGGCCTTGGCG
>WNFF01011518.1_pt1 | contig 14121 bp, 14 predicted proteins | sample 5400441 | NCBI WGS metagenome assembly WNFF01 (sample SAMN13153345, study PRJNA577476) | soil metagenome | isolation source: 120 cm saprolite under Douglas fir tree site 2 hole 3 replicate 1 | place: USA:California | collected 2015-04-18 | reverse complement strand
CCCGCGAGCAGTTTGAAGAGTGTTGATTTGCCGCTGCCATTCTCGCCCACCAGGCCAATCCGCTCACCTTCGAGGATCTCCAGGTCGACCTCATCAAAAACTGGATTGCTCCCATAATCTTTACTCACTTTTGAAAAATTCACCAACAACATAGGTATTTGTTCTCCTTGTAACACAAACAATTGGTAGAAGAGAATAATACCTGGCAGCAGAATACTGTTATGTGCAGAAAAGAGGAGCGCATCATGGGTGAGCTTACAGTGAAAGGGGAAAGCAGCACAAAGAAACGCAAGAACACTACTTACTTGTAGGGTGTGAGTAAGTATGCCTTCGTTTCGGCGCTACTATTCCGCCGCATAAGCAGAAGCGCCAGGCTTATGCGGCCATGCCATGCGACATGTGTTTATTGGGGTGGTCAACTGCCCCAAGTCGATCTATGTGGACCTTAATGTTGTAGCTCATGGGTTAATAGTATCATGATTTTGTGTTTTGAGTCAAGTTGTGGACAAACTTGACCAATGCTCCACTTACGCCATAGAATTAGAGCAAGACCGAGATGGCTCTGGAAAGCATTTTGTAAAGCGTGCGAACGGCAGCTGGTCCAGTCAATGAGGGAAAAGCAAGAAAGGAGATAGCCCGCTATGGGTACGCAAGAGGAGTCACCACAAGTATTTACTTGACCCTGGCTTCGAGAGCGCCGAGTTGCTCTTTGAGCTTGCGGTTCTCTTCGCGGACTTGATCGAGGTCTTTGCGCAGTTGCTTGAGTTGCTCGTCAGCTTTGTCGCCTGTGCGCAGTGCGTGGGCGGCGAGGCGCATGCTACGCTGCGGCCACGATGAGAGTTCGCGAAGTGCAACGCGCTCTAGTGCGTCGATGGCCCGTTTCTCGCCGAGCGACATCAGTGCCAGCGCGGAGACGCCACGCACGGGTTCCCAGCTATCGTGCTCGATGGCATGGCTGAGGGCGGTGACGGCCCGCTGGCGCGCCTCTTCGCTGTAGAGATGACGATTTTGTCCAAGCGTCCACAAGCCGGAGGCAGCTGCTAAACGTAGAGTAGGATGGTTCGCTTCCCTGTGCCCATCGACTGCATGCGTCTCGCCGAGATAGGCTGCGATAAGCTCAACAACACGATCTTCGCCAGTTTGGGCCAGCCCCCTTAAGATGCCGCGTTGGACGCTTCTGCGGCAGCAGACTCTACCAGGTAGCTCACATCGCCCTGCTCCAGTAAGGCGCTAAGGGCTTGCGCGGAACGTTCGGCAAGCTCTGCCTGCTGGGGTGCCTGGAATTTCCCCAACGTGCCGGTAATGGCTGCACGCACCCGTGCGAACTCTGTGGGGTCAAGCTCCTGGAGTGCTTGCAAGAGGGCATCCTGAGCTTTACCGGTGCCAACGACGCCTAACGCCGAGGCAGCGGCATTACGCACGCCCCAGAAGTTGTCGGTGAGCAGCGTTTTTTTCAGGGCTTCTATGCTTTCGTCGTCGCCTTGCTCGCCCAATGCTTCCGCGGCTTCGATGCGGCCCAAGACATCGGGGTCGTGGGCAAGCTGGTAGCGCAGCATTTTGGCGGGACGCTCGAACTTGAGGGTCTTGAGCAACCAGCCATCGGGATCGAAGCGGACCATGGCGGGTTGACGCTCCAGGGGTACATAGAAGTTTTGCTCCACCTGGCCATCTTCACCCACTACGACACGCATTGCTATTGTGCGCGTCTCGATGGTGTTGTCGTCTTTGGCGGCTTCGTCGGAAGTCGGGACGGTGAAGGATAGATCAACGGGGGTGACAAAACAAGGGGTCAGGTCGTCGATTTGCTGTGTCTGGCGAATCTTGATTCTGGCCATGTTGTGTTCGCTGTCCCATGAGTAGTTGACCTCAAAGGCGGGGTAGCCTCCACTATAGACCCATTGCTGGAAGAATTGGGCCAGGCTGCGCCCGGTTACTTCCTCGAAGGTTCGCTCTAAATCGGCGGTGATGACCTCTTTTTCACGGTAGCGCGAGGTGTAGGCATGCATGGCACGTCTGAAGGTGGCCTCACCAAGTTGATGGCGCAGCATGTGTAATACCCAGGCACCTTTGTTGTAGAGGTGACTGTCGAACAACTCGAAGCCGTCGTCGTGGTAGACATTGTAGACGATAGGACGACGGTAGTGGCCATCCTCTTCGAGATAGCCATTCTTGAGGTCGAGCATGGACTGTTTGAAGTAGTCGGTGCCCTGATCGTGCTCACCCCAGAGGACTTCGAAGTAGGTGGCGAAGCCTTCGTTCAACCAGCCGTTGGGCCAGTCGCGGCAGGTGAGCAGGTCACCGAACCACTGGTGCGCCAGTTCGTGGGCGACAACGGGTACGACGTCGTAGTCCAGAGAAGCACGCTTGTCAACGAGGAGGGTGAAGCCGTGCGTAGTGGCGGTTGTGTGCTCCATCGCGCCGGTGTATATCTCGACGACGGTCTGGGCGTATTTGTCGTAAGGGTACTCAACGCCGGTATATTCGGAGAAGAAGCGTATCATTTCGGGCGTCTTGCCCATGTACAGGGGCGCGTCGTCTTTGCGGTCCGGTCGCACGTAGTAGGTGACGGGTATGTGCTTGTAGTGATCCTCGATGACTGCGAAGTCGCCGACTACCAGCGATATGAGGTAGGCAGCGTGAGGCACATCATGGCGCCAGTGGTGGGTTTTTGTATCGCCGTGATCGGTGACGCTGAGCAGGTTACCGTTGGAGATGGTGATGAACTGGGCAGGTACGGTGACGATGATCTCACTGGTGGCCCGGTCGTTGGGTGCGTCGTGGCAGGGGAACCAGTGACTGTGGTAGCGCGGCTGTCCAAAGGTCCAGGCCTGCACGGGGCGTGTTGGGTCTTCGTGCGCGGGCTTGATGAAATGCAGGCCAGCGCGGGGCCTGGCGTGGTATTCGACGACGATGGTGAATTGCTCACCGTGTTGATAGGTGCGGTCGAGTGTGACGATGAGCTTTTTGGCGTCGGTGCTATAGGCTAACTCTGTGCCATCTTCTAATGTGACACGTTCGATATGCAGTTCGACGGCGTCGAACGTGATGGTTTTTAGCTCGTCGTAGAGCGCAGAAAAGGTGGTGTGGGCTGCGCCGCTGATGGTTTCGTTTTCAAAGTCGAGCGTGATGACGAGCTTGACGTGCTTGACGTCTGCCGGGCGATCAGGGGCGTATTGTACGCGATCACCGGGCAGTTCAAATGAGCGTGCTTTGGGGGTCGGAGTACGCTTGCCTTCGTTGAGCAGATAAAGGCTGTAGCCATAATTGAGGCCGATGATGTATCCTCGATTACAGATGTTCAAAAGGAACCTCCTCTAATGTATTTGTTTTCAAAATGGGGTTATCCTTGGCTGTGATGGATTGGGTACTTAGTTCGACGCCAGGACGCAGTTCTTTTTCATAGGTGTTGTACTGGCGGGCGACGTGCATGCCTGCGCGCTCGTAGAGGCGGGTTGCGCCTGTCAGGTTCTGTGAGTCGACATTCAGCCCGACTTTGTGTACACCACGACGGTAGAACTCGCCGAAGGAGTGGAGGAGCAGGGCCATGCCCAGACCTTTGCGCCGCCAGGGACGGCGGACCGCCAGGGTGTCCACCCAGCCTGAGTCCTTTTCACTCTGGCATAAGCATATTCCTGCGGGTTGGTTGCCGTCAAATGCCAGGAACCATCTGACCCCGGACAAAGGTGCGAACAGAGATGCCTTCAGGCCACTGTGGCGCTGGAGGAGCTGCGTTCATCTCGATTTCCATGCGCCAGGAACTCCGCACGGGCTTGTATCCTGCACGCTCAAGACGTTGCTGTGCTGCTTGATTGAGGCTACTGGCCCAACTCTGCAGCGTGATACGTGCATGAGGAGGAGCCTCTGGAATGTGCTGGCGTGCCCACGCTTCTGCCAGGTGGAGCAGGTACGTGCCAATGCCACGACCATAGTAGTCGGGATGAACTTCTATTTCGGTCCAGATGCGTACATGCTCTCTGTGCCAAACAGCCCCATAGGCGACGAGATGACTATTGGGGGCGATTACGACCCAGGCGTCAGTTGTTAATTCGAAGCCGGGTGATTGCCACTCGGTACGTATGTCATCTTGTGTGACCTCTGCTGTAGCATATTGGGCGATTTCACAGCTGTTGATGAGTTCGGTGACGGCTGCAACGTCCTCCATGGTTGGAGGACGTTGCAGGAAGTTTGTTGGAAGTGTATCTGTCATGGTTGGTTATCTCCTCGATTCTATATGGGCAAACATTTGACAGGGGCCACCTACAGCGCTGCTTCAGAATGAGTGAGCCTGAAGGAAAATCCTCTCATCCATTCACGATGCCACCTTGCTCACTCATTCTGCGATGCAACTCATTCGTAATCCTCGAGCTCAGTATGTGGCTGCTCGAACTGCTTCAGCCAGGTGCCGAGCTTCAGCAGCAGTATGCCAAGCTTACCGGCGGCACGCCTGCTCATGCTCCGACGATACCGAGGCAGCCGCGCCAGCAACCGTCTCTTTTCCGCCTCGCGCAGAAGATCTTGGTAATGCGCTTCCCGCGCCTTCTCATAGAGGTACATGTTGGGACCCATTGGATTGCCTCCTCACTTAGTGCTCTTAACGAAGTTCTGCTTATCTTATGTGGTTCCTACACTCCTAGAGCGGTGTTCAGAAACGTTAAGCCATATCACAGCTCGGATGAGAGCCGATCCCCAAGGGTATGGCGCGTTCCATTGTTCATGGGATCAGAAGGCTTAATCTTTCTGATCACCGCTCAAATCACGCAGCTACGCACGGGACATATCCTGCTCATTTTGTTAAAACTCATGACCTGCGATCGCCTCGTATCCCAGGACGGAGGCCGATAAATCGGCCCCTACGCACAAGCCATTGCTTCGCCGAGACTTTCTGCTAGCGGCCTTCCCTGGCCGGCTCGCAGTTGTTTTTCGTAGATGTCGTACTGGCGGGCAAGGTAGATGCCGGTTTGCTGGTGCTTTTCTGTCGTGCCGATGAGATCCGGTGCGTCAACCACCAGGTCCAGTTTGAGCTTGCCGTGATGAGAGAATTCTGCGAATGACTCGGATGGGTCATCTCCCGTATCGACGATCAAGCGCCAGAAATGCCGCTGCGAGGTGTAGCCTTCGCGTTCAAGGAGTCGTCGCGCTGCTTCATTGCTATGGCTCACCGTACTTTGCAGCGTAATATGCACTGCCGGCGGAACTATATCGAGCTGCTCGCGTGCCCGCGCTTCTGCCAGGCGGAGCAGGAGCATGCCAATGCCGCGACCACGGTACTCAGGATGTACACACGCGAATGTGTGGAAGCGCTGATACTCGCAATGCCACACACTGGCATAGCCAACAAAGTGTCCATGTGTTGTGACGACGACCCAGGCATCGGTGTTCAGGTTGAAGCCTGGCCTCTGCCAGTCGGCGAGTATGTCCTGCTCCGTACTGTCTGGCATGCCATAGTCTGCGATGTCAGACGCCGTTCGCAGTTCAACAATGGCCTTAAGATCATCCATATTCGGAGCGCGTGCCAAAAGGTTTCTTAGCATTGCAGGCATAGTGATTGTATCCTCCTTCGGGATGAGCCAGGACGCAGAACCGCTCTGTATCCTGGCCATAGCCGAATGTTATCCGTTTCTTTTGAGCCTACCGGTTCGCTTGGCATAGCGTTCGGCGATGCCGAAGATGTAGACGCCGACGGGAATACTCACGATACCGGTAATAATCAAGGGCCAGGTGTAGCTCCATACTTCTGGTGACCAGATCGGCTGGTTGTGCAGGAGACTGGCACGTAAGCCCTCCAGGACATAGGTTGCCGGGGAGATGCGCGCGATTGGCTGCATCCAGGCCGGCAAAATCTGTATGGGGTAGTAAACACCCGATACAAGCAAGATGACCGCTCGTACGATAAACGACATCTGCATACCTTTTTCGGTGTAGAGCAACGGTAAAACGGCGGTGGCGATGCCGAAGCCGATGAACGAGATGCTGCCCACCAAGAGCATGAAGACGGTTGTCAGGTAGTTGGCATGACTCAGGTCGAGATGGAAGAAGGCTCCCACCACGAGCAATTGTATAAAGGTAAAGAGCAGTCCATGGGCGACCGCGTATAGACAACTTCCGACCATGTGTGTGAAGCGCGAGATGGGTGCCATGAAGGTGTATTCAATGGTCCCTTCCCAACGCTCCATGTTGATGATGTCGGTCACGCCATCGAAGGTGACACTCAGGTATGTCCATACTGAGGTTCCAATCAACAGGTAGAGGATCAGGAAGCTGGTGTCGATTTTTGTACCGGTCACTAATTGTGCGCTGGCACCTATATAGGTGACGGACATGGCGTTGACGATGTTATAGACCAGCCAGACAAGCTCCCAGGCCCAGTAACGCTTGGTCAGGTTCCAGTTGCGTTCAAAGAAGGCATACGTTGCACGCCCCTGGTGCATGAGACTAGACATTGGTACCCCCTTCTTTATTCATCATTGGGGCGGAAGCCCCCTACGGTTTGTCGTTTCTATTGGCCTTCGCCCTCATCTTCTTTTTGTGCTTCGTAGGCTTCGAAGGCTTTTTCCCAGCTTCCGTAGCGATCGATGTCAGCGTCGGTGATGAGGTGGGCAACGGTATAGTGCATGAAGACTTCATGCATGGTTACAGGTTCATTGCGTCCCATACGGTCTGCCACGGCACGCTTGAGTTCATCGGCTTTGCCAAGTGCGACGATACGTCCCTGGTCGATGATGGCAATGCGGTCACATAAGGCTTCCGCTTCATCCATGTCGTGCGTGGTGATCAGGATGGTGGCATCATGGACCTCGCGCAGTTCTTTGACGAAGTGTTTGAGAAAGGCACGCGCGATGGCGACCTTTTGCTGCATGCCACGCGACATGTTCTCTAAGGGTCGGCCGATGCGATCGGGCTTGATGCCTAAGCGCGTCAGGATTTCGATGATTTGGCGCGTGCTTCCGCTGCTGGCATATTGTAGAGTCGTGCCGCATAGATGAGATTCTCCATGGGTGACAGCTTTTTGAAGAACGAGGCCTCCACGCTGACACGGTTAATGAGCTGCTGCACCACGCGATCATCTTTCACGACGTCGTAGCCGAAGATGCTGACATGCCCGGTGTCCGGGATCAACAGTGTCGAGAGGATGCGGATCAAGGTCGATTTGCCGGAGCCGTTGGCTCCAAGGATACCGACGATTTCACGACGTTTGATGGTAATGGTCACGTTATCGACGGCACGCACTTCGCTCTTGTCGTCCTTCTTTCGCCGCCAACGCAGCAATGGGCGCGATTTCTTGAATATCTTGGAGACTCCATCAATGACTACAGCGTCCTTTGTGGGGTCGACGATCATACGCTCTATGAGTTGAGTATCAGTGAAGTTATCAATAGCCAAGGGATGCTCTCCTTCGCACTGGAATGGTTCAGAGGCACATTACTTCGAACATATCTTCTATTGTAACATATTGCTCTGATCAGGACATCGATCATGAGAACAGGTTTGAGCCTGTACAACCGGACAATGCGGACGACTACAAGGGTTCCCACCCCTACGACGCGTAAGAAGGAAACAAAAAACCGTGGGACTGGATTTTTGTTTTGTGCCAGTGCCCACGGTTGGGGTGTCTCTTGAGTTGTTGTTTACTCATCCTGAAATAGGTGGAGACCCCCTGGAGATGGGCACACTGGTAGCTAGAGCGCAGAAGACGGTGAATCCGATGAGGACACCGTTGTTGTTCTTGCGCTGTGGCATCAGGCCAACGGGCATAGCATGGCCGTAAGCGATGTCGTTATCGCGCAGCCGGATGCATGTGGTGTTAGACCACGGCTGGCTGTTTGCCATGCTGCCATCTCCTTTCGTGAGACTTGCTTACTGAACATACGAAGAGGTGCTCTTCATAAAGCACTACAAGGAGTATACGGGATTTGTTGGTGTTTTGTCAAGGGCAAAAATTTCCTATTCTCCAACAGAATCGAGGACCTCCTCCGCGGGCAGCGAGCGTCGCTGGGCGCGTAGTCGTGTCAAGCGAGTTCTCAGGAGGCTGCTGAGACGGGCCGGAAGCCAGCGTAAGAAGTAGGGGTGGCGCGCTACATAGAGGAAGAAGGCAGGTTGGAGATGCTTCCATAAGGCAGGCAACTCCTCTGTCTCTCCGGTGCGACGGGGATGCTCGATACTGGCAGGGTCGGCCCAAAGATCGCGCACATAGATATCGCCGAGACGTTCTAGTGCCGGTGCCTGCTCAGGAGCTACTGCGGCCAATGTGCTGATATATTCGTAGGGTGTTTGCGAACGCTGGAGAGTGATGCCGGCCCAATTGGCAAGCAGGCAGATACGCCCATACACTTGTACCGATATGCTGCGGTCACGGAAGAGGCGACGCCACCAGATACTGAAAAGCATCAGACCCAAGAGAACCAGGAGGATGAGACTCCCCAGGGTGAAGCTAATGCGCTCGCGCAATTGTGCCTGAGCCACTGCTGGGGTCGTCGTTATAGGGGCCAGATCATCGGTAGAATTAGGTACACGGCCATGGCCAGGGTTATTTTTACCGGTAGTAGAACCTTGTCCACCTAAATTGATAGGGGGGGCAAAGTTTGCACTGCCTGGGAGGGGGCGTTCAAAGCCTGAGAAGCCAGCCGAGGGTTCAAAGTTAACCCAACCGTATGTAGCGAAGTAGATCTGCGTCCAGGCATGGGCATCGGTTCCGCGAATGACCCACTGATTATGCCTGGGGTCGAACTGGCCGTTGGTGTAACCGGCCACGACGCGTGCGGGCATACCTAAGAGACGGGCCATGATGGCCATTGACGAGGCAAAGTAGTTACAAAACCCGCGACGGTCGTTATGGAAGAGAAACCATGAGACTCCCTCCGAACCAGGAGGCCGGTGTATATTCACATCATACGTATAATTTGTTTTCAGGTAGGACTCAAGAGCCTCTGCCTGGTCATACATGGTAGTGGCATGGGCCTTGGCGATGATATTCTGCGCCAACTGCTTAATAGCAGGGTCAAGGTTGGGCGGCAGTTGCAGGTAGGTATTCAGAATGCTGGGTTCATAGTATGTCGGCGGGACCGGTCCGTCAAAGTTGGTAGGAAGGGTTGGAGCGTTCACAGGCAATGGTACAGTGCGCAACGTCTGTACGTCTGCGGCAGAGATGTAGGAGGTAACCGTGTAGCGCTGGCCTGCTACCAGGTTCCCGCTCTTGTTCAACCATGCAATGACCGAGCCATCAGAGGCATTCGTCTGAACTTGGGCGGGATGATCCACTAAAGCGATCTGTGAGGCTCCGAACAGGTACGGATATTTCTCACCAGGAGGATTGATGACTGTGATTTGTTGCTGTACGGGATGCCATAAAGCTGACTGACTCCCTATCGTCTGATTGCTGTTGAGCGAAGTAGTATAGGTTGGACCATTTATCCAGCCGCGTAAGGGATCGTACGTATCATAGTTGAGAGATGCGAGGTACTGTGAACCATCATTGCTCTGTACGGTAAAGACGATGTCGTTATTTAAGTTGGGGTTGCCTCCCAGTGCCAGTGTATCGGCAAAATCCCCATGGTTGGCCGGGGTAAAACCGCCTGAGACAGGCACCAGGCGATTCCAGATATTCTCAAGCTGAATATATGGATTTGCGTTCGCGTTCCAGAGTTGCGAGGCGGTATCATTGACATAGCCCCAGGGCAAGATCCAGGAAAAGAGGAGCACGCCGATAGATATGAGTATACCCGCTTGCATGACGTCCCAACCCAGATCATCGCCGTAACGCAACCCCTGGCGGCGCCAGCGTTGCACCGACTCATGGAGATTAAAGCGCAAGAGCAGGAGCAAGGAGGCAAAGAGGAAAACGACCAGGAAGACGATGTAGCCAGGCTCGACATTGCTCAAATTGATGAGGAGAACGATAGCATTGGCAACAATCAAGAGCCAGGGACTACGCGTGCGAAACAAGAGCCAGGTACTGGTGTAGGCAAGGATGAAGCCAAGGGCGGTAATCAAGAAGAGAAAGATGGAGTCATCGTTACTTGTCCCGCCGGCAAGGGCGATTAGAAACCATTGGTGCATACCTCTGGCCAAGGCGAGAGTATTGCCTGCGTAATCAGCGCCAGCGGTCTGCCAGAAAGCGAGTAACAAGCCGAATCCGATAGCAAGCAGGTGAGAAGGCAGGCGTGGAAGACGGCGCTGTTTGGCAGCGATCAGTCCAACGATTAAACCGAGAGCGGTTGTCAAGGTAAGGATGTTGAGATGGTCGACCCAGTCTGCGGCTTGTACACACCAGATAGTACTGTAAACGATGGTGATGAGCAAAAAGAGCGTAAACCAGCCCTCTGCCAGACCAATATGTAGCTGGAAGATTGGTTTGCGCTGGTGCGAGCTGCCATCATCGGGGTACTTGTCGGAAATAATTTTTGCCAGCCGTTCAATTGCTGCGTCTTGCATTGGTAGTTACCTCAATCGTGCATAGCGTGTTTCAGGGCTACGCTCAAGCACTTCAGACAACGGGTCTCCACGTTTGATACGCATTACAGGGATACCGGCACCTTCCAACAGGGCCAATGTATCTTCATCGGCAGGCTTATCCTCAAAGGAAGCGGCATTCAAGCCGATTACTGCCGCCTGGACGCCCCGGCGCTGCAAATGTTGTACACCGTCATGCCAGTCCCGCGAGGTGGAAGGCGTAATCACGATAGCAACGCTATTTCGCCCGAAATGGAGCGCATCCAGGGCCAGGGCCTCACGTAGTTCAGGCCCTGGTCCCGACCTTACGACTGCCAGCAATTCCAGGACACGCTCCATTTGTCGATCGCCACGATCAAGCGAGAGGAATTCGCGCCGCTCGGCATTGACGATCAAGCCTAGGGACAGGTCTTGACGCAGCAAGTAGGTGGCAATAGTCGCCGCAATGGTGACTCCATACTCTTCGGTTGAATGCTCACCCTCACCGGCCTGCACTGCGTCGTGCAAGTCGAGGAAGATCCAGGCGTCAACGGCAGGATCAAGATCAAATTCCTTTACCATTAGTTTATTATAATGTGCGCTGGAACGCCAGTGAATGCGGCTAAGCGCATCACCGGTGACATAATCACGGATGGTAGTGGCATTGGGGGTAGTATGGAGGGCACGTTGTGAACTCCGCCCCCGTCCCGGCAATCCACCCGTGAAGAGAGCGAAACTGCTGATTGGTAAAACCCGCGGCAACACGAGTATTTCACGCACTCCCGTCAGGGAGGCACGCCGGCGGAACATGCCGAATGGGTCGCCGCTGGTAGCAGTGACTGGACCTAGCTGAAAACGTCCACGCTGCCGGCAGACGGTGCGTGCTCGCCAAGAGACGCGCTTGCGTCCGGTGATAGTTGCGACGTAGCCGGCGCGATGCCCAGGCAAGGTTGAACCATCGGCGATCTGTACCCAGAGTTTGGGCATAACGCTCAAATTATCGAGCCTGAGCCGTTCATCGAAGACCTCGCCGACCTGGACCCGCGCACTGGCAGCAGTACGACGAAAGACCAGCTTGCTCAGGCTGTAGCGTGCCCACAACCCGGAAAGGACGAATAAGACAAGCATGGTATACGCGAGCCAATAAATGGGTCTCCATCCACTACTGATGGCGAGGAGGACCAGCAAGATAGTGATCACAATAGCTTGCCAGGGTCGCATAGCTTAACGCGCCTTTCTGCTACCTACCCATGCACCTGGTACAGGTACACTTTGCAAAATCTCATCGAGGATAGCAGTTGGGGTGATACCACGCACACGGGCAGCTGGTGTGATGATCAGGCGGTGCGCTAAGGTTGGCTTGACCAGGATCTTCACATCATCGGGGATGACATAGCCACGCCCGTGCATGGCTGCTAGAGCTTGCGAGGTACGGAAGAGTGCCAGGGAGCCACGTGGACTCGCGCCTAAATAGATGTTGCCATGATTGCGTGTAGCATTAGAAATGGCTACGATGTATTCGCGAATAGATGGGTCGACATGGATAGAGCGTATCTGCTGCTGAATGCCCACCAACTCTTCTGCCGTCATGATCTGGACGAGGTCGTCCAGTGGATGGTGGTGCTGTTGACTGTGCAGAATGCTCATTTCATCGGTTGCTTTGGGGTAGCCGAGGCTGATGTTCATCATAAAGCGGTCTAGTTGGGCCTCTGGCAGGGGAAAGGTCCCCTCGTATTCGATGGGGTTCTGCGTGGCCATGACCATAAACGGCTCCGGTAGACGATGGGTGACTCCATCGATGGTGACCTGTGATTCTTCCATTGCCTCTAGCAGGGCAGACTGCGTTTTGGGAGTGGCGCGGTTAATTTCGTCGGCGAGGACGATTTGGGCCATGATGGGTCCAGGGCGAAATTCAAAGTTGGCTGTTTTCTGATTGTAGACCGAGACACCTGTGACGTCGCTGGGCAAGAGGTCGGGGGTAAACTGGATACGCTTGAAGCTACAGCCGATGGAGCGGGCAATGGCTTTTGTGAGGACGGTTTTGCCGACGCCGGGGACGTCTTCGATGAGCACATGTCCACGGCAAATGACGGCAATGAGGCTGAAGGCAACGGGTTCGGCTTTGCCGACAATGACGCGTTCAACATTGCTTACGACACGTTGGACGGCAGTAGCTAAATCTTGTATTGACTGCATGCATTTTTCTCCAGTGGTAGGGTTGGCACCTGCCATTCCCCTTCGATACCTGCCAAATAGGTGAATTACCTAATAGTGTATCACGTTGAGAGTGACGCATAAAAGAAAAATTAGGCACCCGTAAATGATCCTGGCGGGGGCAAGCCCCGCCACTACACTAAAACCGATCATACATAGGTGTGCTAATGTAAATAATTGGCAGCATGTAGGATCCTGGCGGGGGCAAGCCCCGCCACTACACTAAAACCGATCATTCATAGGCGTGCTAATGTAAATAATTGGCACCGTAGCAACTACACATAATACTACGTCATGAAAACGCCGTTTGTTGCACAGGTTTTGGGGTCAGGTTGCTGAGTCTGAGATTTAGCGTAATTCTTCAGGACTCCTCACATCTTCGGATAGACATCGGAACTCGCCCTTGTGCACTACATCCTGGAGAATAGTAACATCTTACGCAATGGAAATCTCAATATGCTCTTCTTGCTCGTTCCACTCCGTTGCTGTGTTCAAGTTCGTACACAGCCCTTGCATCAATGCAACAATCGCCTGGCACTCCTGATTCTTAGCTTGCCTTGCCTGGAAATCGCGAATCACTGTGGGATAGAGCAAAAGACGCACAATAGATGGCCCATCTGTTTCAACGATAAAAAGAAAGCTTTGATCATTCCGCTCTTTGGGGTCCACTGCATAATCATCAATGAAGTCCCCTGTGCAATACATGATGGGTTTATTTTTGTAAATCTCGATGCCGCGAACGATATGGCCAGAATGCCCAAAAATCACATCAGCTCCTGCATCGATCAAAGTATGTGCAAAAGGTGGATGTTCCGTTTGAGGCATGTATCCCCAATTGGGTCCCCAATGCAGAGACACGATGAGAAGATCAACTTCTTCTTTCGTTTTGCTCACGCTCTCAAACAGCCGTTGTGCTCGTCTTTCTTGCAACTGAATGGGGACATACCACACCCCTGGCTGTTCTTCAGTTGCTTCCCAGGCCGGCTCATTGTCTGTACAGGCGACAAGTCCGATTCTGTTTCCTTTGACCTCCCACATCGCTGGACGGGATGCTTCACGGAATGTCATACCAGCACCAGCAGAGTGAATTCCCTCCTGCTCCAGGGTATTCATCATGGATGAGAAAGCTTCATATCCAAAATCAAGCACATGATTATTGGCAAGTGAGACGGCATCAATAGATGCAGCCTTGAGACTTTCAATGTTTTTTGTATCGGATCGGAAATGAAACACTTTTGGTGTTGTTGCCCATGGGATACCTCGATCAGAAATGACACACTCGAGATTACAGATGCGTACATCTGCACGCTGGAACTGTGGCAAGGTATCTCCCCATGGATAAGCAGGAGGGTTGCTCCTGAGCACCTGGTTTACCAGCCGACCGAGCATCACATCTCCGACAAAGATCAGTCTCATGTCCCCTGTCCCTCTGCCTCTTTACCTCGAGTACGGCAGGTGGCACAGCGTCCAAAGATCGTGAGG
>WNFF01002868.1_pt1 | contig 14124 bp, 12 predicted proteins | sample 5400441 | NCBI WGS metagenome assembly WNFF01 (sample SAMN13153345, study PRJNA577476) | soil metagenome | isolation source: 120 cm saprolite under Douglas fir tree site 2 hole 3 replicate 1 | place: USA:California | collected 2015-04-18 | reverse complement strand
CTACTGCCTGGTCATGCTCGGCGACGCCATCGCCGCCAAGAAAACCACCGGCGAAGCCAAAGAAACCCTCGAAGTCGTCGACGTCGCCCAACTCCTCGCCCGCTCCGTCCAGCCACCGGCTACCAAGGACTGAACGGCCTCCGATGGACACCAGGCGCGCGGAAGCGTTCAGCGACGGGGTGTTCGCCATCGCGATCACCCTGCTCGTCCTCGGCCTGCATCTGCCCGGGCCTGGCCCGCAGGACCACTCGCTGACCTACCAGCTGGTGCACGCGTGGCCGCAGTACTTCGCCTACGTCGTCAGCTTCCTCACCATCGGGATCATGTGGATGAACCACCACACCCTCCTGGCGCACGTCAACCGGGTGAACCGGCCGCTGCTCGTGCTGAACCTGCTGCTGCTTATGGGTGTGGTCGCCATCCCGTTTCCCACCGAGCTGGTCGCCCAGCACCTGGGCGATGCCGGGGGGACAGCGGCCGCCGTGACCTACGGACTGGTCATGATCGTGATCTCGTTCGGTTTCGCGGGTATCTGGATCTACGTGGTCACGCATGTGGATGAACTGGGGATGCGGCCGCAGGTGGATGCACTGCGGCAGTCCGTGCCGGGATTCACCCTGGGGCTCCTGGTGTACGTGGCGGGAACCCTGGTCGCGGCCTACGTCTCGGCTACTGCCGCGCTGACCATCTTCGGGCTGCTCGGCGTCTACTACCTGTTCGAGCATCTCCCGGCGCCGACCGACCCGAACTCGTGATCGGCCGCCGGGCAGACCTTCATGACCGATGATCCGTGGCCGCCCAGGGCGATGCGGGAGTTCCCGCGGCTGCGCTACATGGGGTCCAAGTACCGCCTCGTCCCGTACCTGGCCGAGGTGTTCACCGAACTCCAGGACTCCGTCATCGTCTTGTCCTACTCCTCCAACGCCGTCCCCGGCGCCGGTACCATCGAGGTGCTCCTGCGCGAGGTAAAAGACAACGTCGAAGTCCGGCTGGCCGACCACACCTACACCTTCGGCACGCACTCAGCCGCTCAGCGCCGCGCCGTTTCCGAGTACCTGTTCATTGGACGGTAACCAGCGCAAGAGGAGATGATATGCCTTGATCGCCGCGTTCTCTGTGACCCCGCTTGGCATCGGCGAAGACGTGGGAGAAGTCGTCGCAGAAGCTGTTCGCGTCGTCCGCGAAAGCGGTTTGCCGAATCATACCGACGCCATGTTCACCAGCATTGAGGGTGAATGGGATGAGGTAATGGGCGTGATCAAGCGGGCTGTTGAAGCGGTGGCCGCGAAGGCACCCAGAGTCAGCATGGTATTGAAGGCCGATATGCGCGCCGGGGTCACCGATGGCCTGACATCAAAGGTGGAGGCCCTTGAACGGTATCTTCAAGCGCCCGATTGACGATTAGGCGCCAGGCGCGCTTCAGGTTTGGTCTATATCAACGCAGATCAGGCCCCACGGCCGATCGTGGACCCGGGTCATCACGATGGTCGCCCTCCGCGCGCCGGACAGCTTCAGGCCCCGGTGCAACTGCCCGACGTCGCCGGCCAAACCCCGGCGGCGGATGTCGGCCGCGCCGATATCGAGGGCGCGCAGCCGCCCGGGCAGTTGCTTCTGATTCCACGGCGCAGAATCGATCACCCGGAGCGTCCGCCCGAAGGGCGTGTCCATCGCCACGTCAGCGGCCAGGAATGCGATCCGCTCATCGATCTTCCACGCGTCCAGCATCCGCGCTAGTTCCTCGACCAGCCCCGCCCGGGTAACGGCAGGATTCGGGTCGAGCAGGAACTCGCTGGGCGCCCGCACCGGCACCTTCGCGCCCGGCCGGGGCGTCAGCGTGTGTCCGCCGGGCAGGATGGTCGCCCGCCTGGCCGCCGTCGCCAGCGCCGGGGACCAGGCCGCCGCCTCCTTCAAATCACGCCCGACCGCGACGAATTCCAGTTCCCAGTCCCCCGGCACGGTGTCGCGTGGAATGCCGGGTGCCGCCTTGATCCCCACGGCGGCGACGCGCCCGGCCACGTCCATGCACCACCGCATGGGCGGCTCGCTCTCCCCGGGACGCAGCCGCCGCCCGCCGCTCCGCCTGGCTGGGTCGATGAACACACCCGCCACCCCGGCCAGGTCGATGTCCCGGACATCGGACGCCGTGACGGTGACCCCGCTATCCACGCCGTACACCCCGGCGTTCGCTTCCGCGATCCGCAGATGCAGCGGGTCACGGTCAACAGCATCGACCGAACGTCCGTTTCCAGCCAGCGCCAGCGTGTCCCCGCCAATCCCGCAGCACAAATCGCTGACCGCGTCGAACGCCGCATAGCGGGCCGCGTGATGGCGGGCAACCACCTCCGAGGAGGCCACCTCAAGGCCCGGCCGGGTGAAGAACATCTGCATCGCCCGGCTGAATTTGGCGCGGGCGCGCAGCCGCAGCTCATGCTGGGCCAGCGCGTCCGCCACCATCTCCGCCGGGTAGCTTCGGCGCAACTGGCTCCCTATCCGGAGCACCGTGTCCGGAGTCACCTCCTGCTCGGCGAGCCAGTCGAGCAGTTCCTTCCCGAGCGGGGAGCGCAACAGCTCAAAGCGCCCTACCGCATCGGAGGCCTCGGTCACGGACTGGGCCCGTCGAGGGGGGCGGGCAGCCAGATCCGCACCCTGGTGCCGTGGCCGGGCCAGGATTCGAGCGTCGCCTGGCCGCCGTGGGCCACGGCGATCGCCTGCACAATGGACAGGCCAAGCCCGCTGCCGCCCCCGGAGCCGGGCTCGTGGCCGTCACCGTCGGGGCCCCCGCTGCTGTCACCGTCGGGGTCCCCGCTGCCGTCACGGTCGGGGTCCCCGCTGCCGTCACGGTCGGGCGGCCGGCTGCCGCCGGGGCCGTGCTCGGCGGGAGCCGCGGGACCCTGGCCGTCCACATCGGCTCGGGCGGCGCCGCGGTGGAACCTGTCGAACGCCTGCGCCGCGTCCTGCTCTGACATGCCCGGGCCGGCATCGGCGACCTCCAGCACGACACCGCCCCGCACCTGGGCCAGCCGGACCGCGACCGGCGTGCCCTTCGGCGTGTGCTCGCGGATGTTGCCCAGCAGGTTGGCCAGCACCTGCCGGATCCGGGCCTCGTCGACTGCGGCCACCAGCCGGTCCGGCGCCTCGGCCCGGATCGGCCGGTCCGGCTCTACCGCCTTGGCGTCCGCGGCCGCGTCGCGCACCAGGCCGGCCAGGTCGGTCTCGGCCAGGTCCAGCGAGGAGGTGCGGTCCAGCCGGGCGAGCTCAAGCAGTTCCGCGACCAGCGTGCTCATGCGCTGCGCCTCCTGCTCGATGCGGCGCATCGCGTCCGGCAACTGGTCGGGGCCGAGCGCGCCCTGCCGGTACAGTTCCGCGTAGCCGCGGATTGTGGTCAGCGGCGTGCGCAGCTCGTGGGATGCGTCCGCGGCGAACTGGCGCACCTTCTGCTCCGAGCGCAGTCGTGCCCCGAACGCGTGCTGGATGCGGTCCAGCATCGTATTGATGGCGCCGCCCAGCCGGCCCACCTCGGTGCTGTCGTCTGTCTCGGGCATCCGCGCCGCGAGGTCGCCGCGGCTGGTGATCTGGCGGGCCGCGCTGGCCATCTGGCCGAGCGGCGCCAGCCCGCGGCCGATGAGCCACCGGCCGCCGGCGGCGAGCAGCAGGATAAGAACGCCGCCGGTGATCAGTTCGGTGACGACCACCCCCCGGACCTGGTTAGTGACTATGCCGACCGGTCGCGCGACAGTGACCACTACCGGGCCCGCTGGGATGCCGGCCAGGCCAAGCGCGGCTGCCCGGGCGACCCGCTCGACCGCGCGCACCCTCGTGCCATCCGCCAGGGTGATAGCGAACGGCTGGTGCCGGTAGTCACGGACGATCTGCGCCTTGCTCAGTTGGCTGACGGCCTGCTGGAACTGCGCGCCCCGGGAGCCCGGCGTGAACAGGACGACCTGCCCTGTCCGGAGAGAGATCGCCGCGGCGAGGTAACCGTTGCTGTTTCCGCCCAGCGTCTTGGGGTTGCGCGCGGCCGTGGCCAGGAGGTCAGCGTTGAACCGGCGGCCAAGCTGGTTGTTCAGCACCGCGGCGGTGACCGCGCCCATGATGAGCAGGAACGTTGCGGTCACGCAGATCAGCAGGACGAGCAGGCGGGCACGCAGCGTCAGTCGCCCGGAACCTGTCATCCCCCCGGCTCGCCGGGCTGATGCCCGCCGGGCGGCTGTGGCTCGGTCGCCCGCAGGCTGTAGCCGACCCCCCGCTGGGTGTGAATCAGCGGCGGGCCTAGCGGGTCGAGCTTGCGGCGCAGGTAGCTGACGTAGGTCTCGACGATCTGGGACTGACCCGCGTAGTCCCAGCCCCAGACGCTCTCCAGCAACTGGCCCCGGGTGAGCACGCGTCCCTGGTGGCGCATGAGGTAGGCGAGCAACCGGAACTCGGTCGGCGATAGCTCCACCGCCGTGCCCGCCCGCTGCACGCTCCACCGTGACTCGTCCAGCTCCAGATCCCCGGCCCGCAGCAGCCCGGCGTCACCGGAGTCGTCAGCGGCGGCCGACCGTGACGCCCGCCTTAGCACCGCGCGCACCCGGGCCACCAGGGCCTCCACGGAAAAAGGCTTGGTGATGTAGTCGTCACCGCCGAGCGCGAGGCCGGCGACGGTGTCTGACGAGGTATCCCTGGCGGTCAGGAAGATCACCGGGACCTCGTTACCCGCGGCCCGCAGCCGCCGGCACACCTCGAAGCCGCTCAGGTCCGGCATCATGACGTCGAGCACGATCAGGTCCGGCTGGCTTGCCTCCGCCTGGCGGAGCGCGTCCGTCCCGCTGGCGGCCGTGGTTACCGCGCAGCCGTGGAACTTGAGCGCCACCTGGACCAGCTCACGGATGTTCGGCTCGTCGTCCACGACGAGCACCTGGGGGATCCGGTCGTTGTCTGTCATCGCCTGTGCAACACATTCTGACGTACCGGGCGGCTCCTGGCTGGCCACTGCCTTTCCTGCCCAGAGCGTGTCCAGCAGATCTTCAGCCTGCTGCGCGTCCGCCGGAGGGCGTCTCGCGGCGTTGTCGTCGTCGCCAATAGCTCCGCTATTGGCTCCTCCTCCGCCTTGCGAGCCATCCCTCCGGACGGCCGCTCGCGACGGCCAAGATCTACGAGACCCGCCCACCGCGGGCCGCCCTGTCGTCAGCTTCCGGAGCCAGACGGCGTGGGTGACGAGGTGCTGGCCGGGGGCCGGATGACGATCAAGCGCGCGTCTTTGGCGACCGAGGTCACCGGCCCGCCCACCCAGACTGCCTGCCCCGGGGCCAGCGCGGACTCGGCCGTCTTGGCCCCCTTCTCGCGGACCACCGTGTTGCTCACCAGCTTCCAGGTCCAGGTCGTGCCATCAGAGGCACGCACCACGATGTCGCTGCCGCTGGTCACGGTCTCAATGACGCCGCGCTCGTAGGCGAGGGTGCGGAATCCCGTCTTGGTCCGGAACGTGAACTGGCCGTCGATGCCGCCCAGCAGGCGGGCGATGCGGAGGCGGCCGGCCCGGCAGTGGCCGGCGATGAGCCGTGCTGCCTCCGCCGCGCGGGGCCGCCCGGCGGCTTTGGCCGCTTTGGCCGCCGCGGCGGCCCGGGCGCAGGGTTGGGTGGTGGCTGTGGCGGCAGGCGCCGCGGCCGATCCGGTGCCCGTCGATGCGGTCCCCGTGGCGGACGCGGCGGGGGCTGGCGATGGGGTACTCGATGAGTCGGCGGAACTGAGCGTCGCGTTCAGGGTCGCTGCCGCGCCCGTCGGGCCAGACGCTCCGGACCCCGGGCTGCCCGCCCACGCCTCGCCCGCGATGAGGCCGGCGCCGGCCAGGATCGCGGCCACCGTGATCCCGACGGTCCAGTGCAGAGCCTTGCGCCGATCCCGCGCCAAGTGCTGGCGGACGCCCGGCGGCTCCTGCGCCTGGTAGCTGTGGCCGGCCGCGGGGCGGTAGCCAGGACCCGGACCGTAGCCGGGGCCATAGGAGCCCTCGTGCCCGGCGGCCGGCGAGTTCATGGGCCAGAACTGCTCGGTGGGCTGGCGGTCTTGCGGGTCGGCCCCCGGGGGCTGGTACGTGTTGTCCATGCTCCGAGCCTGCCGGGCTTGCCTGGGACATCGGGTGGCGGAGTCTGGGATATCCCTGAGAGCTGTCCCCGGATCAGCCGACTATTCGGTGCCGGGCCCGGGGCCGGCGCTGACCGGAGATTACATGCGCTCGGGCACCGGCACGCCCAGGAGCGAGAGGCCGGTCGTCAGCATGCGGAGGGCGAGGGCGGACAGCGCGAGCCTGCTGCGGCGGACCGAGTCCGTGGGTGCCTGAAGCACCGGGCACTGCTCGTAGAACGTGGTGAACGCGCTGGCCACCTCGAACAGGAAGGCGGCGAGCTTGTGCGGTTCCGCCGTCTCGGCCACCTGGGAGATCACCGCGCCGAACCCGAGCAGCCGCAGCGCGAGGGCACGTTCGGCGTCCTCGGTGAGTTCGATCGGCGCGGCAATCTCCTCTGGCGCCAGCCCTGCCTTGCGGAAGATTGAGCGGATCCGCGCGGTCGCGTACTGCAGGTAAGGCCCGGTGTTGCCCTTGAACGAGATCATCCGTGACCAGTCGAACACGTACTCGCTGTCGAGAGCCGTGGACAGGTCGGCGTACTTCACCGCGCCGATGCCGACCGGTTCCGCGATCTCCTTCCGCGCATGCTCGTCGACGCCGGATCCGGCCTCAAGTTCGTCGACGACCTTGGCGGCCCGCTCAACGCTCTCATCAAGGAGAGCGCTCAGCTTGATCGTTTCGCCGGTGCGGGTACGCAGGAGCTTCCCGTCGGGGCCCAGGACGTTGCCGATCTGGGCATGCTCGAATCGCGCGCCCTGCGGAATCCATCCTGCCTGCCGTGCAACGGCGAAGACCATCTGGAAATGCAGGGCCTGCGAGGACCCCACGACATAGATGGCACGGTCGACATGCAGCTCATCGATGCGGTAGCGGATGGTGGCGAGATCGGTCGTCGAGTAGTTGTAGCCGCCGTCGCTCTTGCGGATGATGACCGGCAGTGGCTCACCGTCCCGCCCGGCGAAACCGAGCGGGAACGCACAGAGCGCACCGTCGCTGATCACGGCCACGCCGAGGCGCTCGAGGTCGGTGCACACGTCGGCGAGCATCGCGTTGTAGAAGCTTTCGCCCCGGATGTCCTCATCGGTGAGCGTGACCCCGAGCTGACGGTAGATCCGGTGCAAGTAGCCCTTGGACAGGTCGACTAGGTGCTGCCACAACCGCAGCGTGTCGGGGTCGCCGGCCTGCAGTTTCACGACCCGGCTCCGGGCTCGCTCGGCGAACACCTGATCGGAGTCGAACTTGCGCCGCGCCGCCTGGTAGAAGGAGTTCGGGTCAGTTATCAGCAACCCGGCCTCGGCGGAGTCTTCGCCGACGTCGAGCATGTGCTCGATGAGCATGCCGAACGGGGTGCCCCAGTCACCCAGGTGGTTGTCCCTGATCACCCGGTGGCCGGCGAAGTCCAGGATCCGGGCGAGCGCGTCGCCGACGATGGTCGTGCGCAGATGGCCGACATGCATTTCCTTCGCCACATTGGGCGAGGAGTATTCGACGACGATCGTCTGCGGCGCGGCCGGGCTCGCGGTGCCGAGGCGAGGGTCATTCAGCAGCCCGGACGCCTGGGCGGCGATCCAGTCGCTGCTCAGCGTGATGTTGATGAACCCGGGGCCGCTCACCTCGGGCGGCCCGGCCACTCCGGCCAGGTCGAGGTGGCGGGCGAGTTCCGCGGCGACGTCGCGCGGTGGCCGCCCGAGCCGCCTGGCGAGGGGCAGGGCCACGTTCGCCTGGAAGTCGGCGAACTGGGATGGCCGGATGAGCGGGTCGGCGTCGGCGTACTCGGCGCCGAACGCAGCGCTGAGCGCATCCTTCACCCGCTCAGCGAGAACCTCCCGTGGATCGGCCATGTAGTCAAGCCTATCGACCGCGTAGCCGGGCAGCCGACAGATATATGGTGAGCGCGGCGGCCGCGCACCCTGCGATCGCCAGTGCGATCAGGTCAGTCGCCGGGTTGTAGGGCCGCAGGCTGAAGAAAGTGCGGGTCCACGGCACGGCCAGAACGAGCACGAAACCCGCGGCCATCGCCGCGATCAGGGCGAGCCGCCACCAGGTGTACGGGCGAGCGATCAGGGCGAGCACCCAGGCAGCGCTGCCACGGGCACGATCACCCAGGTGATGAGGCGCAGGAACCGGTTGATCCCGGCCATGAGTTCGGACTTGGCGAGGCTGAACGTGCTGGCCTCGGCCACCAGCCGGGCCGCGTACGCGTGGCGGCCCACGCCGGTGGCGGTGAAGGCACCGGCTCCGCTCACCACGAAGCTGCCGGACAGCACCTGGTCGCCGGGCTCTTTAGCGACGGGGTCGGACTCGCCGGTCAGCAGTGACTCGTCGATCTCCAGTCCGGAACCGTCGGCGATGTCGCCGTCCACCATGATGCGGTCCCCGGAGCCGATCAGGATCCGGTCGCCAAGCACGATCTGCTGCGGCCGGATTTCCACCTGAGCGCCGTCACGCATTACCCGGACCGGCTCCTCGCCGAGCACGGCGAGCCGGTCGAGTGTCCGCTTGGCACGCAGTTCCTGGACCACGCCAATGGCGGAGTTAGCGACGATGACCAAGCCGAACAGCGCGTCTTGGGGGCGCCCGGTGACCAGGATGAGGACGCAGAGTGAGCCCACTATGGCGTTGAAGCGGGTCGCCACGTTGGCGCGGATGATCTCGGATATCGGCCTGCTCGACCGCCGGGCGGCGTCGTTGGCCTCGCCCTTCGCGGCGCGCACCGCTACCTGGGCGTTGGTCAAGCCACTGGCCTGCCGCTGGCTCTCCACCATCTCCCCGTCGTGCCCGATGTCGGGTAACCATCCTCGCATCGTCCGCTGGGCTGGGCGGGCAGGTGTCGTGCGGCCTGCGGCCCGGCGGAAAGGGTGCGGCGCCGCCCTGGGCTGGGCGGGCAGGTGTCGTGCGGCCTGCGGCCCGGCGGAAAGGGTGCGGCGCCGCCCTGGGCTGGGCAGGTGTCGTGCCGCCTCTGGTCCGTCCCAGGGCCGGGCTGCGCAGGTGTCTTGGGTCCTCAGGTCCGGCGCAGGAAGTGAGGGCCCCGGCCCGGCCCGAGCCGTTCCCTGATCTTGTCGGTGATCCGGCCGCGGGAGAGCTCGGCGGCGAGCAGGCATGCGGAGGTGATGCCCCGTGCCGTTGAGGCGCCGTGCGCGATCACGACGGTGCCCTCCAGCCCGAGCAGCGCCGCTCCGCCATAATTCTCGGCGTCCATCCGCTCGGTCAGCTCGCGCAGCCCGCGCCGCTGCAGCATCGCGCCGAGTCGCGCGATCCGCGAACTTTGCATGACGGCGCGCAACTGCTCGGCGGCGAAAGCGGCCGAGCCTTCGAGGGTCTTGAGTGCCACGTTGCCGGTAAAGCCGTCAGTGACGATCACGTCCACCTTGCCTGCCAGCAGGTCAGAGCCTTCGACATTGCCGGTGAAATGAATCGGCAGAGCGCCGTGTGGCGGTGGCGCGGCGAGCAGCTCATGGGCGCGCCGGGCCAGCCTGTTCCCCTTCCCTGGCTCGGCACCGATGGTGAGCAGGCCCACCCTTGGCTCGTCGATGTCGTGCGCGATCTGCGCGTAGGCGACGCCGAGCTGCGCGAACTGGAGCAGCATCTCCGGCTTGGGATCGGCGATGGCGCCTGCGTCGACGAGAAACGTCGGATTCGGGCGGGTGGGCAGCACAACGGTGAGGGCCGGCCGGATCAGGCCGGGTACCGAGCGCAGCCGCAGTCGTGCGGTCGCGACGATGGCGCCGGTGGAGCCGGCCGAGACGACCGCCCCAGCCTGGCCTCTCCGGACCAGTTGGCAGGCGACGGCGACGCTGGAGCGGGGGCGGCGCCGGCTGGCCAGCGCACCCTCGTCCATGGCGATGGAGTCGTCGGCGGGGGCGATCCTGATGAGTGCAGCGGCATCGCCGCCGGGCAGCAGGGGGCGCAACTGGCTTGGACGGCCGGCCAGCACCACCGGAACCCCGTGCACCGTCGCGGCTGCGACCGCGCCCGCGACTATCTCCTCAGGCGCGTTGTCGCCGCCCATGGCATCGACCGCGACCGTCGCCCGCTGTGCGTCAGCGAGTGGCGGGGCGTCGTCGTGCATGGAAGGTTCCGGGTGCCCGGTCAGGCTGCGGCCAGGTGGGCGCCGGTGGGCGGCTCGGCGCAGACGTTATTTCGTAGATGCATGACCTGCATAGCGCCAAGCCTCTCACTCCGGCTGGCCTCGGGATGGCTGGTGTCGGGCTCTGGCACCAGATGCCGGTCCTTCGGGATGGCTGGTGTCCGGCTCCGGCACCAGATGTCGGTCCCTAGGGATGGCTGACCCGGGTATCGGCACCAAGACGCGGTAGGTGGCAGGTGCCCGTCACAAGATCGCAGGTGCCCGTCACCGCCGGTTGGTCAAAGTCCGCATACCCCCCCATAACCCCCTGTTCTCGTGAGTTAATAATCCCGGCCTGGGGGGAGCGACCGGGCCATGGGGCGGGCGCCAGCCCACGGGGTGACAACCATGCGAAGGAAATGCCTCAAGTGTTACGAACGGCGCTGTACCGGACCGCGCGATCCCTTAATGTGGCGCATGACGGGTTAAGTGACGGGGAAGAATGTAAGGGAACTCTCTGCGTTACCTCAGCGTTTCCTCAACGTGACCTTCTTGTATTGATTCACGCCATGGCTTCCGTCCCGCTAGCTGCGTCTGAGGGGGTGCGCGCGGCGGGCGTGTTCCAGCCGCCGGCCTGAGATGCTCCCGTTCCTGGCAATGCCGCCAGGGACGCGACCGACCGGAGGGAGATGCGTGACTGATATGCGACAACAGGGTGTGCCCGCGGTGCCTGCCGCGGGCCGCCGGTTCCACGCGTACACGGCCAAGCACCTGGACGCACTGGCGGCCCGGGCTGGGCTGGACGCCAGCGAGCGGTTGGCCGTCCGGGCCGTGGCGACCGTGCTGCCGTTCCGGACCAACGACTATGTGGTTGAGAACCTCATCGACTGGGACGCGGCGCCTGACGACCCGATCTACCGCCTCGTCTTCCCCCAGTCGGACATGCTGCCCGCCGCCGATGTTCAGCGGATGGCCCGCCTACTGGCCCGGGATGCGCCGGCCGGGGAGGTGACCGCCGCGGCGCATGAGGTGCGGACACGGCTGAACCCGCATCCCGCCGGGCAGCTCGCGCTGAACATCCCTGACCTGGGCGACGAACCGCTGCCCGGGGTACAGCACAAGTACCCGGAGACCGTGCTGGTGTTCCCGAAGCAGGCTCAGACATGCCACGCGTACTGCACGTACTGCTTCCGCTGGGCGCAGTTTGTCGACGAGCCTGACCTGAAGATAGCCACCGCCGACACCGACAGGGTCATCGAGTACCTCCGGAGGCACCGCGAGGTGAGCAGCGTGCTGATCACCGGCGGGGACCCCATGATCATGGGCGCCGAGGTGCTGCGCCGTTACGTCGAGCCGCTCTTCGACCAGGGGCTTGAGCACATCGAGTCCGTGCGGATCGGCAGCAAGTCACTCGCCTACTGGCCGCAGCGGTTCGTCACCGACCCAGACGCCGACGATACGCTGCGGCTCTTCGAGGAGATCGTGGCATCCGGCCGCAGCCTCGCCTTCATGGCCCACTTCTCCCACCCGCGCGAACTCGAGTCACCGCTGGTGGCCGAGGCGGTACGCAGGATCCGCGATACTGGCGCGGTGATCCGGACCCAGGCGCCGCTGATCCGGTCCATCAACGATGATCCCGCCACCTGGGCGGCCATGTGGCGCACCCAGGTGCGTATGGGGATGGTCCCGTACTACATGTTCGTGGAGCGGGACACGGGCCCGCAGGACTACTTCGCGGTGCCGCTCGCCTGCGGCTACGGGATCTTCCGCGAGGCTTACCAGAGCGTCTCGGGCCTGGGCCGGACAGTCCGTGGACCCTCGATGTCCGCGACCCCTGGCAAGCTCTGCGTGGACGGCATCACCGAGGTGGCCGGGGAGAAGGTGTTCGTCCTGCACATGATCCAGGCGCGCGACCCCGACCTGGTCGGCAAGCCGTTCTTCGCCCGCTATAACCCGGACGCCACCTGGCTGTCCGACCTGGAGCCCGCGTTCGCCGCGCGTTTCCCCTTCGAACCCGACCCAGAGGAACTGCCCGGGCTGTGGGCACCGTCGGTGTTCCAGCCCGCAAGCTGACCGTCCTCCTGATTGCTCCGCCCCGCTACGGCTACGGCCCCGTCCAGGACTCTTTCCTGGCGGGGCCGTCGCCGTTGCCGGTTTGGCTCAGGCGGCTCTCGTCTGTGCTTCGGCCGCCACCTCGGGCGATACGGGGCTCAGCGGCGACTTGGCTGACTTGATCGCCAGGCAACTCACGGCGCCCACGGCGAGCAGAACGACTGGCATCACCATGGTCCAGCGCATGGCCTCTATATATCCGTTTGTGAAGATCGCGTGGCCGATCCGTGTGACCTCGGCGACCAGTTGCGCGGGCAGCCCGGCCGGCAGCTTGACCCCGCCGTTCTGGCCCGCCCCGACCGAGATGCCGCCGCTCGCTGAGTTGTGGATCGCGGCGATGAACGGGCCGCGCACCCGTGGCGGCAGCGACACCGTACGCGTGGTGGCCTGGCTGGTGAGAGACGACACCAGCCTGTTCTGCAGCAGCGCACCCACCGCGGCTGTGCCGATCACCAGGCCCACCTGCCTGACCGTGTTGAGCACGCCGGACGCGGCACCCGCCATCCGCGGATCGATGTTCCGCATGGCCGTCGTGACCATCGGCGCGAACGTGCAGCCCATGCCGATGCCGGCCACGATCAGCGCGGGCAGGAAGTCCTGCCATGCGGAGTTGGGGCGTGCGATCACAGCGGTCCAGCCCATGCCGGCCCCGAACAGGATCAGGCCAGTCATCAGAATGTACTTGCCACCGATCTTGTCGGTCATCCGGCCCGCTACCGGGGCCACGAACATCGACAGCAGGGAGGCCGGCGCCATCGTGAGGCCCGCCTTCAGCGCCGAGAAACCGAGGACCGACTGCAGGTAGATGGTGAACGGCAGGAAGATTCCCATCATGCCGATGGACAGCACCCCGGACACCCAGTTCACCACGGCGTAGTTCCTGTCCCGGAACAACGCGAAAGGCACCAGCGGTTCCCCGTCCTGGGTCAGCCGCTGAAGCACCAGGAACGCGATGAGCAGCAGTACCCCGACGCCGAGCACGAGCGGAATGCTGATGAACGAGGTGATCGTGCCCCAGTTGTACTTCTGCCCCTCGACCAGGCCGTAGCAAATGGCCAGCAATGCCGCGGTGGCGAGCAGGACGCCAGGTATGTCGATCCGGTGCCTTCTCCCGAGCCGCAGGTCCGGGATGATGACGAAGGTCAGCGCCAGCGCGATCACGCCGAACGGCAGGTTGACGAAGAAGATCCACCGCCAGTCGAACGCGGTCACAAGCAGGCCGCCCAGGGTCGGCCCGGCAATCGTCGCCACTCCCGCCACGGCGCCCCAGACGCCGAACGCCGCACCCCGCCGTTCCGGCGGGAAGGTATTCGTGATGATCGTCAGCGTCTGCGGCATGAGCATGGCCGCGCCGAGACCCTGGACGGCACGGAACCCGATCAGCCAGCCCGGGCTCGGGGCCAGGCCGCAGGCGGCCGAGGCCACCGTGAATAGGGCGATGCCCGAGGCGAACATTATCCGCGGCCCGAGTAGGTCACCAAGCCGGCCTGCCGTGATGACCAGCACGGCGAGCACGAGGGCGTAGGCGTTGATCACCCACAGGACGTCGTCGAGCGACGCGTGCAGCTTCGTAATCATGTTGGGGATCGCGATATTCACGATCGTCAGGTCCAGCAGGGTCATGAAGAACCCGAGCGAGACGACGATCAGCACCGCCCAGGGGTTTCCCCGGAGACTCTTCACCACGTTCTCCTTGCCATCCGAGCAGGTGCCACGCCCGCTGGGGGAAGCGCATGCAGGGTGCGCCAGGCGGAGGCCCCACACTCACCGATGGTAGACGCGGGTACGGACAAAGCGCCGCGCCCCCGCGTGCCCGCCCGCACCAACCCCGCGTGCCCGCCCG
>WNFF01009192.1_pt1 | contig 14126 bp, 10 predicted proteins | sample 5400441 | NCBI WGS metagenome assembly WNFF01 (sample SAMN13153345, study PRJNA577476) | soil metagenome | isolation source: 120 cm saprolite under Douglas fir tree site 2 hole 3 replicate 1 | place: USA:California | collected 2015-04-18 | reverse complement strand
ACGGACCGCAACCATGATTGCCATCTCGCCAAATCGCCGTTGTCGGCGAAGAGATAACCGTAACCGCCGGCGACGGCGACGCGCGTCCACCAGACCTGAGGCGCCTGCGACGGCATCTCGAGTGGCGTGCGCGACAGCGCAAAGCCGCGAAACACATATTCATACGGCACGATCGAAGCCGGCGTCGCCTTGTTCTCGGGCTGACCGGAAAACGGATCGGTGAACGGCGCCACCAGCGCTCCGACCCGCGCGGTGGACGCATTGGCTTCGCTCCAGTGGATCGGCGCGAACAGCATGCCGCGCTGCTGCCGCTCGCTCACCGCGACCTTAAGCGTGCATTGTCCGTAGTCGGTGACGACCCGCGCGAAGCTGTCATCGACGATGCCGAACCTGACGGCGTCGTCGGGATGAATCTCGACGAACGGCTCCGGCAGATGCTGGCCCAGCCGCGGGCTGATGCCGGTGCGGGTCATGGTGTGCCATTGATCCCTGATGCGGCCGGTGTTCAGCCGCAGCGGCCGCCCGGCCGTGGTCTCGGTTCGTAACGCGGGAATTTCCGGCGCGATGAAACGCGCCTTGTGGTCGTTCGCAAAGAATCCACCCTCGGTAAAGAAGCGTTGTTGCGGCGGCGCGTTCTCGCGTGCCGGCCATTGCGCCGGCGCCATCGCATCGAACGCCTCGTCGGATAGCGACTTCAACGCGCCAATATCGAAATCGCGACGGCCGTCATTTTCGAACGCCGACAGCGCGGCATGTTCGCGAAACACCTCCGCCGCCGAGCTGAAATCGAATGCCGCGCCGAAGCCTAGCCGCCGGGCGACTTCGGTGACGATCCACCAGTCCGGCTTGGTTTCACCCGGCGGGGTCAGGAACGCGCGCTGTCGCGAGATGCGCCGTTCCGAATTGGTCACGGTGCCGGATTTTTCGCCCCAGGCTTGCGCCGGCAACAGCACATGCGCGCCGGCATCGACGGTGTCGTTGGAGCGCACATTCTCCGAGACCACGAACAGCTCGAGTTTTTTCAGCGCGGCGCGCGCGGCGTCCGCGTCCGGCAACGACACCGCCGGATTGGTGCCGATCACCCACAAGGCCTTGATCTCGCCGCGCGCGATCGCCTCGAACATCTGGACCGCTTTCAGCCCCTCATGCGTCGCGATGCGCGGCGCCTTCCAGAACCGGCGGACACGGTCGATGTCCGGCGGCGTAAAACCCATATGCGCGGCGAGTTGATTGGCGAGCCCGCCGACCTCGCGCCCACCCATCGCATTGGGTTGCCCGGTCAGCGAGAACGGCGACGCACCTGGCTTGCCGATCCGCCCCGTGGCGAGATGGCAATTGATGATGGCATTGACCTTGTCGGTACCCTGCGCCGACTGGTTGACGCCTTGCGAATACAGCGTGACCACCCGCGGCGTATCGCCAAACATCTGGAAGAAGCCGGCGACATCCTGCTCGCAAAGGCCCGTCGCCAGCGCGGTCGCGCCGATGCTGCCGGCGATGCCCCGCGCACGCGCCAGTGCGTCGTCGAAACCGGAAGTATGGCGCTCGACATAGTCGCGATCGAGCGCGCCGGTGTCGGCCAGGTGCACCAGCAATCCGCTGAACAGCGCGGTGTCGGTGCCGGGCTTCAGGCCCAGAAACAGGTCGGCATCCCCCGCGGTGTCGGTCCGGCGCGGATCGATCACGACCATCCGCGCGCCGCGCTGCTGCTTGTTGGCAAGCATGCGCTGGAACAAAACCGGATGGCACCACGCCGCGTTGGAGCCGACCAGCACCAGCAGATCGGCCTCGTCGAGATCCTCATAGCAGCCGGGCACGGTGTCCGCGCCGAATGCACGGCGGTGGCCAGCGACCGACGACGACATGCACAGCCGCGAATTGGTATCGACATTGGCGCTGCCGATGAATCCCTTCATCAGCTTGTTGGCGACGTAATAGTCCTCGGTCAATAGTTGCCCGGAGAGATAAAACGCTATCGCGTCCGGGCCGTCGCGCGCGACGATGTGCTTGAAGCGATGCGCGACATGATCGAGCGCGTCGGGCCAGGCCACCCGTTCCATGGTGCCCTTGCCGCAGCGGATCATCGGATAGAGCAAACGGCTGTCAGGGGCCAGCGTTTCGCCGAGCGCCGAACCTTTCGAGCACAGCCGGCCGAAATTGGCGGGATGCTCGGGATCGCCCGAGATCGCCGCACCACCACCCGCCTCCGGCGTCGCCAATATGCCGCAGCCGACGCCGCAATAGGGACAGGTCGTGCGCGTGGCGCGAAGCGCGGGATCGACGGCCGTCATTCGAAACATCCAGTCATCGGGTCACGCCGCCTCCGACGGAAGCGCGAGCAAGCGGCCGAACATCATGCGGTTGCGAATTTCTGCGATCGGCTCCCGGTTGCGGATCAATTCGAGATACCACAGCGCATCCCCGACATCGCCGACCAGCACCGCGCCGACGAGACGTCCATCCGATATCACCAGCTTCTTGTAGGTACCGTGCCTGACATCGTTGAGCACGATAGCTTCGCTTCCATCCGCGCCCATGAAGTCCCCGGCGGAAAACACGCTGACGCCGGAGACCTTCAGATTGGTGGCAACGACGCTGCCGCTGTAGGCAGCAGTACGCCCTGCGAGATGCCGCGCCAGCACGCGTGCCTGCTCGTAGGCCGGTTCGACCAGGCCGTAACAGATGCCGCGATGCTCGGCGCATTCGCCGAGCGCGAAGATATCCGGCGCGCCGGTTTGCATGACATCATCGACCACGACGCCGCGATTGACGGGAATGCCGGCTTCCTTCGCCAGCGCGATATTCGGCCGGATGCCGGCCGCGAAAACCACCGCATCGGCATCGATCCGGCGTCCGTCGGACAGTTCGATCCCCTCGACGCGGGTCTCGCCATGGAGCCGCGCGGTGTTGGCGTTCAGAAGAACCCTGACGCCCTTGCGCTCGACCAGGGATTTCAACAGTTCCGCCGCCGGCGCATCGAGCTGGCGCTCCATCAACCGGTCCATCAGATGAAGCAGCGTCACCGATGAGCCCGCCTTGGAGAGGCCGTAAGCCGCCTCCAGTCCAAGCAATCCGCCGCCGACCACCACCACCCGTCTCTTCTGGGCCGCAAGCGTCAGCAGCATGTCGACGTCCCGGCTGTCGCGGAAGGTATGCACGCTGGCGAGATCGGCGCCGGGCACGTTCAACCGCAACGGCATCGAGCCGGTGGCAAGCACCAGGCGGGAAAACCCGATGCTCTCTTCATTCGCGATCTTGAGTTCGCGGCGGCCGACATCGATCTCGGTGGCGACGCAACCATATTTCAAGGTGACGCCGCGGTCGCCCCACCAGGAAGCCGGCCTGAGCTCGATATCGTGCGACGCCGTCTCGCCCGCCAGCACCGACGACAGCAGCACGCGGTTATAGGCAAGCCGCGGCTCGTCGCCGATCACGGCGATGGCGTAGCGCCCAAGTGCTACCTTCGTCAGTTCGTCGACCAGACGCGCGGCGGCCATTCCGTTGCCGACGACAACCAGCGTTTCGCTCACGACGTATCCTTACTCGGCGGCTTGAGACCGACCGTATGCTTGGGAGATCATAAAGCCGGACAGCGTCCCGTAAGCCGCGGTCCAGGCATCGGCGACGTCGGGCGTCCAGCCGTCTCCGAGTCCCTTTTCCAGCGTCCATAGCAGGGCGGCGCCGACCACGGGATAGTGCTCTTTTCTCGCGCCGTAGCCGACGTGGCGTATCGCCAATACGCTCGCCGCCGGCAAAATGGACTCGAGCTTGCCGAGGCCGTTCACCACGAACGCCAGCGTCGCCATCAGCTTCTTGCGCTGCTCGGTCATATCTGCCGGGAACATCGACTTGACCGATGGTGCGACTTCGAACAGGCGGTCATAGAACAACACCGCCGCGGTGTCCGAGATCGGCGCGACCTTGGCGAAACTCTCCTGAACGAGTGTGACTTGGTCCGGTGTCATTTTTCTCTCCTGCGTCTGGCTCTTTCTTTCCTTCGCCCCGCTTGCGGGGAGAAGGTGCTGAGCGGACGAAGTCCGCGAAGCGGATGAGGGGGACTCTCATCATGGTCGAGCAAGTTGAGAGCCCCCTCACCCGCCCGGCCTTCGCTGACGCTCAGGCCGGTCGACCTCTCCCCGCAAGCGGGGCGAGGTGAAAACTACGCCGCCTCGACGAAACGATGCCTTTCGTACAGGAACTCCAGCACCCGCAGCCGGCATTTCAGGTACGCCGCGTTGGTCGACAGTTCGAGCCGCTTGCGCGGGCGCGCCAGCGGCACGTCCAGCACCTCGCCGATCCGCGCGCTCGGGCCGTTGGTCATCATCACGATGCGGTCCGACAACAGCACGGCCTCGTCGACATCGTGCGTGATCATCAGAATGGTGTTGCCGAGCTTCTGGTGCAGCGCCATCACCGAGTCCTGCAGGTGCGCGCGGGTCAGCGCGTCGAGCGCGCCGAACGGCTCGTCCAGCAGCAATACCTTCGGCTCCATCGCCAGCGCCCGCGCGATGCCGACGCGCTGCTTCATGCCGCCGGATATCTCCGCCGGGCGTTTGTCCCTGGCGTGGGCCATCTGCACCAGATTGAGATTGTGCATGGTCCAGGCGTCGCGTTCCGCGCGGGTCTTGCTCGATGAAAAAACCTTGTCGACGCCGAGCCGCACGTTTTCATAGACCGTCAGCCACGGCAGCAGGCTGTGGTTCTGAAACACCACCGCGCGGTCCGGGCCCGGCGAATTGACTTCGCGATTTTCCAACAGCACGCAGCCCATCGTGGGATCGGTGAGACCGGCGACGATGTTGAGCAAGGTGGATTTGCCGCAACCGGAATGCCCGATGATCGAGACGTACTCGCCCTTCTCGATCGTCAGATTGATGTCCTTCAGTACCTCGGTCGAGGCGTTGCCGCGGGTGAAGATCTTGTCGATGTGGTCGAGCTTCAGATAAGGCTGCATGAGGCGTTCCTTCAATTCAGCGCGGTGCCGCGGGTGACGATCTTGGCCAATCCCGCGATCAAGCGGTCGAGCACGAAGCCGATGATGCCGACGTAGAACAGCGCCAGAATGATTTCGCTGATGTGGGAGGAATTCCAGGCATCCCAGATGAAGAAGCCGATGCCGACGCCGCCGATCAGCATTTCCGCCGCCACGATCGCGAGCCATGACAGCCCGATGCCGATGCGCAGGCCGGTGAAGATGTAGGGCGCCGCCGCCGGGATCATGATCTTCCAGAAAAATTCCAGCGGGTTGAGCTGCACCACGGCTGCGACATTGCGGTAGTCCTGCGGAATGTTGCGAATGCCGACCGCGGTGTTGATGATGATCGGCCAGATCGAGGTGATGAAAATCACGAAGATCGCCGAGGGCTGGCCGTCACGAAACGCCGCGAGCGACAGCGGCAGCCAGGCCAGCGGCGGAATGGTGCGAAGCACCTGGAAGATCGGATCGAGCCCGCGCATCGCCCAGACCGATTGCCCGACCAGGGTGCCGAGCGCGATACCCGCGACCGCCGCCAGCGAATAGCCTAACGCAACGCGCTGAAGGCTGGCGGACAGATGCCAGAACAGACCCTTGTCGATGCCGCCATGATCGAAGAACGGATCGAAGATCAGCTCTTTGGTCTCCTTGAAGACCCGCGACGGCGGCGGCAAGGCCGAGCCGGCGCGCCGGCAGACCAGCTCCCAGAACAGCATCCCCAGCGCCAGCACGATCAGCGGCGGCACCACCCGTACCGCGGTCTCGCGCGCCATCTTGCGGTATTTGTCGGCGCGCGGTGGCCGCTTGGGCGTCATCGTAACGACGGGCGCCGCTGTGGCCGCACGTACCGCCGTGGCGGGTTCGGTCTTCATGGCGGGCATATTCATCGAAAGTGCTTCTCCGTGTTCGTTGGGCGGACCGCACGCCAGCGCGCGGCCCGGCTTCGATCAGACATCAACACGCTTGATGGACAGCGACTTCAGATACGCCGCCGGATTTTCCGGATCGAACACCTTGCCGTCGAAGAAGGTCTCCTTGCCGCGCGATTTCGACGCTGGAATATCGGCGGCGGCGACGCCGAGGGCCTTTGCGGCGTCGCGCCAGATATCCTCGCGGTTGACCTTGGCAATCAGCGCCTTGGTGTCGTAGCCCGCCTCGTACTTGCCCCAGCGGATATCCTCGGTGAGGAACCAGAGGTCATGGCTCTGGAACGGATAAGAGGCGTGGTCGCTCCAGTACTTCATGACGTGCGGGCTGTTTTCGACCACCTTGCCGGTGCCATAGTCGAACTTGCCCTTGGTGCGATCGAGAATGTCTTCGACCGGACAGTTGATCCACTGCCGCTTGCCCATGATGGTGGCGAGTTCTTCCTTGTTCTCGGCCTTGTCGGCCCATTGCTGCGCCTCCATGACCGCCATGGTGATCGCTTGCGCAGCCTTCGGATTCTTGTCGACCCAGGCGGCGCGCATGCCGAGCGATTTCTCGGGATGCTTGTTCCAGATTTCGCCGGTGTTCACCGCCGTGTAGCCGATGTCCTGATGGATCAACTGCAGGTTCCACGGTTCGCCAACGCAGAAGCAATCCATGGTGCCAACCTTCATGTTGGCGACCATCTGCGGCGGCGGCACCACGATGGTTTCGATGTCCTTGTCGGGATCGATGCCGCCGGCAGCGAGCCAGTAGCGGATCCAAAGGTCGTGCGTGCCACCCGGGAATGTCATCGCAGCCTTGATCGACTTGCCGGCGGCTTTCTTCTTGTCGAGCGCGACCTTGAACGGCGCGGTGTCGACGCCGATCTTGAGGTCGGCGTATTCCTTGGCGACCGAGATGCACTGCGCATCGAGATTGAGCCGTGCCAGGATGTACATCGGGGTCGGCTGATTGTTCTGCGTCACCTTGCCGGACGAAATCAGATACGGCATCGGCGTCAGGATATGCGCGCCATCGATGCCGTTGCCTTCCGAGCCCAGCACAAGGTTGTCGCGCGTGGTGCCCCAGGAGGCCTGCTTCTGCACGTCGACATCCGGCATGCCGTGTTTGGCGAACAGACCCTTGTCCTTGGCGACGAACAGCGGACCAGCATCGCTAAGCGCGATGAAGCCGAGTTTCGCGGCCTTCACTTCCGGACCCGCGCCTTGCGCAAAAGCACCGGCGGGAAAATTCAGCCTGGCCGCGGCCAGCAGCGCTGCCGTTCCGGCGGTCGCCTTCAGGATTTGACGGCGGCTGGGGCCGCGGCGCGGGGTCTGATCGGTGGGCTTCGTCATGGGTTGCTGTGGTCCTTTGCGTCTGTACCGCCGTCCGTCCGGTGTCATCGCGCGGGGCGCATGCAGGCGCGCTCTGGGGAGGCCCCAGTCTCGTGGTGTCACAGTTCGGATGATTGGTTTCGAGGGACGGCTTCAATGGCGTCGGCAGACACTATTCAAGCTTCATGCCAAGCCGCTGCGACCCAAAAAATCTATGAGTTATAAATAGTTAGATGATCCGCCTGATGGCGTCCCTCACCCAGCTCCGCACCCAAAATTTGCGATTCGCTCATTTCTTGTGCGCCGCACAAGAAATGAGCAGGCGTCAGAGTCGATGTTTTTCAGGCGTCCTCGGTCTCAGCCATCATCGGCTTCGGCGCGGCGCCTTCACCCGGCTTGATGCGGAAATCGTAGGCCATCAAATGCCAGGGCGCGGCCGCGGGCTTGCCGTCGGGCGTCGTGGGATCGGTGCGCTTCTCGACCTTGGCGATCAGTTCGTTCTTGACCCCGAATACCACGTCGGTATCGAGATATTTGTCGCCATCGATGAAGACGTGGGTGATCAGCGGCTCGTAGCCCGGCGCATTGACCAGGAAATGCACATGGGCGGGGCGCATCGGGTGGCGCCGGGTCTGCAGGATCATCTCGCCGACCGGGCCATCGGTCGGGATCGGATAGCTGCACGGCAGGATGGTCCTCGCAAGCGGTTCGCCCTTGAGGTCGGTGACGCGGCTCTGCACAAACATCGTTTCGCCGGTCAGATTGGCGGAGATATCGGCGCCGTGCGGCATCGGCTTGTGTTCGCCGACATAGAACGGGCCGAGCACGGTGGTCTCGGTAGCGCCGTCGCGCTGGCGATGGTTCACCGCATCGACCAGCATCGAGACCCCGAGCACGTCCGACAGCAGGATGAATTCCTGGCGGGTCGAGGAGCATTTCTGGCCGACCCGGGTCAGAAAATCGATCGCGTAGCCCCATTCATCGAAAGTGAGATCGGTCTTGCGGACGAAATCGTGCAGCGACTTCACCAGCTCTTCCATCAGGAATTTGACCCGCGGGTCCGGCGTCTCCTCGAAGCTGCGGATGACGGCGGCGGTAAGTTCGGTGTCGTTGAATTGGGGCATGGGTGCTGTCCTGCGGGGTACGCGATGGTGGCTAAACCTACACCAGCTGATAGCCCGGGGTAAGCAGGCAGCGATTGGAACAGGGCACACTTTTCGGCTATCAAAGGCAAAGCCCGACAGCCCCCGGAGACCAGTCCCGATGTTAGCCCCGACCCCCGCCTCGCCCGAATCCGCCGGCATGTCCAAGGCCGCCTTCGACCGTCTCGAAGCTCATCTGAAGCACCGATATATCGACACCGGCCGCTTCCCGGGGACGCAGCTTTTGGTCTACCGCCGCGGCAAGATCGTCCACAGCTCGGTGCAGGGCTTTGCCGACCTCGAGCGCAAAGCGCCCATGAAGGACGACACCATTTTTCGCATCTATTCGATGACCAAGCCGATCACGTCGGTGGCCTTCATGATGCTGTTCGAGGAAGGCCGCGTCGCGCTCGACGAGCCGGTCCACAAATACATCCCGGAATGGAAAAACCTCGGCGTGTTCCAGGCCGGGATTTGGCCGGCATTTCTGACCAGGCCGCCGTCGCGGCCAATGTTGATCGTGGACCTGCTGCGGCACACTTCCGGCCTGACCTATGGCTTTCAGCAACGGTCCAACGTCGATGCCGCGTACCGCGAACAGAAGATCGGCGAAGTCCTGAAAGCGGGAACACTGCAGTCGATGGTCGACGATCTTGCCAAAATTCCGCTGGAGTTCTCGCCCGGCGAGGCCTGGAATTATTCGGTCTCCACCGATGTCATCGGCTATCTCGTCGGCAAGATCAGCGGCCAGCCGTTCGAACAGTTTCTAAAAGAACGGATCTTCGATCCGCTTGATATGGGCGATACCGACTTTTTTGTGCCGGCCGACAAGGTGCATCGTTTCGCGGCCTGTTACTCGGCCGATCCAAAAGGCGGCATGACGTTTCACGCCACCGAGCGCAAAGGCAGCCTGACGCTGCAGGACGACCCGACCGAGAGCTCTTTCCTCTCGCCGCCGTCGTTCATCTCCGGAGGCGGCGGATTGTGTTCGACCGCGGCCGATTATCTCACCTTCTGCCGGGCGCTGCTGGGCGGCGGCGAACTCGGCGGCGTCAGGCTGATCGGTCCGAAGACGCTGGCGTTGATGACGTCAAATCATCTGCCCGGCGGACGCGACCTGCCGGCGATGTCGCGGTCGCTGTTCTCCGAGGCGACCTATAACGGCATCGGCTTCGGCCTCGGCTTCTCCGTCACGGTGGATCCCGCACAGACGTTGATTCCGGGCAGCGCCGGCGAATACGCCTGGGGAGGCGCTGCAACGACGTCGTTCTGGATCGATCCGGCGGAGGAACTGATCGCCATCTTCATGACCCAGGTGTTGCCGTCGAGCGCCTATCCGCTGCGGCGCGAGCTGCGCACCATGGTCTATGCGGGGATCACCGAGAGCAATCTTTGAGGGCCCGCGTAAACCCGGCACCGCGCCCCGGGCGCCGGCTGGAACCGGCTCCTCGGCACCTAAAATCCTTAGATAATTTCAAGCACTTATCCTATGCTCCGGCGGATTTGGCGCTACCCGCGCCTGATCGGTTGTCTGGAGTCTGCGTGCGAAAGACCTCCCTGCCAGTTCGTCTTGCTCTGCTGGTCGCGGGAACCACGCTGCCGCTGATTATTTTCGCCGCCGTTCTCGTTTTCAATGACTACGAGCAAGACCGCAAGGATGCTTCGCAGCGCGTCCTCGAAACCGTCCGCAGCATTCGCCTCGTGCTCGATGCCGAGATGCAGCGCATGACCGGCGGGCTCCAGGTGCTGACGCTCACCAGCACGCTCCGCGACGGCGACTTCGACAATTTCCGTCCAATGGCATCCGGCTTTCTCGACCAATACGGCCCGGATGGCGTCGTGCTGGTGGCCGACCGCGAAGGCCGCCAATTGTTCTCCTCGGTCACGCCGGACACCGCAAGCTTGCCCCTGCGCCACAACCGCGAAATCGTCGAGAAGGTGTTCGCGACCAAGAGTCCTTCTTATTCAAATCTGTTCATCGGCGCGGTCAAGAATCGACCGATCATGACGGTCGAGGTTCCGGTGCTTCGGGACGGTGAGGTCGTCTACGACATTTCCTTCAGCCCGCCGATCTCGCTTTTCCAGACCATCATCGAAAAGCAGCGTCCCAGCGAGGACTGGACGATCTCGATCTTCGACGGCAAAGGCGTCAATTTCGCACGGATTCCCAATCCGCATGAGACCATCGGCAAACGCGCATCGCCATCGCTGTATGCCGAGATGTTTCGCAGGCCCGAAGCAACCCTGCAGACGGTATCGCTCGAAGGCGTATCGCTGATTACGTCGTATGCGCGATCGTCGCTGACCGGCTGGACCGTGGCCGCCGGTGTTGCGGAAAGCTCGCTGGTCGGTCCGTTGTGGCGCAACCTCGCCATCACCAGTGTGATCGGAAGCGTCTTGCTGCTGACCGGGCTTGCCTTTGCAGTGCGGATGGCCACGGCAATCGCCCGCGGCGAGATGCTGCATGGCCTGTTGATCGACGAGCTCAATCACCGCGTCAAGAACACGCTGGCTATCCTGCAGGCCATCGCCGCTCAGACATTTCGCAGCGCGAGCAAGACCGAACGCGAGAAATTCGAAGGGCGGCTCGGTGCGCTGGCGGAGGCGCATAATCTGCTGAGCACGGAGAAGTGGCAGGGGTCCGGGCTGCGGGACGTAATTGACCGTGTGTTGCAGCCCTATCTCCTCAACAATCCAGAGCGGCTGCGGATGTCCGGACCGAGCGTACCGCTATCTCCGCGGCTTGCGGTGGTGCTGTCGATGATCTTGCACGAGATCGCGACCAACGCCGCAAAATACGGGGCGCTCTCGAACGACACCGGCACCATCGCGCTGGACTGGGAAGTGACCCCGGAAAACGCCGCACCAAAATTGAGGCTGATCTGGACCGAGGCCGGCGGACCTCACGTCAGCGCGCCGATCCAGCGCGGTTTTGGGTCGCGGTTGATCGAACGCAGCGCGCGCGATCAACTCGGCGGCGAAGCCACGGTGGATTTTCTGCCCCGCGGCGTGGTCTATACGGTGAGTTGCGCGCTGGAGAAGGTGGGTTAGCCAGGGCGCGTACTCATAAATCGAACTTGATTGGTACGGTTTGCTCGATGTCCGCTATGCCCGATAGCGACCAAATTCTACAGAGCGAAATGTCGCGATGTGCCCAATACCTGCACAATAGGCGACATTGGACGCTTGGCTGAAATGAACCGCCAACTGAGGCGGCCTCCGCAGGCCTTAATCAGGCCATCAGGTCGGTGATCCGCATAATTCCGACCGCGTTCCCGTCATTGTACGCCTGCTCTTTTGTGTCCTTGTTGCAGGTCCAGACAAAATTCTTCTTGGCCGTAAAAGTCTTTCCCTCCTGCTCGATCCGAAGCTCCCCTTCGGTGATATGGCAGACCATGGCATTCATCATCGGAGGACCCATGGTCTTCGATCCCGGCTGCATGATGATGTCACGCAGCTGGACGTTCTTAAAACCGGGGATGATCGCTGGTGTCTCGCCATAAACGCGCACCACAACACCCGGCCACGGCGTCGCGTCCTTGCCGACGATGTCCGTGGTTTGCGATGCTGCTGGCTTCACCATTGCCGCCGAAGCGGCTGCCAGCCCTAGTGCCACCGCTGACCTTCGATTTACTTTTTGCATTGACCTTCTCCCTCACGCTAAGGCCACGAGGCCGCAAAGTTGCTCCTATCGCGCGATAAGCTGACCGTCCGCGATATACGCGCGAAAGCCGCCGGGTATCCCCAGCGGCTCGCGCGTTGCGTAGCGATGTGCTGCGACGCGCAGCGTCGCGTGGTGGAACGTTGCGATACGCCGAGGCGCACGCGTTGCCTACCGTGATGTCGATAAGTCCTACGCGTCTCGTCGACTATGCTGACATGGCTGGTCGCGAGGTGACTTCAAGACAGCGCTGCTGCCATAATCGCCATCTCTTTCGATCGCGCCGAAAAGGCCGTGACTGCAGTAATGAGCTGTAACAAAACCTGCAACGGTCGGTTTCGGCGCTGACGACTGCGATGTTTGCTCATGGTGCCGTTGAGCCATCGTAGCTGCCGAAAGCCGTGGCAGGGGCCCCGGTCATTTCGACGGCCTCCGCTCGACGTCGATGGTTGCTATGAGCCGTTCAATCTCGGCGTAATCGCGGATCAGCCGCAGACTCGCACCCGGCGGACCCGCCAGCCATAGCCGTCCCAGAAACGCTGTGTCACCCATTCGCAACTGCCAAAATCGTCGTATTGCCCGTGACGCGGTCCGTGATAGCCGGGCCCATAATAGTAGCCCGGCGCCGCGACGCCTGCAGCAACGCCACGCTGCGCGCTTGCCGGCGTCGCGGCGAGCGAACCAGCGATCGTTGCGACCGCGACGAAAGCAGAAAATGTCTTCTTCATTCTCGGACCCTCCTGCAGATGACGCCTTCGGTCAGCGCCCGGTGGATGCACCGGAAGTTGCTCGTCGCGCAGACCATAGCATGCGCTATGAACTCAGCGAGTATGATTGGAGCGGCGTCAAACCGATGCTGCCGAACAAGTCGCGCGGCGTTCCGCGTGTAAATGATCGTCGCGTGCTCAATGGCATCTTGTGGTCCTGCGTTCGGGAGCGCCGTGGCGCGATCTGCCAGAGAACTTTGGACCGTACACTTGCAACAATCGCTTCGTTAGCTGGCGACGAGACCAAATTATGGAAGCATTGGCCGCCGCTCACGACGGCGCGGTGACGGCTCAGTTGGCCTTGCGGCCCAGGAAGGCCGGGATATCGAGAACGTTTTCCTCGATCGAGTTGCGCACAGGAGAGGAGCGGCCGTACGGATCGAGGCGCTGCGGAGCCGCATGGCGCGCATATTCCGAAATCGGCGGCTTCGTCGGTCGCCCTTCGGGGTGGCGGGCCGCCGGGCGAAGCGGCGGACTAGCTAATTGCGGCGGCGGTGCACTACGCTCGATCCGGTCGGCGATGCGACGGCTGTCGTTGCGCAGCCTGCCGGCGAGTTCCGTGAGTGAGCTTTCCGCTGCTTGCGTCTGGCGCGCCGAGCCGAGATTTTCGATGCCGGTCGCCACCACCGAGACGCGGACGATACCCTCCAGGCTTTCATCGAAAGACGCGCCGACGATGATGTTGGCGTCCGGGTCGGCCTCATCGCGAATGCGGGTAGCAGCTTCGTCGACCTCGAATAACATCAGGTCCCTGCCGCCGGTGATGGAGATGATGAGGCCACTGGCGCGCTTGATCGAGGGGTCCTCGATCAATGGATTGGAAATCGCGGCCACAGCGGCGGCGAGCACGCGCTTCTCGCCGGAAGCCTCGCCCCTGCCCATCATGGCCTTGCCCTTCTCGCGCATGACGGCGAGAACGTCGGCAAAATCGAGATTGATCAGACCTTCCTTGACGATAAGGTCGCTGATGCAGGCCACACCCGAATAAAGCACCTGATCGGCCAGGGCGAAGGCATCGGCGAATGTGGTCTTCTCGTTGGCCACCCGGAACAGGTTCTGGTTTGGGATGACGAGCAGGGTGTCCACCACCTTCAGCAGTTCGGCGATGCCGGCTTCGGCCAAGCGCATGCGGCGCTGGCCCTCGAAGTGGAATGGCTTGGTGACTACACCGATGGTGAGAATGCCAAGCTCACGCGCGGTCTTGGCGATAATGGGCGCCGCCCCGGTGCCGGTGCCGCCGCCCATGCCGGCAGTAACGAACACCATGTGCGCGCCGGTCAAATGATCGCGGATCGCATCGACCGCCTCTTCGGCTGCGGCGCACCCCACTTCGGGCTG
>WNFF01007803.1_pt1 | contig 14130 bp, 9 predicted proteins | sample 5400441 | NCBI WGS metagenome assembly WNFF01 (sample SAMN13153345, study PRJNA577476) | soil metagenome | isolation source: 120 cm saprolite under Douglas fir tree site 2 hole 3 replicate 1 | place: USA:California | collected 2015-04-18 | reverse complement strand
TCAACAGAGCCGATTTGCTTACGCTGAATTCCATCGCTTGGCTTTCCTCACGCACCGTGCCGGTTGCAGACATTTACACCTTCCTTCAGGAGCCTGATCCGCTGCTGCGTACTTTACTCGTTTTTCGCTCCGGGCGAAAGCCTTACGAACGCGATTCGGTTGTCGGAAGTGTGGAAAATGGTGGGAAACTTCTCACTCGCAAAATTTGCCAGTGTTGCGAGGAACCCGTGCAAGGCGCAAAATCCACAGCTACAACTTCAACAACAAAGGATTTCTCCCGATCTTCTTATTGGCTCTTCAAAAATAAATTTACCTCTTGTTGTGATGATGAGCGCTGTGAATCCGTGGAAAACCTCCACAACCTCCGCGCCGTCAACCGGTTGTGACAAAAGTATTTTGTGCACTCCATGTGGGTATCTCGGATATTTCCTGCAAATCAGCAGGCGAGCAGACTGGCGGCGTTTTTCATCCTCGAGATCCAACAGAATATCCGCGCCATTTCCAAAGCTTCCGCACAGTAGTCGGTTAACAAGTTTATTCTTGTATATTTGACCCATCATCTTTATTATTTGACTGAGTCAACTAATAATTAGAACACTTGCTTATAGCGATGGCGAAGCAGGATGATGTAGACTTACAGCAACAAGGCGACGCACTCCGCCGTTTCAACCGTTTCCATACCCGCGCCATCGGTACGTTGCACGCACACCTTCTTGGCAGCGTGTTTACCCTGGCTGAAGCGCGTGTGCTCTACGAGATCTCCCGCAATGAACGTTCCACGGCAACCCAAATTGCCGGCAATTTAAGCCTGGACGGGGGCTATCTCAGCCGCATCCTCGCAGGCTTTGCCAAGAAACGGTTAATTACGCGCGAGGCCTCTTCGAAAGACGCCAGAGAATCCTTTCTTTCACTTACGAGTCGCGGCAAGAAAGAGTTCAGCTCAATAGATGAAAAGGCGGCAGCCCAGGCAATCACACTGCTCAAACCGCTTGCCGCTGCAGACCGGCAAAAAATTGTCAGCGCGATGAGCACGATAGAAAGCATCTTGAGCGTCGAGCAGACCAAATCAGCAAGCACCCCACCGTTTATTTTGCGTCCCCACCGGCCAGGAGACATGGGTTGGGTAGTGCAGCGGCACGGCACTCTCTATGCGCAGGAATACGGCTGGGACGAACGCTTCGAGGCGCTGGTGGCTCGCATCGTAGCCGATTTCGTGGATCATTTTGACGCGCGCCGCGAGCGTTGCTGGATTGCCGAACGGAATGACGAAACGGTCGGCTGTGTTTTTTTAGTGAAACATCCTGACTCGCCGGAGGCCATGGCTAAGCTGCGCTTGTTGCTGGTCGAGCCGAGCGCACGCGGTTTTGGAATTGGCAAACGCCTGGTGAGGGAATGCACGCTTTTTGCGTGCGCGGCCGGTTACCGAAAAATCGATCTATGGACCAACAGCGTGCTCGATGCAGCACGCCACCTGTACCAGGAAGAGGGGTACAAGTTAATTAAACAGGAAGCGCACCAAAGTTTCGGCAAGAGCTTGGTTGGCGAGACTTGGGAACTGGCGCTTTAAGGCAGGCCAGCAAAGTTTACTGCAAGGCGTCCATCAAACGAGTGATGGTGCGGTTCAGCTCTTTGTCGGAGCGGCGCATCTCTTCAATCTTATTGATGGAGTGCAGCACGGTAGTGTGATGTTTGCCGCCAAACTGACGGCCAATCTCCGGCAGCGAAGCCGTGGTCAGCTGTTTCACGATGTACATCGCCACCTGGCGCGGGAAGGCGATGGCGCGCGTATTACTCCGCACTTTCAGATCCTGTTCGCGCAAATTGAAGTGCTCGCTGACACGCTTCTGGATTACTTCGATAGTGACGCGTTTTTCCTGCGACGCGATGATATTGCGCAAAACTTGTTGTGCGGTCGCCAGCGATACCGCAGCTCCGGTCAGCGAAGCGTAAGCCATCAGCCGCGTCAAAGCGCCTTCGAGCTCGCGCACGTTAGATTTAATCGCCCGCGCGATGTATTCCGCCACGTCATCGGGCAGCACAAAGCGGTCGTTTTCCGCTTTCTTCTGGAGAATCGCGATCTTGGTTTCCAGGTCGGGAGGCTGGATGTCCGCAATCAGTCCCCATTCGAAACGCGAACGCAGCCGCTCTTCAATCGAATTGATATCTTTCGGCAGGCAGTCCGATGAAATCACAATCTGCTTGTGCTGCTCATACAGGGCGTTGAAAGTGTGAAAAAATTCTTCCTGGGTGCGCTCTTTTCCGGCGATGAACTGAATATCGTCCACCAGCAGCACGTCCACGGTGTGGAAACGTTCCCGGAAACTGAACATTTTGTCGAAGCGCAGCGAGTTGATCACTTCAATCGTAAATTTTTCCGCGCTAACGTAGCTCAGCCGGGCGGCTGGATTTCTCTGCTTGATCGTATGCCCGATGGCATGCATCAAGTGCGTCTTGCCCATGCCCACTCCGCCGTAGAGAAACAACGGGTTGTAGGCCTTCGATGGTTGTTCCGCAACCGCTCGCGAAGCGGCGTGCGCAAACTCATTCGATTTGCCGACCACAAACGAGTCAAACGTGTAGCGGGTGTTCAACTGGTGGTCGCTGCTCTCAAAATCCAGCTTGGATTGCTTTGTGGATGTCGTTGCGGCAACCGGCGCAGCCGCCACAGGCTCTTCCTCGGTGCAGACATATTGCACCCGCATCGCCGGCACGCCCAGTTCGTGGAACACTGCTTTCACGATTTCGCCGTAAGTGCGCGTGAGCACCTGGCGAAACACTGTTGTGGGAATCTGCACGTAAATAATATCGCTATCGGCGCGGTTCAGCCGGGTTGGCTGGAACCAGGTGTTAAAGGTATTGATGCTGACCCGCGATTTTACGCGTTCCAGAAACTTGTCCCACAGGTTTGCCGCTTCACGTTCTTTGCTGAGTTGGATAGCTGTCGTCATTTGAACGGAAAACCAAATCCTCGCTATTTCCACAGATGTGCATAACCTGTGGAAAGACTTTAATTGTCTTGAAGTAAGGCCCTCGTGATTACTTTTTGCTGCGGGAAGGCTGTCCGAGCGCGAATATCTGCGTGCCCCTGATTTCCGCGCGCGTCCCTTTCAATCTCTCGACCGCCGAACCGCCTCGGTGTGTCAGCGCGGGATTCTCTCCGATTGACGCGAAGGGGGCAAGTGAAAAGTATGGCAGGGCACGTGCCCACGTTCACACAGCATACACAACTTTTCCACAGGCGGCAAAACTGGCGCTCCGAACGCAAGCCTTCTCGCAACTCCCTGCATTCGCTGAGGAAAAATCAATTGCACTCTCATCGCGCCGGCAGGTATCGGCAAAAATATTTAAAAAACTCGTTGCGCACGCTGTGGAAAAATGGCCAACTGCGAAAATATATTTTCGCGGGCGTCTTTTTCTCTTGCTCACTTACAATATTTGGTGCGTCGAATCTTCGGTACGCTAACGAGCGCAGAAATTTTTTCTACTTTTTGTCCGGTTTATCCAGCCGTTCGAATTCATAAATGCCGATGGGATCGCCGCCAATGATCAGACGGTTTTTCTCGACGACGATTGCAACTGCTTCCAGCCGCGCATTTTGTGGCGTGTACAGCCGGAACGTCGCTCGCCGGTTGCCTTCCTTATCGAAGCGCAGCAGCATGTTCCCAATGGCGATCCACACCTCGCCGGTTTGCTTTTCCACGCCCATCGCGGTCATCACTTGTCTGAATCGCGGCGTATCACCGCGGCTTTCCTGCCGTGCAATCTCTCTGCGCATGGCCGCCGCCTCCGGCATGGCGTCAATCGCCGTGTACCGCACATCTTCTGCGGCGTACCCGAAACGATCGAATTGCCTTACCGTGGGCTCGGGGAAGAATTTAAATCCGTAATACAAATGGCCCATCGCGTCCGTAGCCATCGTGCCAAGGTTTAAGAAGCGGTTCAGATCCTTGCGCGCCGTCAGCGGCTCTGGATCGCCAAAATCACGCACCAGGCGGCCAGTTTTGTCGAACACCGTCAGCAAATTTTCCTGCTGCATCGTTGCGACTGCAATTTCGCCCTCCGGCATTGCCGCCACGGCCACTGGCGCCTTCACGGCGATGGTCTTCAGGTGGCGCCCTTCTTTGGAATAAATTTGCACGGTATTTCCCGCGCGATCGGCAACATAAATCGTCCCCTCGGCGTCGATGTCGAAATCTTCGCCGAACTCTACCAGCACGTCCCCGGAAGCTTGCGCTTCTGCTAACGCTGCTGGGGACAATCCTGCAGCTTCCCGCATGGTCAGCAAGCGCCGGGCTTCGGGTGAGTACACCACCAGGCCGGGCGATGGCGACGCCAGTACATAAATTTTTCCGTCCGCGCCTTCCCGGATCTGCTTTAGTCCGGGTCCCATCGGCGCAAACAGCCGCCGCTTTGCCACCAGGTCCGCGTCAATCTGCGCTCGCGCAGCGCCTGCCGCGCTCAACAACAGACACATCACCGCAAAAAGTTTCAAGGCCGGGTACACTCCAGTTTTATATGCGCAAGTCCTGATGCGTCTGGTGAGACTGCCGCATAAGGCGTTTGGTTGCTTGTTCTTGCCACGATTGTGTCGAGAAGAATAATCAGTCGTTCTGCTATCGCCGCGCTCGGCGCGACTTCAGTCAATGCGCAGGCGCAATCGTTCGATGCTGCGCGCCTTCAGGCGGCCAGCGTTATTCCGCGGTCCCTCGTCGTCCGTATCGATCAACACGGCGTTCAGCTGCACGTCGCCCTCGGCCACTTCGAACCGCGCCGGCAGCCCATCGAGAAATTTTTTGATGATCGCGGTTCTGTCCATGCCGATCACGCCGGCGTGCGGCCCGGTCATGCCAACGTCCGTTATATAGGCCGTGCCTTCCGGCAGCACGCGTTCATCGGCCGTTGCCACGTGGGTGTGTGTGCCCACAACCGCCGTCGCACGCCCGTCCATATACCATCCCATGGCTATCTTTTCGCTCGTGGTTTCTGCGTGCATATCCACCAGGACAAACGCCACGTCGGCGAACAAGCTGGCCAGCAACTCGTCCGCTTTGCGGAACGGATCGTCAATCGCAGGTAGAAAAACCCTGCCCTGCAGGTTGATCACTGCGTACTTCACACCGTTTTTCGCGGTGCCCACATACATCCCGCCTCCCGGAGCGCCATCAGGAAAATTTGCCGGACGCAGCAGCCGCGTTTCATGCGGCATAAACTCCAGGATTTCCCGCCGGTCCCAGCTGTGATTGCCTCCGCTGATCACCGCAATGCCACACCTCAACAACTCGTCCACAATTTTTGCCGTAATCCCGAATCCCGACGCGGAGTTTTCCCCGTTCGCAATCACCAAATCACGTAATCCCGAATCCCGACGCGGAGTTTTCCCCGTTCGCAATCACCAAATCAATCTTTTTTTGCGACACCACATCAGCCAGCCGCTCGCGCACAATCTCGCGGCCCGGCGATCCCACAATGTCTCCGATGAAAAGTACGCGCATAAAGGAAGTCTTAAGTCTTCAGTACCAAGTTTACAGAAAAACTTTCGCACCGTTCTTGATTGGCGCTTCGCAAAGGCATGCAAGGCGGGTTCTACTTATAACTACCAGCTAAAACTAACAAAAAGGAGCGGACTGCTAGGCCGTGGAGAGCTAGGCCGTGAACCTCCGAATTAGGTGGGCACCACGAGCCAACCATTAGGCTTTCCTGCCCCGTTCGCGCGCCACTTACAGCGCGCCAGCGGGACAGGCCGTGCACACAGGCTGTCTGTCCGCAGCACCCCAGAGATTCATTACGGTTCAAACGGCTTTCGCACTCTCACCTGCTTCGAAGTACCGCTCCAGCTCAATTGTATTCTTTCCCGACCTCGCCGCCAAACCCCGTTGCTGCCGCACCGCGCAGTTCATCACTTATTTCAGCGCTGTTCTCGGGAGTTCAACCTAATCGACAAAGTCGATGACAGCACCTTCGCGCCGGTCCAGAAAGCCGGCGAACTGCCCGAAGTTTGGCGCGGTCACGTTGTTGTACACGGCGTTGAAATTGCCATGATTCGTCACGTTCAGCGAATAAAAACCTAGCCGCACGTGATGGCCCTTGCCTTTTCCATGGTCAGAGCCAAAAAAAGGAACCCGGAATTGCCGGTAGACCTTGATGTCCAATGTGAAAAATGTCGCAAACCGCTCCCCGTTCGGCGTGCCCACATAATTCTGCAATGTATCAATGTTCGAATACGCCTGGCCGGAGTGCAAATCCGCGATAGGGCTGAACTTGAGCTTTTTGGGCAGAGAAAAAATCCCCCAGGCAACCACCCGGTTCGGCACGTCATAAGGCAGGATGCCGTAAACATTGGGCCGGATCACTGGCTGTAGAAAAGGAATCTGCACCGCGGAAAGATTGTTCAAATCGCCGCGTGTGCGGCTCCAGATGTACGACACGTTCGCTTCATCCGTGTGATGAAACGCGAAATGCAAACCGGTTTCCACCTCGTGATAATGCGATGACCCCGTGTTCGCCAGAGCCAAAAACGATTGCCCACCCGCCGGCGCAGTGAACGGATTCTCCGTGAAAAGATATGTCGTATGGCTATCCAAATAACCGACCCGCAAAATCCAGTTTTTCTTCAGCTCGTGCTCGATTCCAACATTCCACGTAAAGTTCCGTGGCGTCGTGTCTGGCCCGCTCGGCAAAGCGCTGCCTGTCAGCGGATTTTGCCCTGCCGCGTACACGTTCGTGTAAGCCACGGGCGGTCCAATCGGCAAGCCTGCATTGAATGGCGTAATCACTTGCGTTGGATTGGCCGCAAAGTCTCCCGCCAGAAGTGGCAGCAAACTATAGAACAATCCCGCGCCCGCCCGAATCACGGTTTTCCCGCTTTCGCCTGGCGAGTAAGCCAAACCAACCCGCGGAGCCACTGCCGCCGACCATCCATTCGTCTCACTAGACAGCCGCGCTCCCAAATCCGCCGCCCAGTGCGAAGTCAAGACCCAATGATCCTGAACAAACTCGGCCACCGCCGAATCCGAAGCCTTCTGCATCGTCCCGGGCACAAAACTAATCTGCTCCGCCAACGTACCGTCCTGATTCAAAATCTGCACCGGATTCGAATTGCTGTTGCCAGTGTACGACCGGTGATCGAAATCCACGCCGGCATGTATTTCGTGGTGGCCGTGCCACTGCTTCCCCGCAAATTGATACGCGGAAACCAGTTGAAATTCCTTGCCCTTGCGCGACCACCGATTGAAGTAATTCCCGCCATAGCCTTCCGGCGTGATCAGCATGTCCGCAAGCCCCTGCCCATGCGCATTGCTGTCGAACCGCGTGTATTGCGCGATGGTGCTGAAGATTGCCCCTGAACTAAATTGGTAGCGGTCCGTCAATCCATAGGTTTCGCCGGTCTGATTCAAGTCGTTCGAAGCCGGTTGAGGAACCAGCGCATTGATGTCCGCATGCTGTGTCCGCAGTGGATACGCGTTCACCGTCAGCGTCAGCACATGCCTCTCAGACAGAATCGCTTCGACCGTCGAAAACGTGCTGAATCCCTGTTTCTTGCTGATGTCAAACGGCCACGGCAAGCCGCGCACCGTGCGTTTCTTCATGTCGTACTGAAAAATTTCCGAAAACAGCAGTTTGTGTTTGATGATCGGTACGTTGAAGTCGATTCCCGGCGTCGCTTCCTGCAGCCCGACCATGCTTCCGTTTTTGCCAAGCACCGAGGGGATAAAACTCTTCAGCCGGTAGGTAAATCCGTCGTCAGGTGGTTTGGTTTCTACCTCCACCAATCCGCCGGTAAAACTTCCCAGGCCCGCGTTATACGGCGTCTTGTAAATATTGAACGACTGCACCGCATCCGTCGGTACCGGCACCGCGAAGCTTCCCGTCACCGGATCGGTCGTCCGCGCGGAGTTCACCAGCAATAGGCTTTGGTTCTCGTCCGATCCCTTGAAGTCCAGTTTGCCGTCTATCGTTTTCACTACGCCAGGCGTCACTGGCAGGACTTCGCGAATCTTTTCCTGCGCCGTCGGAAGCGAAATCAGTTGCCGCTGCGTAAGCTCCACGCTCGGAGTCGTCGCGTCCTCGGTCGCAATCGTCTGAGTCGCTTCGGTGACCTCAATTTGTTCCGAAACGGTCAGCAGCTCCAGACGGATATCAACAACGGCCGCCTCTCCGGATTTTATTTCCAGCGTCTTGGTAAACGGCGCAAATCCCGACTGGCTAATCGAAATCGTATAGGACCCGGGCTTGAGATCCTTGAATTCGTAATGTCCGGCATCATCTGTGTCGGCGCTCATCGGGCCGCCATCGGAGGGCTTTGCGGTTAACTGGACGGAAATCCCTGCCAGTCCACCCGAACCGTCCGCTTGCGTGGTCGTAAGCGTCCCGTGAATGGAGCCAACCCGCACTTTCTCGCCGCTGGTTGGGGCTGCCTGCCCAAAAACCGGCATCGTTGCCAACAGCAACACCCATGCGACCACAGCGTGCCGCAACCAGCCAACCGCCCACGGGTGATAAGGAATGGTTGCGCGTTCAAACGGGAAGGCTTGCCGTATTGCTAATCGAGATGGGAACACAGTTCTCCTGGCTGATGACTACTTCCCAATTGTCTCGCGAGTTGTTCCGCCTCATTCACCACTATTGCAGGCACCCTTGTCCAGCCAGTGAACATGTTCGTGTTTGTCAATTTTGTGAAGTGTTGTGAGGACGGGCGCCCTGCCAAGACAGGACATGCTCCCGCCATCGATCAATACGAAATCTTTGAACCTTCTGGTTCGACTAAAGTTGGATGCGGCTTACCTTGATCCCGGTACTATTACCAGTGAAATGGAAGGGCAACTCTTCGCAGAGACACACATCCCGATAGGCTTCAGCTGTCCGAAACTGTTTCGTTATCGCCGACCAATGGTTCTGCTGATGAATTCCCGCGAGGTTCTTCTCGGCACCCTTCTGATCGAAGAATCCTCGCGGGAGTTTCTCGTGCCCCCTGCTGCCTTAGAAGTGGAAACCCAGCTCTGCCGTGTACGCCCTCGGCGTGACGAAGTGCGTTCCGCTGAACGTCGATAGGAAGTTGTAAGGAGCCGTCTTGTTGGTCATATTGATCACCGTAAAGCGCAGGCTCCACTTGTACTTGTCGCCCTGGAACAGGTTGTCGTCGCCTACGCTGGCGTCAAACAGATTTCGCGGTTTGACGCGGGTCGGATTGTGATCCACATCAAACGTTGCGCCTGCGATGTTAAGCAGCTTTGCTCCAGTCGTGGTGGGATTCGCTCCGCAGATTGTTCCTGGGCCCACCGCAAGAGCCGTGGTCAAGGATGCGTTGTGCATGACTCCTCCGGCATCAACGCAGAACAGTCCGATGGCCGTCTGTTGATCGGCGTCAAGGAAACTTGATGCATCCGAGAAATTGTCTAGATTGGGATTGCTGGCCACCAGGCCGCTGTCGTAGCGCCAGTTGAATCCGACCCACGGCAGACTCTTGAACGGCTGATATTGGAAATGCGTTGTCTGGTTGAAAGCTTGATCGTGGTCAATACGAAAGACCTCGCCGCCGGTGATGGTGGCGCCCAGTCCGGCGATCTGCGGCGGGAAATAACGCGCTCGTACGTGAGCCAGTACCGCCAACGCCGTGAGGCCATGGAAATTCGGCAAGCTCACGCGAACGGACGGTCCGTCGATCTTGGAACTTTTCCATGAGATCGGGAAGAAGATCGGGGTGTTGCCGAATGTTGAGAAGTCGAACGCGTTGTGCGTATATTTCCACAAGTAATCGGCGTCCACCACCACGTACTTTCCAAACGCCTGCTGAAAGCCGGCATTGAACTGATTACGTTGCCCAGAGCGAATCGGCGCCTGTAGGCTGCTGCCGCCGATGACGTCTGTAATAACTGGGTTAGAGGCTCCGGTGCTGGCCAGGATTAAGTTCTCATTGAACGGCGTCTCCAGCACCCGCGAGTAGGAAACCCGCAGAACCGAGTTGGTCTTTTTGAGGTTATAAGCGACGCCCAGGCGGGGCTCGGGCTGCCAATCGTGGACGATTCCGCGGTAAACATCGAAGCGAATGCCAACATTGAACGCCCAATTGCCTTCGTTGATTGTGTCTTGTGCATATAGCGCCAATTCCTTCACGTCCGTGTGGCCGTGAAAAGGAAACAGGCTTCCTGCTTGCGTCAGGTCAAACGGCAGCAGGTCGGTGCATGGAGAGTCCAAAGCCACGCCGCCAACAAAGCACGGGTTGCCTGCCGAGTCCACTTGTGAACTCAGGAAGTTTGGATCGGTAATTCCAAATTTGAAATCTTCTGTCAGGAACGTGTGCTGAAATGTGCCGCCAACTTTGATGTTGTGCGCGCCCTTTACGTACGACAAATCGGCGCGAAGACCTGTATTGGTCAATTTGCGGTCCTGATTCAGGGTGGCCGAGGAACCTCCAGGAATGACTCCCGTTCCGTCGGCAAAAACATTTGTGCTGGGGTAGTAGTTAAAATGATCGCGCCGCACAAAAGCGCCGACCGTGAGAAGAGTGGTGGGACTGATTAAGCGAGTCCATACTGGGGCGATGTTAAAAGTTGCGATTTGCGCGCGTTGATCCTGCGCTGGCAGTGGAGCCCCGGTTACCGGGTCAGTCAATCCGATGTTCAGATTGTCGATGGTATTCGGAGTTTGGAACCAGGAACGCGTGTATTGGAAGTTGACCTGAACCGAGTCTTTCCCGGTAATCGCGTAGTCGAAGCGATCGAACAGATTCTCCTCGTTGCCTTTGTCATGGATGGCGTGCAGCTCGGGCGGGTCCAGGAACCGGCTGGTGTTCAATCCATTCGCAGCGATGAAATTTCCGAACTTTTCGTTTCCCATCGCGACTCGGAACCCGGCGGTTACCGAACCAAAACTGCCGTAAGAACTGTAAACGCTGCCAGTCGGCTTGCCTGCTCCAAGGCCGGATTTCGTGGTGACTTTGATCACCAGGCTGGTCTTGTCCCCGTATTCTGCCGGCGGTCCTCCCGACACCGCTTCCAGCGATTGAATCGAGTCCAGCGGAATCTGGTTCGAGAACACTTTGCTCTGCTGGTCGGTGATGGGCTGGCCGTCAACGGAAAACGAATTTTCCGCATGGTCGCCCAGTCCGTGAAAGAGTCCGTTCGAATCCGCCACAACACCCGGCGACACCAGTGTGACCAATGAACTCACCGACGAGGATTGGCTCTCCAGTGGCAGCCTTTCCGTCAGGCTGGTGTCCACATCGGTATGGAAAGTGGGATCTTTTTCGACTAGATCTGCACCCTCGGCTTGCACCGTGATGCTCGTCGCCGCTGCCGAGCCAACCCTCAGGCTCACTTGCGCCGTTGTAGGAACTGTCGAGCGCACATCCACGTCTTGCGTGTACGACGAGAACCCGGCCGCACTCGCCACCATGTGGTAAGGATTAAAGGGCACGTTTGCGAAACGAAAACTCCCGTCGCTTCCCGTAACTGTCTCGCGGCGATAGCCCGTAACTGGATTCGAGATCTCAACCTTGGCGCCGGCGACTACTCCCCCAGTCTCGTCCTTTACGACACCCTCAATAGATCCCGAATTCCCCAACTGCGCTCGCGCCGGAATCGCGCCAATGCACAAACCTAAAATGAATGCCAGGAATGCAATACTTCGCAGACTTTTCAACATGATTTCTCCGTGCCTCTATGGGCATTTCTATTGGGTGGATCAAGGCCGCTGAATGAAGCGGCGCGTCTTCCGCGGCGTACACGCCGGGCGGAGGACTCTAACGACAGGGCAGGGATCAGACGGATTGTTCTAAGCGGACGGAGGAGCGCGGCCAGAGCGGAGAACTGAAAATTCATCGAGGGCCGCTATAACAACGGGCCGCGAATCGTGCCAACCAGAAATTTGTGGAGCGGAGGCGATACCGGCAAAAGTGACCGTCAGTACCGGAGCATGCAGCGACTGGCAAACGTGACAATCCGTATCGGGAGCGCCATGGTGTTGGTGCAGAAAGCTGCCGCCGCCGGCGAAATACAGCAGCGCCAGGCAAATCAACGCCGCGCTGGCCCGCCGCCAAGGCGTTTTGCAGGAGTTTTTGCGGAAGCTCGCCATACGATTTAGTCTACACCCCAGACGCCCACTTAGACGCGCCAGCAAACCATTCGGTTGTGTTTTTTAGCAATGTTTATCCTGCCCGATGTTGACCCCACACATATTTTTCCTTAACCTTGTAGGTGTATTTCCATGCACTGGAATAGCCCTGCCATTCGCCTGCTAACTCTGTGCCTTGCCCTCCTTCTATTGGGCGCGCAGTTCCATTTTTGCGGCGATTTTGCCTCCGCGAATTCCAGCTCTCACGTTTGCCAGGTTTGTGCCACTGCAGGTCACGCCGTAATCGCGCAAGCCCTGCTGACCGAACTTACGCCCGCTGTTTACCGACTCGAAATCTCTTGCCCCCAAGTCGCTGCTCCATCGCTTTCCTTTTCCACCACCGCTCCCCGCGCTCCTCCGTCTCTCTGAAGTTCACTCCCCGGTTCCCGTAGTCTCGCTTAACGAATCATCCGTCGCTTCGGCACGGACCTAAGAGGTATCTTCACAATGAGGATCGTTGTCGCTTTCGCCGCCGGGCTGTTGGCCCTGGCGTCGTCCGCTTCCGCGCAGGAAGCGCCGCTCGCCAGCCCGACGCCCGCGCCCACATCTGTTTCTCCCGCGCAAAACACGAATGCCTCCGCACACATAACTCTTGAAGACGCTTTGCGTCTCGCTGTGCAGCACAACCACGCGCTCCTGGCACTGCGCTCCACGATCCTGCAAAATCAGGCCCAGGAAATCACCGCCAACCTCCGTCCCAATCCCAATCTGGCCTGGGACGCCCAATTCATCCCGCTCTTCAATCCCAGCAACTTCAATAGCGATTATTTCGACAACAACGCCCAATTCGACATCGGAGCGAGCTATCTTTTCGAACGCGGCAAAAAACGCCAGCATCGTCTGCAGGCCGCAAAAGACGCCACTTCCGTCACTCGCTCGCAAGTTTCCGATTCGGAACGCACGCTGATTTTCAACGTCGCACAACAATTTATTAACGTCATACTCGCCGAGTCCACTTTGCAGTTCGCCCAGCAGGATCTGGACAGCTTTCAGAACACCGTCAGCATCAGCGACGCCCGCTTCAAAGCCGGGGCCATGAGCGAAGGCGACTTCCTCAAAATCAAGTTGCAGCTCCTGCAATTTCAAACCGACGTATCAACCGCCAAGCTCAATCGCATCCAGGCTCTCGCCAGCCTCCGCCAATTTCTCGGCTTCGAATCCGTTCCCGACGATTACGAAATCACCGGCGACCTGGACTACCAGCCGGAGAACGCCTCTTTGACTGATTTAAGAGTTTTGGCCTCGCGCTCCCGTCCCGATTTGCTCGCCGCACAGGAAGGTGTCACCGCCGCGCGCAGCCAGGAAGCGCTCGCACGAGCCAATGGCAAGCAGGACCTCACCGCAGGCTTGAGCTACTCCCACACCGGCGGCGTCAACAGTTCGACCGTCTCGTTCAGCATTCCTCTCGCCATCTTCGATCGCAATCAAGGCGAAATCGCCCGCACCGGTTACGCCATTACCCAGGCCCAGGAAACCGCCAGCGAAACCACGCAACAGGTTTCTACTGACGTGCTCGACGCTTACGAAAATCTGCACACCACCGATCAGATTGTTCAGCTCTATCGCGGTGGCTACGTTGACCAGGCCAAACAATCGCGCGACATCAGCGAATACGCCTACCGCCGCGGCGCCGCCAGCCTGCTCGATTTCCTGGATGCAGAGCGCACCTATCGCGCTAACCAGCTTGCTTATCGGCAGGCTCTCGCCAATAACATGCTGGCCCTTGAACAGTTGCGCCAGGCCGTTGGCACAAGGAATCTTCCATGACACGAAATTTGCCGCAAAATCACATCCACTTATCCAACTCTCGTATCTGCTTGCTCGCGATTCCGTTGCTGGTCGCGGCCTGCACTGGCTGCGGCGGTGGCTCCGGCGAATCCAAAATGACCTCTTACACCGCCAGCGAATCCAAAGCCGACAGCGCGCACACCTTTCAGATCACGCAGGATCAGTTGGCCCACATCCAAGTCGCGCCAGTCCTGAAAGAAAATCTTCCTCGCACCCTGCGCCTCACCGGAGCAG
>WNFF01002863.1_pt1 | contig 14134 bp, 19 predicted proteins | sample 5400441 | NCBI WGS metagenome assembly WNFF01 (sample SAMN13153345, study PRJNA577476) | soil metagenome | isolation source: 120 cm saprolite under Douglas fir tree site 2 hole 3 replicate 1 | place: USA:California | collected 2015-04-18 | reverse complement strand
CCGGAGCAAGCTGGAAAGCAGTAGGATGGCGCCAAAAGAGAAGCAAACAATTGAAATCGAAAAAACTCACAGAGACCCCTTACCTTCGTTCAATCAAGCAGTTACAGTGGACTGCTTGGACTTTCTTGGGACAGCACTGGTGGATGATCTATAAATTGCGCGTGCGCAGCATCCAGCGGCGTTCGGTTGCAACTGGCTATGCCTGCCGCAGCGCCTCCTCCGCCTGCTTCCTCTTTGAGATTTGCGCTTCCAATTTCGCGTTAATCAGTCGACGCTAAAACCTGTCGGAATGTCGGCATTCTGTCTATTCGACTGGATGCTACCACGAGGGCGTGCTGCGAGCCACGGCAGGAGCCAAGCAATCCCTATAGGCCCGAGAATGTATATACAGACAACGCGGGGGCGCTTCATCTTCAGATTGTTAAGCGAGATCAGAGTTGGACGTGCTCCGAGGTGAACCTGACGCTGGCACTCGGTCTATCCCGGAAATTTCCTTTTCATCTATTGATATCATCTCACAATATGTGATATCGTTTCAGGGTACTTGAGGAGTCGTACATGCCAGCAATTGTTGTGCGCAACATTTCCGCAGAGACTCACCGGGCCCTGCGCGTGCGGGCGAGGAAGCACGGACGGAGCACTGAAGCCGAAATTCGCGCGATTCTTGATGGGGTCGTGCGGCCGCGTCTAAAGCTCGGGTCTGCGCTCGCTGCGCTCGTGAAACCGTTCGGCGGCCTCGAGCTCGAAATTAAAAGAGACAAGAAGCCAGCGAAGCCGGCGAACCTGGCGTGATCCTGCTCGATACGAACGTGGTCTCCGAGCCGATGCGGTCGAACCCCGACCGAAGCGTGCTTACATGGCTCGACGCGCAATCGGTGGAGAGCCTCTACCTCGCGACCGTGAGCCTGTCCGAGCTGCTGCTCGGTATCGCAAGTCTCCCGGCCGGCAAACGCCGCAGCGCACTCGCCGGTGCCCTCGACCAACAGATCATCTCGCTGTTCGCCGAGCGGATCGTGCCCTTCGATATCGCTGGGGCAGAAGCTTACGCGGAGATTGTTACACGCGCCCGCCGGCATGGTCATTCGATCGCTGTTGCGGACGCCCAGATTGCGGCCATTGCCGCATCCCGTCGTTTCATCGTAGCTACACGCGACGAAACTCCTTTCCGAGCCGCTGGCATCACGGTCATCAACCCGTGGACTGCGGCGCCCGCGGCTGAATAAGCGGTCGTCACAGTAGGAAGCTTCTTACGTAAGACCGCTCGCGGTTACCACTCTACTTCGATGCTCAGATCCTGGATTCAACGGGGCCTGCGTTTCGTTCTGTCTCTGCCGCCAAAATGACTCGCTCAGTGTTTTTACAGAGCAACGCAGGAAGGACAGGCTTCCAAATCCACGTTCGCCGGGCACCTGCGGTCTGGTTGGCCAGTCCACTTTGCATCGGAGGGAGCAGTCCTAAGACTTCACGGCCGTCGTGCGAAATCTGTTGGCCATAGGAAAGAAGATGATCGAGGTTCCTAGGCAACGCGCGGAGGTTTAGAGGCAGCGATGATTACGTAGCCGAGCTGGCCCCCTTGGATTGCGTTGAGCGCACTTTTCGCCAAGAGCTTGGCAATACCGAAATCGACTCCTGGAAGATGCAGCTTTTTCAGACCGACCATGATTTCAGCGCCCAGTAATTTCACGCGAATCTGTTCAACCATTTCAACGAGCGCTTCATCGTGAGGCTCCGCTTTCTCTACATCGAAATTTGCAGAGCGCAAATACGCGGCGTAACGCGTAACGGGTTGCGCATCGGCAATGCATGCGATCCAAGCGAGCAAGCCATCCAGGTCCTTGGGAAGCGTGGGATCCCGCGTGAGATCGCTAAGACCTATTCGTCCGCCAGGTCGGAGCACGCGGGCGAACTCGCCGGCGGCATCGGTCTTATTGGGAAACGTGCAGAAGGCGCATTCGCAAAGGACAGCATCGAAGGAGGCGTCTCGAAAGGATAATCGCTCGGCATCGCCGTGCTCGAAGCAGACCCGGGACGCGAGGCGCTTAGTTTCGGCGAGATCGTTGGCCTTCGCAACATTTTCAGTGCTGTAATCGATTCCGACCACTTGACATCCGAACCGCTCAGCCAGGAAGAAGGCGCTGGTCCCATTACCGGTGGCCACATCGAGGACGCAGCTCTCCGGTGTGAGACAAAGCAGTTCGCCAAGGCGCTCGGTGAGCTTCAATCCTCCTGGGTGAAAGGAGTCGCCAAGCAAGATTTTGGCGAAGTCGCTCTCGTAAAGCTTCGCGCAGCACTGTTTGAGGGCTTCCGTGCTGGCGGTGTTGGTGTCTGGCGTGTTGCCCTGTCCCTTCATTTCATTGACCAGCGATTTTCAGCGGCAGGTGTCCGTTGTGTTTCTGTTCTTTGTTAAATTCGAAAGTAATTGGCCGGGTCACGAACGGCCGGCCTTCTTTTCGGGCGCGAACCCGCTCGGGTTCGCGCGCTTCTAGCTGGGCGCGGGCCTGCTCGCGATAGCCGATAGCGTTGTAGGCGCAGAACGGTATCTGCTTGCCGCCTGGCAGTAGGAATTCCTTGCAGCACTTCATCAGATTTTTCTGGTTGAAAGTCCAAGGGTCCATGAAATCCTGCAGCATGATCATAATCATGCTATTCGCAATGTCGCCGATCTTAAGAGCCTCTGGCGAACAGCACGCTTCGCAGGAGAGCTTCAGCTGATCGATGGATTTCTGAGAGCCGGCGACGGATGACGAGGACCATAGGCCTTCTAAAGCCGTTCTTACTTCCAAGCTGAAGTCCGGCAGAACGCGATTGGTGATGTAGTCGAGATAGTCGTGGACGTTCACGATGCGCGGGAGCGGCGTAATTGTTTCGCCGTCGATGAAGGCATAGGTTACAGAGTTGCACGTGGGGAAGCAGCAGGGAACAGGAACAAAGTCGCTGACTTGGAATTTCCCGGATGTCTGAGATTCAATGAGTCTCAGAACGTCAGGGATCGTCATCCGGGTCATTGGATCGTGTTTGATATGGCGACCAGCACGGAACGCGGGTTGGAAGTTGACACCGCGAACGGCGGGATGTTTGATCGCAAAGTCGATGATCTTCCCGACCTCATGTTCGTTGACGCCCCGCTCGATTGCGGGAACAAGAGTCACGTTCAGGCCGGTCTCGGCGAGCCGGTCGAGAGCCCGAAGCTTCTCTTCCAAGATATTCGGCTCGCCGCGAAGGATGCGGTAGGTCTCTGAGTCAAAACCATCGAACTGGAAGTAAAGTGATGGCCGGACCTCGTTTAGCTGTTCGAGAAACCGATCATCCTTCGCAATCCGCCTTCCGTTTGTGTTAATCATCACAAAACGGATGCCACAAGATTTTGCGGCGCGGACGAAATCGATGATCTGCGGGTGAATGGTCGGTTCGCCGCCCGAGAATTGAACGACTTCAGGAGTGCCCTCCGTTCGCACGAAGTCGTCGAGCATCTGTTCAACTTCTTCCATCGTGAGATTGAAGCCGGGCCGAGCTTCGGAAAAACAGAGTGGGCAATCCATGTTGCAAACGCTGTTCACTTCGATGATGCCGAGGCACGTGTGCTGCTGGTGGTCGGGGCAGAGGCCGCAGTCGTAGGGACAGCCAGCGTGGATTTCTGAGCCATAGGCCAGCGGAATGGTGCCGGGTTTGTTGTATTTGCCGAATGCCGTGTAGGCTTCCGCGTCGGCGTAAACAAGTGCCTCAAACGGTCCGCACTGCGGGCAGCACTTGCGCATATAGACCTTGTTGTCGCGCAGAATGTTCTGTGCGTCGATGACCTTGCGGCAGTTTGGGCAGATGCTGCGAGTAAGTTCGTAAAAGACGTAGTCAGCGTCTTTTTTGACTTGCGACAACGTGTTCACGGATGAAGTTTGGTGAAGTCGCTCCGAATTTCCCATAGATAGACAACTCCTTACACGGTTGGACCTGCCGCGATTCGCATACTCAGTGCAACTTCCAAACCGCCCAGAACAAGACGGGCGATGCGGCAGTTGTGAACACGCAATAAAAACAAAAGTGACCTAACTGGGCCATATCTCGCACACCAAAGGCATTTGCAATCGTCGCCAGACCGACAAGAACCAGGAGTGGCACCCAGACCGACAGCCTCTCGACCGGGCTGAGAAGCAGAACAAGGACGATGCCGTAGAGAACTGCGGCGATGTATCCATCGGGGATTCCGAAGGGTCTGGCGAACGGTGCGTCGGCAACGGCTTCGCAGCCCTTACCAAAGACTGGGCACCAGAGATGTTGCACAGCACGGCTCTGGTAGAGGCCAACGTAGAGCATCGCCGCCGCGCTGGAAGCGGCGAGCATATACGCAAGGGCTCGCGTTCCGGACTGTGCCACGTGGGCTTGCATTGTTAGTTCTTCCATCCTCTCGCTACTTGTGCTGTATCGCCTCCGGTGAACGCTGGCGATCTAGAGGCAAAATCCGGAGTTGCCAGGCAACGGGAACCGAGGTTGGCAGAAAGCAGGTTGTCTTGTCGCAAGCCTGGTAGTGCAACTTGCCAGCAATGGTTATGGTTTTCCCGCTCGCTCCAAGCGACTTCATGAGGTCTGCATTCGCGCTGGTCTTCACCTCAGATGTGATGCGAAATTTTCCTTCGAAGACTGGAACTTGTTCTTTTATCGCGTCCAAATAGAGGACCCTCGAAGGCGGATAGACAGGCGGAGTGAGTTCGAGCTCCGGCGATGGAGCAAATTCCAGTTGAATCGACTTGTAGCCCTTTACATCGGGAGCGTAAACGTGAACGTCCCGGGGAAGTTCGATCTGCGCTACCAAGCTGAACCGGCTGCCCGGAGCAACAACGTGATCCGACTGGCCGAGCTCCAGGTTGAGATGCGGAGCCTCCACTTTTTGGCTAGCCTCTTCCGCTAGCTCGGGAAACAGCTTGCCTATGACATTGTTCGCTGTGAAGCGGTCGGTGTACTTCGCTTCAAAATACTTTTCGCGAATGACACCGTTTGAGTCGATATAAAAGTATCCGGGCAGGGCCATGCCCTTCATCATGCCGGTCGCTTCCGGGTTGAGCACACCGTAACTGGCGATGATCTTGGACTGTGGATCGGCCAGCAGCAGGTAATCGATCCCGTGGCGGTCCGCAAAGTCCTTAAGAATTGCCGGACTATCGTAGCTAATGGCAGCCAACTTGATCCCTTGCCCTTCGAAGCGTTGTCTTGCGTTTTGCAGCTGCACGAGCTGCGCTTTGCAGAACGGTCACCAATCGGCAGAACGGAAGAAAAGAAGCACCACGCCGCGTGAACCTTTCAGAGTCTCGCTCGACCGCTCGTGTCCGAACTGGTCGTGGGCCACGAAGGGGGGCATCTTTTGCCCCGCGCTTGACCCAGTCAAGGGAGAAACCAGCTTCGGGGAGGAAGACTTATCCGACCCACACCCGAACGCGAATAGACAAAAGGAGAACATAAGAGCCTTCAGACTTCTCTTCTTCAATTCGCACTACCTCCGGCCTTCGGATTGGCGCTACCTGGGAGCGTCCTGACGAAATGTACCAAATTCCAGATGTGATCGTCGGGCTCAACGCTGCCGAAGCCTGGCATACCACTGAGACGAACGCCGTTCTTCAAGATCCAAAAAAGCTCGCGGTCCGAGTACCTCTGCACGTCGGGGGAAGTCAGGTCTGCCGCCCGGGGATACCTCCACCTGCCTGCATCCGTTGCTTTGTGCCCGTCAAGTCCATGACATTGGCTGCATTCTGTGCCGAACAGTTTGTCTCCTTCTTTGATGCTCGCCTGAGGGTCAGCAGGTGGTGGTGGGACTGCCCCGCGGCTCGCCCTGTAAATCAGGAACCGCTTGGCCTTCGTCGCAAGATAGGATTCCGCTCTGCCAGGTTCAGGGAGCGCGCTCAAGTTGAATTGAGATGCAGCCACGGCTGCGACCAGGAAAAACAAGACGAGCAGAGCAATTGCAATAGTGGGTGCGCGCTTCATTGGCGACTGTCATTGAGGGCGATGAGCTATTCATGAAAGAGAGGGCCGGTTTCCCAACCGACCCTCTCCTGGAAACTCATGAAGCCGCTTTGATGTCCGTGACGTGAATGGTCTTCGTTGCTGCGTCGAGCGTACCTGTCACTCTCACTTTCTGGCCAGCAAGTGCTTCAGGCTTCTGCTGGTCGTCCAGTTCGTAGACGGCCTTCTTCGCCGCGTCATACAGGACGTACTTTCCGCCCATCTTGACGCAGTTCTTGGTGCACATTTGCTTGACCATGGGATCATTTGGATCCTTGTCCCCCATGCCTTCTTTCTTCAGCATCATCGCGTGCGAACTGTTCTTGGCACACTGGCTGTCCATGATCTCACCAGTGAAGGTTTTGTCCTTCGCTGCCGCGAAACCAGGCATTAGCAACGTGCATGCGCCAACACTCAATACGAGCTTTTTCATTTGGTTCTCTCCTTAGGACTGATCTACTTCTTGAAGCTCTCCTTGCCCACGTCGTGACGGACTCTTTCGTCACGGTTCTGACAAGACCTTTTCCAAACGCGTGTAGAGTCGCGCGCTGACGGACAAAGGAACCTCAAAGGGCTCGGCATCCGTCACGATCTTCAGCATCCTGCCAGTGGTGTCGAACACAACGCGGCAACGACGGCAACGCGAGATATGTTCTTCTAGTGCGTGCCGCAGCTCTTCCGAGCCTTCACCGTCGATGTAGCACGCCAGGTTCGCCAGCACCTCTTTGCAGTCCATCGTTTTCATGGTCTTTGTCCTCAACGACCTGCGGCGCGCATCATCCGCATGGCCACCGCGGTCCCAACATCCACTGCCTTGTGCACAATCTTTGTCTTCAGGGTCGGCGGCTCTTCCAACCTCTCCGCCAGGGCTTCTCGCATCATGAGCCGAGCCCGAAGTAAGCGTGACTTCAGAGCAGGGACGCTTATCCCAAGCGCTTCCGCCGCTTCGTCCGCGCTCAGTTCTTCGACATCGCGTAGGACAAAAGTCTCCCGATAGATCTCCGGCAGGGACTGAATGGCATCTTCTACGATTCTGTGAAGCTCTTGCTTCCCATATAGCTGTTCGGGGTTGCTCTTCCACGGTTCGTACCGTTTCGGCGCGAACTGTTCCTTCGGACTTTCGGCTTCCGTGAGCGGTACAAAAGTTCTACGTGCGTTTCTCTTCTGAATGGCTTCGTTTACAGCGATTCGCGTCAGCCAAGTGGTAAAACGGGACTCTTTCCGGAACTGATCGAGATGCCGGAATGCCTTGATGAAGGTATCCTGCATGGCTTCTTCCGCGTCCTCGATGTTTCCAAGAACAGCGAGGTTCACACGAAAGACGCGGCGCTCATGCCTCCGAACGAGCGGCTCGAAGGCCCTTCGGTCCCCAGCTAGCACGCGATCCACGAGGAGGAAATCATCCTCGTCGGGAACTGTTGGGCGTGGTCGCTCGTCTTTCCGCATTCTCAAAACATAGGACAGGTACTGGGGAGCAAAAGATTCAAAGAATCTTCCGGATTTTAGCGACACTGTGAACTAATTTGCACCTTTTGGGCAGCGATGGCACCTACATATCACGGCATTTGGCAGTGAGGCATGAACAGTAGATTCGGGTAGCTGGCAACATCTATAGAGGACGCGGGCCAATGGGAGCCCGACGATCGCCCTGCCCGAGAGAAAGGACTTGACTCTGGACTATACTCCAGGGTGTAGCTTTGTAAAAAGGAGCCAAACAGATGCAAATTGGCGCCATTGCGAAAAGAATCTCCCTCAGTGTTGACGCGATACGCTTCTACGAGCGGAACGGTCTGCTCCCGCGTCCTCCTAGGACACAAGGGGGCTTCCGACAATACGCGGAGAACGACGTAGAGACTCTCGCTTTTATCCGGCGCGTCCAAAGCCTGGGATTCAAACTCAGCGAGATCAGGAGCCTCGTGAATTTGCGAGGGACTCGCGTGCAACCCTGCGCTCCCGTTCGTCGCCGACTCCATGCAAAGCTGGTCGATGTACGACGCAAACTCACTGATCTTCATAAGTTGGAGCGCGAACTCCGGTTAGCCCTGCGCAGATGTGACCACGAACTGCGCAAGCGATCCGCGAATTGCCCGATTCTGAGGGAAACAAACAAACGGTAGATTGGAGAGTGTCATTGAGAGTTGAAAGTGTAAGAGGCGGCTCCGATAGCACCGGCTCAGGTGCGCTTACCGTAGTGGCCGTGGCCGCGATCCTTGCTTCGACTTGCTGCTTAGGGCCCCTGGTATTGCAGACTCGCATCTGCGTGTGTTCGTAATTTGGGAACCGGTGCTGGTTACGGACTTGAGCGCACCTTAGACCGTCACTCTCCGGCGGATACATGATCCGCGGATGAAGAAATACTGGGACCGAAACCGAGTTCTCTCCCATGCGATGGGAGAGCACGATCGTCCGAGTGTGGTCTGGGACTACATAGCGGTTTATGAGCCAGAACAGCTTTGGACCGATGCGCCGCCGCAACCCGAATTCACGGGTCGCCCGGTGGTGTGCTTCATCGAAGGCACACGAAGGGCATTGGACACTGTTTATTCAGAGCAGAAAAAACTGAACGGAGGAATTCGGTGAGCAAGAATATTGTCGTTTATAGTCAACCGGGTTGAATGTTCTGCGCGAAGGTGAAGGAGTTTCTTTCACAGAACAAAATCGAGTTTGTGGATCGAAACATCGCTGCCGATGAAGCGGCGTTGAACGAGCTGGAGAAACTGGGTTACTTAACGACACCGGTCACCGTGATTGACGGACAGGTCGTCGTGGGCTTTGACCGCGACAAGCTGCAGAAGCTTCTGAAAACTCCGTAAGTAGATTAGCGGAGTTCTGGTACCTATGTGAGAGCTTTGTCACAATCCTATCGAAAAAGTTGAACACGTGATTTGAATGGTGGGCCTGGGTGGACTTGAACCACCGACCTCGCCCTTATCAGGGGCTTTTATGTGCTATATGCATAGTAGCGTGGCGATGATTACGCTGCTGACGACCTCAATCTCGCGAAGCGGCAAGCCTCTTCGCGCCCCGATGCCTCGGTTTCACATGATACGCTCCGATGCCGAAGCAGTCGTGACTTACCTGAAGTCGCTTAACGCCAGTCAACAGGGAATGTCGTAAAGACGAATGTCTTCGGACGTTAGCGTTCGCGGCGGATGGGGCGCTATTGGGATTGAATTGATTTTTGCCGATGACCTACAGCATGCCGGTTACTTGAGATTCCGGACGACTTCACTCATGGTCACGTCCTGGCATGATTGTTAGTTCCAGATTGCTCGTTCCGCACAAAATCGATGCCAAGTGCGGAGATCGCTTCCCACAAATCACTCGCGCTTCCGATACAACACTAAGACTTCCCGGGACTTATCCGCACGATGCCCAACTGGATTACTTCCGAATCGCCGACGATACGCTCGGAATGTGCCAGGGGCGAACCGCGCTTCTCCGTGTAGCGCGTTTCCCAGGCGCAATCTGGTCAAGCAGGTGAAATGATCCCTTGTGCCAGAAACCTTGAAAACGGATCCGCTAGGTCATGGTGATTCAGTTGACGCTTCTGGCCGAACTTGCGGGGTCCAAACTATTAGTTATGGCACTCACTTCTTCAGTTCCGCGTCCGGGCTGTCTATCAGCGTGACGGAGAGGACCTAATTTTACCAGCCGTATTCATCAGAAGGCGCTTACTGTCTGCGGCGACACCCCAGTTACTAAGACTACTTTTTTGATTGCGGTCGAGGTGGAACCGCTAGAGACAGAATTTCGCGCCTCGACAGCGATGTGCAGTGATAGTGTTGCATAGGTGAGCCAGTGGAACGACGATCGACCACGGAGGTCGCATCCGCCGCCCGCTGTTCCCCTGTGTTACTCGTGTTCTGACTTGTGTTCTGACTCGTTTTCCGAATTGTGTTCTGACTTCCCGCCTGTCCAGAGGCTTACCGCTTTGGCCCAAGCCTGATCGGCGACAAGCCTACCCATCGCCCTGGCCACCAGGTCACCCGCTTCAAAATGGATCCCGCCATATCGTCGCGAAATGCCGGCCTGGTTTGCGGCTTTCTTGAAGGTCTTCCAGGTTAGAGTAACGGGCTGCGCGGGAGTGAGGCCAGGTTCGGTTTTCGAGCTTCCCGCCGCAAAGGTCACAGAATCCCCGAAGCGATCGCTACCCGTGAAGAGCTTCAGGATTTCAGCTCCGGCTGCACTGAAGATGCTGTGCCCCGAAATGTATTCCGGAAAGGGCGGTGTCGGGAATGTGCTGCGCTGGTAGGGAATCCAGAATCTGCCGTCTATGGTTACAGTCCCATTAAACGGACCACCCCAGGCCTGAATCCGCTGCCCCTGGAAAAGGAAGGGGATCGCGGTTACTGGGCGTACCGAGTCAAACGCTCGCTTGGCGTCCCAGGCTACAATGCCGCCATCGAAGATGGCGTTGGTCATGGCAAAGAACATCTTCACATCATCATCGACGTCGTTTTCATCCCTGGCGGAGACAAATTGTGCAAAGAGATCCCAGTGGCCTGGAGGCAGCTCCGAATGCGGGCCATCCGCCCAGTATTCGGCGATCATTTTCTGCTCGTCCGTGAGATTGGCGCTGATCGTGATCAGGTCCTGAGCTTGCTGCATAAAGGTCGCCGAGTCGAAGAGCGCTGGGCCCGACTGGGCGATCAGAGACCTGAACTGATCATCCGAAGTCAGCGCAAAAGGAATTACTTTATTCCAGTGGGAACCTATGAACTTCGGGGTGACGAACGTTCCGCTCGCGTCAACATACTGTAGCGGTTGCCAATGATTCACATCGACCACTGTAACCGGATTCACCGGGACCGTACTCGGAGGATTCACTGGAACATATCCCGTATAGTCGGCGTATGGCACTCCGCTAGTCGTTAGATTCCCCAACTGGTTCGAGCCGTCGTTGTGGCGAAAATTGAGGACCGCTGCGCAAGCCACGTTACCGACGCCGCTTGGCGTCTCCGTATTCGTCGACATGTCATTTGGATCGTATCCGAGGGTCGCCATCAGCGGGTTAAATACCGTTGCCTTGTCCCCTGGGAAAAGGTCCACGGCAGCGCGGTACGCCGCGAAACTGATGGCCTTGTTCTTGTTGAAGATTCTGCGTTGAGACGGGGGCTGCCTGAGGCTACCGCCGAGCTGGGTGCCAAGGGCGTGCTGGTCATACGCAGCCCAAGCCTCATAGATACACGTGTGCACAATCGCCAGCGCGCGCGCCACCATGGGAGGTCCAAGCTTCGAATCGCGTACTCCCTGTAATGCCGCATTGTTCCACTGAATGACAACGTTCGGCGTTTCATCCTGTGGCCAGGCGAGTATCGGGCACAGGACGACTGAGGTCACCGTTATAAGGGCGAGGCCCGAGACCCGCAAGTAAATTTTCTCGAACATACCTCTCTCATTATTCATGGGCTCTCCGGTGACAAATTTCCGTCGCGTGGAAAGACCTCAGTCCACGAAAAAGCGCCTGGATATACCGAGCCATGGGCTCGCGGGCGCAACCGTCTCGATTGTGGCGCTGCACATGCGCGAAGAACACGCGCACGCCGTTGTTCCGCCTCGACAAGCGGCCTAATCTTGGTCGTGGACTTCGAATGCGCCCTGCACGAGAATCTCGTTGAACGGGAATGTTAGGCTATTGACGGTCAGAATCGCGGCCGCTCCAGGCCCGCCCCTGTGTACAACGAACGTAAACGGAACGTTAGTCCCCGCGCCAAGCCCTGTGATATCGGCTACACCAGTAAGTGTAGCGATATCCTGGTGCGAGCTAGCTCCGGTGACCTTGCCGGCCACATACATGGCGTTCACAGTGAGCTGGCCACTATGTGGGCCGGTCGTCGCCTCGGGCGCAAACGCCAGACAATCAAACTCGCCTGTGGCGCCCCCATTGGAGCGTTCAACGTGAAAGGCCACCGTCGTAATCACGGGAATAAAACCCGGAGAGCCTGTTCCCCCGTGAATAATCGTCGTGCCAGCACCCTGGGCTATAATTCTGTCATCGGATTCACGGCCAGATGCTGATCGCGGCGAGAAAACCATCGCCAATCCAATTCCCACTGTCAAAAGCAGCAGACCAATAAAACACCGCTTAGCAAACTTTACTCGTCCTGGCATGTCCTCCTCCTTTATACACGCGGTCGAACCCGCGTCTGCAGCCTACCGCAGGACGCGGAAAATCGTCCCCTTCGCGTTCAAAGCAGGCAGCGGCGCCTAGGCGTTCCAGTAAGTCTTAAGGCGTATTTCAGATTTATTGCTAGTCCTCATGCTCGGGAACGATATGGAACGTCGTCCGGTTGGCGTTGCCGGGGGGCGCAGGAGGCGCCTCGCGGTTCCAGTAGTCCACGAAGCCCTTCGAAGCGGTGATCCCCTCGAAGACCGTGTCGGGTGTTCCAACGAGATGGCAGCTGACGACGAGAATCCCTTGCGTGCCATCCGAGTAACGGATGCGAAGAACCACGAGGCCCGCCCGGTTGTCGGCCAAGTTGGCGATGTTGTCGTTCGGTAGCGGCGGGGTGCCGGGGGCCAGTTCCCACCTCACGAGTCTCTTGACCCCGTAAGTGCCGCTCCCGGTGGTTGCACCGCTCGAGTTGAACGTCGTCCAAGTCCCCCCGCCAGTCACCTCTTCAGGGTCATTTGGCTCGAAGGTCCCAGAACCGGTGAGCGTGAGCTTCGAGTTGTCGTTGGCCCTCGCTGATGCGATCCCACCAGCCGAGAGCGTGCCGGTAGCGAAATTGACGCTAATGATGTCCCAGCGGATCTTCGTCTCGTCACCGTCGCCATTACTTCTGGCATAGTTCACGATGACCAGAGGCAATAGCAACAGGATTGCGCCTGTCAAAAACCAACGCCGATAGGTTCTCATGACTGTCTCCTCTCTTCATTTAAGATAGGATCTTGAACGGAGAATAGCAGCCCACCCGTTACACCCACGCACGACGGAGGGCCGTCAGCGCTAGCGAGTGGGGAAATGTTATCGTTCGGCTGTTTACGTTTAAACCAAAAGTGAACCCGAGCGGACCGGAGCAGAAATAGGCAGAGCAGCGGAGGAGCCCGGGCTTCAAGGACTCCAGATGCGGGCGATGCTGCTCCTTTCTGTTTGGAATTGTCAAGTCAAATATTTCTGTCTTCAGAAATTCACGGTGCCGTTACTAATGGTACTCCGGTTGAATTATTGGAGAATCCAGGCACAGCTCCGAATTGGATCAACTGCCCTTTAGGAGTCGTGAATTCCTCGCCGTCCTGTAAGTGCATGGGTATCGCCACTTCGCGCCTAATTTGTGAGCTGGGGCTTTGCCCCAAGGCGGCAATCACAATGGCGAACGGAGATAAGGCAACAAGCGATCGGCAGGTTCTTCGGAGAGTCTCAGTCATAAGACCATCCTTTCTTTCTACGGAGCATGGGCAAATTTGCCCGCGCGAGTTGGCGAATACTTACAAAGTACTAACCACTTCCTCGTTGGAGCAGGAAAGGTGCTAGCTCCGTCCATCAGGCCGAAGGTAAGCGCAGTTCCTGGGATGTTGCGACATCACGGCGGGTGGCATCAATTCCCGCCCGCCGTAAGAGTTAGCGCTCGTGATGGGCGTACATCGGCACGATAAACGGTTGAAATTCTCGTTGCACAATGTTTCCGAACAGCGGCTCTTTGCACAAAAATGGGGCGTCTCACCCGAACGTAACCTATTGATTCCGAACACCAGGCTGTGAAACGGGGGAATTTGCTAAACCGTTGTAGGGGTCACGTGCCGGCCACCCGCTGCTACATGCCTTCAAAGTGGGCAGCTAGGATCGAACAAATTAGCCAGGTTTCCGTAGTCGACTTTGGATGCTTCGTGCGGGTCGCGCATCGGAACGGCCCAGATTATGGGATCTGTGGCCTACTCGAACGTTTGGCAAATTTTTGGCAAAATGGTTTTTTGATGACAAGTCCCCTGGAAGGGGAAGGTGAGAATTGCCTTGTATTTATTGGTGTGATTTGAATGGTGGGCCTGGGTGGACTTGAACCACCGACCTCGCCCTTATCAGGGGGCTTGGGCGATTACTTCCGGTTTGCCGAGAGCGCAATGGCAATTTGTCGCCAAGCGTTGTCCGCCCAGCTAGAATCTCTCCGTGACTAGAGAACGCTGGGCTCAGATAGGAATCACGGTT
>WNFF01002862.1_pt1 | contig 14134 bp, 9 predicted proteins | sample 5400441 | NCBI WGS metagenome assembly WNFF01 (sample SAMN13153345, study PRJNA577476) | soil metagenome | isolation source: 120 cm saprolite under Douglas fir tree site 2 hole 3 replicate 1 | place: USA:California | collected 2015-04-18 | reverse complement strand
GCACATGTTCTGCGCCGTGAATCGCCAAAACTCCTTCGTGGTTAATGCCTTTACCAAACTTCACAATCGACCATGAACCCCCTCGGACCCTGTACTTTCGGTCGTCACCGTAGCCTGTTCCGACCCTAGTGTTTTTTCCCAATCCCGCCTCGACCGGGTTAGAATTAAGAAACACCATCCCGGGCGGTTTTGCATCCAATGATTATGTTTTCCGGAAGTGCGCGCAGCTCCAACAGAATTAGAATCAGCAGTAATAATTCCAGCCTTGTCAGGTCGAGCATGACTACATTTTTTCGCTTTATTTTGTTGTTCTCGTTTCTCCCTGCGGTCGCAGCCGCACAACAAACTCCTTCTTCCCCCGCTGAGCCGAAGACCTCGGACTCCAAGAGCTCCCAATCCAAATCGCCGCAAGCTTCGCCGCGCAAACTGGACCGCGCCGCCGCCTATTACCATTACACCGTCGCCCACATGTACGAAGAGCAGGTCACCGTCTACGGTCGCAGCGAGCTCGCCAATAAGGCCCTCGAAGAATATCGCCAGGCCATCGACGCCGACCCCTCTTCCGAGTTCCTTACCTCCGGCCTGGCCGAGCTCTACGTTAAAACCGGACGCATCCGCGACGCCGTCCTCGAAGCCCAGGACATCATCAAACGCGACCCGAACAACATCGAAGCCCACAAGCTGCTGGGCCGTATTTATCTGCGCTCTCTCGGTGATATGCCCGGCGGCGGCAACGGCTCCGACAACGTCCTCAAGCTCGCCATCGAACAGTACGAACAGATCGTCAAGATCGAGCCCAATAATGTGGACGACCATCTTCTTCTCGGCCGCCTCTACCGCCTCAACAACGATCTGCAAAAATCGGAAAATGAACTCAAAACCGCCGTCAAGCTCGATCCCGGCTCCGAAGAAGCCGTCACTACTTTAGCCTTGCTTTATACCGACGAAGGCGACAGCACTCACGCCTTGCAAGTGCTTAGTTCCGTTCCTGACACCGGCCGCTCCGCCAAACTCTATTCCGCACTGGGAGCCACCTACGAGCAGCGCAAGGATTACAAAAGCGCCATCGACGCCTACAAACATGCCATCCGTTTGGATCGCGACAATCTCGACGCCATTCGCGGACTGGCGGAAAACCTCTTGAACGATGGCCAGGTCGATGCCGCTCTCGACCAGTACAAAGTCATCGCCGACGCCAACCCTGAAGACGCCCAGACTTACCTCCGCATCTCCGAGATCTACCGCCGCCAGGGCAAGTACGACGAGGCTCTGGATAGCCTGAAAAAAGCCCAGGCCATGGTCCCCGACGCTCTTGAGGTCCCATATAACATCGCGGTGGTCTATCAAGCGCAGGGTCGCTACGACGAAGCCGTAAAGCTCTTGCAGGATCTTCTGAAGAAAACCGAGAAAGCCGAAAACAGCTACTCCCAGGCTGACCGAAACAATCGCGCTATCTTCATCGAGCGTCTGGGAATGGTTTACCGCGACCAGGAAAATTATCAAGCCGCGGTTGATACCTTCCGCAGGATGATCCCGTTCGGCGACGACAATGCCCGCACCGGCTATCAGGACGTCATCGATACCTACCGCGAAGCCAAGCAGTGGCCGCAGGCTACCGCCGCCGCCAAAGAAGCCGCGCAGAAACTTCCCAATGATCGCGAACTGCGCATGGTACTTGACGCTCAGCTCGCCGACACTGGTGATCCCGAAAAGCCTCTCGCCGATGTGCGCACCCTGCTCAAAGGCACGCCTGAGGATCGCGAGGTCTACTTACGGCTGGCCATCATGAATACGCGCCTGAAGCGTTGGAGCGACGCCGAGGAGGCTCTCAACAAGGCCGAACAGCTTTCCACCAAGGCTGAAGACAAAGAGTACGTCTACTTCCTGCGCGGTTCCACCTACGAGCGCGAAAAGAAGTACGACGAAGCCGAAGCCGAGTTCAAGAAAATACTGGCGGTTAATCCCCAGAACGCCATGACCCTGAACTATCTCGGCTATATGAATGCCGACCGCGGCGTGCAACTGGAAGAATCCACCAACTTCATCAAACAAGCGGTCAAGCTGGAGCCCACCAATGGCGCTTACCTTGATTCCCTGGGATGGGCTTACTTCAAACTCGGCAAGTATGACCTTGCCGAAGAGACGCTGAACAAGGCATCCTTGCGTATGGGTTCTGATCCCACGGTGCAGGATCACCTGGGCGATCTTTACCAGAAGACCGGTCGCCTGAAACTGGCAGCCGCTCACTGGGAGCGCGCCGTCGCAGAATGGAACAAGACCGTGCCCGCCGAAGTCGATACGGATCTGCAGGCCTCAACCCAGAAAAAACTCGACGCCGCCAAAGTCCGCCTGGCCAGGGAAGATTCTCAGAAGCAGTAATTAGTTCCGAGTACCGGGTACCAAGCGAAGATCTTAGTTGCAATCGCTGACCTTCAAAGTACCCGCGACTCGGTACTAGGTACTCGGTACTCGCAACTGCTAAACTTCGTTCATGCTGGCCGCCTACGCGGTACAGGTGGAACATTCCCGCGGACGCCGCTTCCCTGAGCCCCCGCACCCCTATCGCAACGATTTCCAGCGCGACCGCGACCGCGTCATCCATGCCCGCGCCTTTCGCCGCCTCGAAGACAAGACGCAAGTTTTCACGCGCCGCTATTCCGATCACTTCCGCAACCGCCTGACTCACACCATCGAAGTCGCGCAGATCACCCGCACCGTCGCCGGAGCACTCGGCCTCAACGTCGATCTGGCCGAAGCCCTGGCCCTGGCCCACGACCTCGGCCACCCTCCCTTCGGCCACGCCGGCGAAAAAGCGCTCGACGCCGCCATGCGCGCCCACGGCCTGTTCTTCGACCACAACCTTCATGCCCTTCGCATCGTGGAAGATTTCGAGCAGCGCTACGCCGCCTTTCGTGGTCTGAACCTCACCTTCGAAGTGCGCGAGGGCATCATCAAGCACTCCCGGGATTACGAAGCCGCGCAGCATCCGGAACTGGCCGAATACCTGCTCGATCAGCGTCCGCCACTCGAAGCCCAGCTCATCGACTTAACCGACGAGATTGGCTACAACACCGCCGACTTGGACGACGGCTACGAGGCCCCTTTGCTGACGCTCGAGCAAATCCGCGCCGGGATTCCCGTCTTCGAACGTTTCTTTCGCGAGGTCGAGCACGTCTATCCCGATACCACCGACAAGCTGAAATTCAACGAAGCCCTAAAAGGAGTGTTCAACCGCCTGGCGGGTGATCTGATCACTAACACACAAACGCGGCTGAAGCAGGCTGGAATCCGAACTCTGGCCGATGTGCGCACCCACAAAGAACGCCTGGCCGCCCTCAGCCCCGCGGTAGAAGCGGAGCGCCAACAGATCAAGAACTTCCTCTACGACAATCTCTACTACAGCCCGTCCCTCGCCGGAGAAAAAGACGACGCCGAACGCATCGTCACCGATCTCTTCGCCTTCTGGATGAACAGCCCCTCAGCCCTGCCCCGCTACTATCAGGAGAAGGCCGAGCAGGAATCCCTGCCGCGCGTGGTCTGCGACTATATCGCCGGCATGACCGATCACTTCATCATCGAGCAGTACGAAAAGCACTGCGGGAAAGGCCTTGCTTAAGTCTTCCTCCGCGCATCCCTTCGCGAACTCCGCGTTTAAAGGCCTCTTTGGTAGTTGACTCTCTCAGCTCGCCCCCGCCACCGCCGCCACCACATCAAACAAAACCCTCGGCCCTCGCCTCACCTCCTCCACGCGAATCCGCTCATCGTTCCCGTGCTCAGTGTTGCCTTCCTCTTTAGTCGCGGTATAAGGATTGAACCCGTACGAGTTAATCCCCAGCGGCCGGTATCGCTGATTCTCCGTGTACCCGCTGGTGATGTGCGGCACCACCGGGGTGCCGGGAAAATACTTTGCCGAGACATTGCGAATAACGCCGTACAGCGCCGTATCCGTGGGCGAATAGTTGGCCTCGCGAAACTCCGCATTCAGCGGCTCAACCGTAACGTTCGGATCGTCCACCACTCGCCGGATCTCCGCCAGCAATCCCTTGGGATTTCCTCCCGGCAGAATGCGTACATCCAGATTCGCCCACGCTTCCGGCGGAATCACATTCGTCTGTTCCGACCCGCCCATCATGGTGAGCGAGACGGTATCGCGCAGCAGAAAGTTCAGCGACTCGTTCTTCTCCACATTCTCCTGAAACTTCTTGTCCTCAATCGCCTTCCGGATGTTGAGATATTCCCGCGCCTGCTGCGGCGCTTCGTATGGCGCCATGCCCCGCAGAAATTCCTCCACCACCGGCAGCACTCTCAACGGCGTGTGATACGCGAGAATGCGGTCCAGCGCGCGCACCAGCCGATTCGGCGCCGAATCCGGAATCGGCCGCGACGCATGCCCTGGCCTCCCGTGAGCCACAACGCGCAGCCAGAACGTCGTCTTCTCGCCCACATCCACGCCCACGTATTTCACCTTGCCATTCTCCAGCAGGTTCTCTCCACCTTCATTGATCAGAAATTCCGCGTTCTCCAGCAAGTCGCGCTGATGAGCGATAAACCAGTCCGAGCCCGTCCCCTCGGCCTCTTCGTCCGCCACAGCCAGAAAAATCACGTCGCGATCCAGTTCGACCTTCTCGCGCTTCAACATGACCATCACGACCAGTTGCGCCAGCCCTTCATCCTTCATGTCCTGCGCCCCGCGGCCCCACAGCCAGCCGTCTTTGATTTCGCCGCTGAAGGGCGGAACTTTCCAGTGCGTCGCATCGCTGGTCACCACATCCATATGGTTCAGCAGGATAATGGGACGCTTGGCCTCTGCCGTCGTATGCGGCAGCCGCGCCCACAGATCGCCGCGTCCCGGCGCGTATTCGAAAGGGCGATTCTCGATACCTTCCTGGTCAAGAATCTTCTTGTAGAAGGAAACCGCCCGCATTTCATGCCCGGGCGGGTTCGTGGTATCGATGCGCAAATATTCCTGCATCCACGCCACCGCCAGATCGGAATACTGCTGCAAACGATCTGCGGAAATGCGTGACGACGCCATTACGGACGTTTCTTCCGCCATGGCCGTCTCGCAGTAAGATCGGCCCGCTACACCAACGATCGCCGCAACTATTCCCACCATCACAAGCCTGCTAACCAGAGTCTGTCGCGAAACTCGATTACACCCCAGGCAATGAAATAGTCTGCACTTTAGTCGCAAAGCGGAGCCTGCCCTGAGCCAAGCCGAAGGGGCATTCCTTAGCCCCGCACGTAAGTGCTGAGAAACCAGAAACTCGATAGAAACGAGTCCCGCCGGTCTCAGCACTCGGTTGCCGCACCCTTCATTCGACTTTCTTAGCAAGAGTTCGGTGCGCCACCACCCGCTTCCTTGGCTTGTCGATCCCAATGTTTCCCTCCTCAACCCCGCAGTTTTTATATCAGGTTTCCCAAATTTACCCTGCCTCCCGGTGCAGAGCCTATGCTTCCCCTCGGGGCGGGGGTAGAATATCTTTGGTTATCAAGGCTTTAGATACTCAACCCCAAACCCGGCTTTGGCATCACACCTGTATTACAAAACGCAGGCGCCGCATTAAGCGCGGTGCCTAAGTTTTGAGCTTTTCGGGTGTGCGTAGCGTCAGCGCATGCCGGCATTTCTTAGGGGACGCAATCAAAAACACGCAACACGCCCGTTTTGGCGTGCTGGAGTGGAGCCCCCAAACCGCTCCCCCAAACTTGGAGGAAGTTTCTTATGAACAACCGCATTCTAGTTACTTTGCCCCTGGCCGTAGTGCTGGCATTCCCAGCTTTCGCCCAGACTTCGTCTACCCAGACTCCGGATCAGTCCAACCCGTCGGCGACCTCGACTCAGTCCACCGACACCGCCACCGGCAAGCAGCCTCTTCAGGCGCCCGCTCGCGAGGGCTTCTGGGGCCGCGTGAACCCATTCGCCCGCAAAAACTACGTCAAGCGCCAGACCGACCCCATCCGCGATCGCGTCAATGAACTCGACGATCTCACCGCCGCTAACGGCAAGGCAATCCAAGACACCGACTCGCGCGCTCAGGCTGGCATCAAGCTGGCTTCCGACAAAGCCAATGAGGCCGACCAACACGCCATCGATGCCGGCAACAAAGCCACCATAGCGCAGCAGAGCGCCCAGCAGGCCAGCAGCCGCATCCAGACCGTCGAAACCGTGGTCGGCAACATTGACCAATACAAGGCCTCCAACCAGACCGAAATCCGCTTCAAGCCTGGCCAGACCGTGCTGAGCAAGAACGCCAAAGACGCACTCGACGAAATGGCCAACACCGTCAAGGGCCAGCGCGGTTACATCATCGAAGTGCAGGGCTTCTCTTCCGGCAAGGGCCAGACCGCGATCTCAAACTCGCAGAAGATGGCCGAGTCGGTGGTCCGCTACATGGTGCTCAACCACGAGATTCCTGTCTATCGCATCTATCTCGTAGGCATGGGCAACGCCCCAGTCGCGGGTGCCGATGACAATACCAAGACCAGGCACATCAGCGGTGGACGCGTCGAAATCAGCCTGCTGAAGAACGATCTGGAACAACTCTCCAGCAATTCTTCCGCCCCGGCCACCAACATGGACCAGCCCAAGTAAGTTCCGTATCAGTTAGGGACCGAGGCGCCCTCGCCCCAGTCCCTCCCCCAGAAAAAGCCCTTCGCGCAAGCGAGGGGCTTTTTCGTTAGCGTCCCAGTTCCCTGAGACTACTCATGTGGGGGACAGATTGCTCATGTGGGGATTGCTCATGTGGGGACAGCCGCCCTCGGCTGTCCGTCGAGCGCAGCTCGACGACTTTTTCCCTCGACGCTGCGCGAATGAAGGCGCGAGAACTTTTTTCGTGTGAGGATACAATCAGATGCTCCGTTCCCCCCGCACGAGGGCCAGATCGCTAAACGGGATGGTTGTGGAAGTGAAGCAGCAGCATGTGAGTTACAAACCCAACCACAAACCAGGCCGCCGCTTCCAGTATCCGTTTGAATTTCGGAGTCATGGGGAGAGAATACCTCATGCGCGCCCACTCATGCGCGGTAGTTCCCCGGCTTGATGCCGAGATGATCCAGCTTCGACTGTAGCGTGGTGCGCTTTAATCCCAGCCGTGCGGCCGCCCCTTCGGGCCCGCCAAGCCGGCCATGACAATCCCGCAGAGCGCGAAGTATACGTTCCCTTTCCTTGTCCCGGAGAGTGCCGCCGCTATCCCTCTTCTCAACCACCGTTTCTAATTCCGACAGCGGCGACTGCAATACCGAGCCCGGAGTCAGAATGACCGATCTCTCCACAAAGTTCTCCAGCTCCCGGATGTTGCCCGGCCACTCCCACCGCACCAGCAGTTCCATGCTCTTGGACGGGATGCTGGTAATAGACTTTTTCATTTGCGCGGAAAATTTGCGGACGAAGTGCTCGATCAGCGGCCGAATATCCTCCCGCCGCTCACGCAGCGGGGGTATGAGGATGGGAAACACGTTGAGCCGGTAGTACAAGTCGCTGCGAAACTCGCGCTCTTTCACACTCTGCAACAGATCCCGGTTGGTCGCCGCCAGCAAACGGAAATTTACCTTCAGCGTCTGCGTCCCCCCCAGCCGTTCAAACTCCATGTCCTGCAGCGCGCGCAACAACTTCGGCTGCAGGCTCAGCGGAATCTCTCCGATCTCGTCCAGAAAAAGCGTCCCCCGGTCCGCTAACTCCAGGCGGCCCAGCTTCCTCGCCACCGCTCCGGTGAAGGCTCCCTTCTCGTGACCAAACAATTCACTCTCCAGCAGCCCCGAGGGAATGGCCGCACAGTTCAGCTTGATAAAGCTGTTGCCCTCCCGCTTGCTCAGGTGATGCAGGGCCCGCGCCACCAACTCCTTGCCCGTCCCCGTTTCGCCCAGCAAAAGCACCGTAGCGTCGCTGGGAGCCACCTTCGCCACCTTTTCCAAAACCACCTTCAACGCACTGCTCCGCCCGATTATTTCCCCGAACCCAAGCTCGGTGTCGATGGCATGTTCCAGGTAATCCATTTTTTCCGCCAGTTTCTCCTTTGCCAGCCCAAGTTCCGCCGTCACTTCGCGCAGTTGGGTTACAGTTCCGCGCAAGTCTTCTTCAGCTTTCCGGCGGGCTTCCTCCAGTTTCACATTCTCCGTCACGTCTCGCTGGATGCCCCACGTCCGCACCAGCATTCCGTTCTCCACCGTGCCGATCATGCTATTAAGAAACACTTTGGGATTCCCATGAATATCGATTTCGTGCGACTCCTGCTCCAGCAAACGAAAACCGGAGCGGATATACTGCCGGGTTAGCTCGACATTGCACGGGTCCTCGGGCGGCACCAGTTCTCTCCAACGCTTACCCCGCAATTCTTCTCCCGAATTCAAACCGTACATCGCCGCCATCGCATCGTTGCACTCCGCAATATAAGCGTCGTAGAGAATGCGATGAACCAGTTCGTCCTCGGCCAGGTTGATGGGAGCAGGCACTTCCATTTCTTCCTGGAATATGCCCTCTGAGCTCTGCGCCACAAACAAACGGTAATTCTCTTCACTGCGCCGCAACGCTCCCTCCGACCGCTTTTGCTCCGTCATGTCTTGCAAGATACAGGCGATGCGGTCGACCCCACCTGCTCCTTCAATGGGGAAATACGACGCCAGTAAATCCCGTTCGCTCGTCCTGGGATACTTGTACCTCAATTCATATTGCACCACTTTGCCTTGGAAACATTCGTCCAGCCTCGGCTTGATCACCGTCTCGAAGGTCTCGTCGTCCAATACCTCTCCCACGGTTCGCCCTATCACCTGTTCTCTCCCCAAGCCCCAGCCGTGCAAGAACGCACGATTGGCGATCACATAGCGGTATTCCCGATCCACCACCACGATCCTCTCCTCCACCCCTTCCACTACTCGCTCGTATTCTTTCAACCTCTGCTGCTCCGCCTTGCGCTCCGTAATGTCCTGCAAGATACAGGCGATTCGGTCCACCCCTGCCGGACCTTCGATGGGAAAATACGACGCGAACCAGTCTCTTTCGCTCCCCGTGGGATATTTGTACCTCAGTTCGTACTGCACCACTTTGCCCTCAAAGCACTCGTCCATCTTTGGCTTGATGACAGTCTCAAAAATCTTTTGATCCAATACTTCCGCGACCGTACGGCCGATGACCCGTTCTCTCGGCAACCCTCGGTGGTGCAGAAACGCTCGATTTGCAATCACGTAACGGTATTCCCGATCCACCACCAGAATCCTCTCCTCTAACCCTTCCACCACTCTCTCGTACTCCCGCAACCGCTCCTCGGCTTGCTTGCGCTCGGTGACGTCGCGGGCGACGACCACCACATACCCCCGCTCCAGTTGCACCCTCGTCAAGCTGAGTTCCACCGGGAAAGTCGATCCATCCTTTCGACGGTGCACGCTCTCCATCGCTACGAATCCCTTCCTCCTTAACTCTTCCCGAACCTGCGCGGTCGAGGACTCCGTAGCTGACGGATCGATATCGAAAACTCCCAGACAAAGAAGTTCTTCCCGGCTATAGCCAAGCTGGGCGCAGGCCTTCTCATTGGCGTCGAGAAATCGCAGCGTCCTCGGATCCACGACTTGGATGGAATCGTTGCTTCGGTCCACCAGGGTTCGGAACAGCTTGAGTTCCCGGATCGTGCTCTCGCTTTCGCGCACCTTGAGCAGCAATCCCTCATTGGCTTCGTGCAGCAGCTTTTCCGTACGCTTTTGCTCTGTAACGTCGCGCGCCACGCCTCGCACAATCGGCGACTCTACGCCTTCAGTCCGCAGCGTATTGTGATACTCCCAGATACGCCGCTCGCCGGATCGCGTCATCACGGCCAAGTAACCGCTCGCCTTTCCGGCCCGCGCAATTTCCTTCAGGTAAACATCAAACTGGTCGCGAAATTCCGGTGCAATCAGTTCCCTCATGGGAATCTGCAATATCTCTTCCACGCTGTAACCCAGCACCCGTGCCGGGGAGGGGTTCATCGACAGAAATCGCCCCTCGAGATCGTGAACGCACAGCAGATCCTGGCTATGCTCCACAATATCCTGATACCAATCCTCATTATCGTGAAAAGCCTGCCGGATAGGGACAACTTCGGCCCGCTTGATTTTAAGAACCCGGTTCTTCTCTGACCCAGGGTGCAAACTCATGGCTACTCCCCTAGTAGGCTGAGGGACGAAATCCCTCGCGTGGATTCCGTGTCCCGGCGCTTCTTGCCGCAACCCGCAAGGCACGCCAGGAGACGCGACACCACCAAACTCCATTCGCGGCGAAGTGTAGCAGATGTCGCCTCTGTACACTAGCGCACACTTTTCCCTGGTCAATGCTCAGTTTGAACGACACTCATGTGGGGACAGCCGCGGGACAGCCGCCCTTGCTGGTAGTTGCTCAGTTTCAAAGACACTCATGTGGGGACAGCCGCCCTCGGCTGTCCGTCGAGCGGAGCTCGACGTTTTTTTTCGGCCCGGCAAACAGCTCGATATGTCCGGACGAATCATCGGGATCGGCGACCCGCACCCGAGCCCCTCGCTACCGCTTGCGGAACACTTCGAAGATTAGATTGAAGAGTTGTACCAGCGTCACACCAATAGTCACATACACCGCGATCTCCAGCCTCCGCCCCGCTTCCTGCGTCCCACGCAGCAGGTCGGCGATGTCACGGGTCGCCTCGTGCAAGGTGTCGGCCAGTTGCTCGAAGTGTTGCGTCGAGGCCTTCATTTTTTCCGACACTCGAGCCATCGCCACCGACGCTTCCCCCACCTGCTGCCCGTTGCGCAGCTCGAGCTCCACCTTACAAGCCGACCACCACGCGCTCCCCGGCGCACTGTCATACATCCGTTGCCGGATCTCCTCATACGACCGGCTCCGCAACAACTGCACCAATGCCTCCACGCGGCCGGCGCTATTCGCCTCCGCGCCCGCTCTGGTTTCGGCGCCCGCTCTCGTCTCCGTTGCTCGCACTTCGTCCGTGAATACTGGCATCCCTAGCAGCCTACCAGCCCCCTTTTCTCCCACCAAATACCCAAGGTTCACCCCCGTCCTCGCCCATTTCGCCCCCTTCGTACTCTGGTAATGACCTTACCCTGCCCAAGTAGCCACCCCGTCCCCCATCCTTTCGGCACCGTCACGGCGTAGTAACAACCACTCATGTGGGGACAGGCGAAGCTCGACAGCCTTCCCCACTTGCACAGAACCCAGCGGTAACGTAGAAGAACGGAACCCGGAAGCGCGCATCATGCCGACCACCCGTGGAAGAGCGGCGCTTCAGCTGAAGCGCCGCGTAAAGCTCCTACAAAAATTTGATCGGCCTTCAGCCCGCTAGCCCCGGGCATTAAAGATCGTTACGAAGCGTACCCACCGAGCAGAAAGCTGACGCCCAAACGAAAAATTGAGATGCACTGCGCTCAGTCCTTGTGTGGAACAGACCGACGCTCGACCATGCCCCCTCCGTGCTCTCCGCGAACCCTCGGCGCACTCCGCGATTTAAGATTTCGTTCCCGCCGTCTACAATCGAGTTTCTCCATGTACCGCCCAAACGAAAAATTAAGAGGGGCTCGCACTGCGCTCAGTCCTTGTGTGGAACAGACCGACGCTCGACCATGCCCTCCATGCTCTCCGCGAACCCTCGGCGCACTCCGCGATTTAAGATTTCGTTCCCGCCGTCTACAATCGAGTTTCTCCATGCACCCCGCCCGCATCGCCGAACTTCTCCAACCATTCCTATCCTCCACCCTAAATCCTTGTCATTCCGAATCGGGCCGAAGGCCCGGTGAGGAACCTGCTTTCCTGTCCCCCACCCAACTCGATCATATATCGACGTACATCGATATACTCCTCCGCTGGAACGCCCGCATCAACCTCACTGCCATCCGCGATCCGGAAGAAATCGTCACCCGCCACTTCGGCGAATCCCTCTTCGCCGCCCGCCATTTGTTCCCCAAGGTTTACCCTGTGACTTCCTCTGTGCCCCCCGTGCCTGCCCTGAGCGAAGCCGAAGGGTCCTCTGTGTTAAAAGATTTTGACTCACCCGACGACCAGATCCTCCTCGCCGACCTGGGCTCCGGCGCCGGCTTCCCCGGACTCCCCATTAAACTCTGGGCCCCCCACATCTCCCTCACGCTAATTGAATCCAACCACAAGAAAGCCACCTTCCTCCGCGAAGTCACCCGCGCCCTTACATTGACGGACGTCAATATACAAAGCGCCCGCGCCGAAACCCTCCCCCCATCCACCTTCGACGTAGTAACCCTCCGCGCCGTAGAGCGCTTCGCCATCGCCCTGCCCATTGCCGCCTCCCTCCTCGCCCCCCGCGGACGCCTCGCCCTCCTAATCTCCTCCTCTCAACTCAAGAGCATCAACACCACCCTCCCCACATTCGCCTGGCACTCCCCAATCCCGATTCCAGGATCCAATTCCCGCATCCTCCTGTTGACCCAACCCCGCTCCGCCTGAAGCTTCGATTGTAATGTTCCCGCAGGAACATTCACTCCAATGTTCCCACGGGAACATTGCACCCGGTGAAGGCCAATTTTGATCCGCCGAGTTTTTGGCAACGACGAACCAAAATATTAACAAGTGGGAAAGGGTTGGAACTTTTAGGCTAGGGAATCGCTGTCGCATGAATAGATTATGTAAACTGGGCTGGTCAAGTGGTAAAACCTCCTAGCATCGATGCACATTCGCTACTTATCTTTGATAATGTTCCCATGGGAACATTAGGTCAAAACGTCCTCCGGGGGAATATCCTGTCACTTCACAATGTTCCCACCGGAACATCAGTGGCCGATTTAGTCCTCGCGCTCACGCCGCGTTGGAAGGTTCCTGCGGGAACATTCCAACCCCTAATGTCGATGCGGGTCCAAATGTTCCCGTGGGAACATTGGACGCGTTTTGCACACAAATTCACGTTGTGCACAACAGTTCGACCTTGCATTCGAAATGTGAATCGAACTATTCTGCCAACAGCTCTGGCTCCTCGACAATTTATGGGACGCGTCATCGCTGTTGCCAATCAGAAGGGCGGCGTGGGTAAGACTACGACTGCCATCAACCTAGCCGCGTCCTTCGCGGCGGCGGAAGTGAACACGCTGCTCATTGATTGCGATCCGCAGTCGAATGCCTCGAGCGGCCTGGGTCTGGTGAAAGATCCAGAACGTGTTTCGACTTACCACTTGCTGCTCGGCGAAGCGTTGGGTGAGCAGGCGCTCTCGACGACGGAGCTCGATCAGCTCTGGATCATTCCTTCGCACAAGAATTTGATCGGCGCAAACATTGAGCTGGTTGAGGCGGAGCGGCGCGAGTACCGTCTGCGGGATGCCATCGCACCGCTGCGTGATCGCTTTACGTACATCGTGCTGGACTGTCCGCCGGCGCTCGACTTACTCACGCTGAACGCGCTGGTGGCGGCCGACTCGGTTTTGATCCCCATGCAGGCGGAGTACTTTGCGCTCGAGGGCATCAGCGAGCTGCTTGACACTGTGGAGCGGATCCGGGCGGCGTTGAACCCTGGGCTTGAGATTGAGGGCGTGGTGCTGACCATGCTGGATGAGCGGACGAACCTGGCGCAGCAGGTGATGGCGGAACTCAGGAAATATTTTGGGGAGAAGGTGTGCACGGCGACCATCCCGCGGAACATACGGCTGGCGGAGGCGCCCAGCCATGGGAAGGCGGCGCTGGTGTACGATCCGCGGTCGAAGGGGGCGGAGAGTTATATACGGCTGGCGAAGGAGCTGATGGGGCGGCATCTGGCGGCGGCGGATGCGGGGACGGCGATCAGCGCCTGAGCTTACATTGACGTACGTCGATCTAATACATTTACAAGCATCGATATATTAGATCGATATGCATCGATATATGTTGAATACCGGTGCTGCCGGGGAAACCCAGGTCCCTCGTTTCGCTCGGGATGACAGTTGGGAAGAGAAAGAAAGGCTTTAACCACGAAGGACACTAAGGTTCACTAAGGAAACTAACGATGACTATTGCGGCGGAGAAGGTGACGGGGCATCCGGTGGCGGAGAAGAAGGACGAGAAGGTGGTGGAGAAGAGGCGGGCTTTGGGGCGGGGGTTGGAGTCGTTGCTGCCGGGGCCGCGGGTGGTTGTGCCTGGTCGCGAGACCTCGCCTGCGCCAAGCGGGACTGATGGAGGGGAGACCAAGGTCCCTCG
>WNFF01006342.1_pt1 | contig 14144 bp, 16 predicted proteins | sample 5400441 | NCBI WGS metagenome assembly WNFF01 (sample SAMN13153345, study PRJNA577476) | soil metagenome | isolation source: 120 cm saprolite under Douglas fir tree site 2 hole 3 replicate 1 | place: USA:California | collected 2015-04-18 | reverse complement strand
AGGCGAGGAGCGGGTCAAGATTGGCGAGGTTCGCAAGGTCAAGTTCTGGGACAAGCCGCGAGCGCTCGAGATGCTGGGCAAACACGTTGGACTGCTCCGCGACCGGACCGAAGAGAACAAGCCGACTGCGGTGTTCAACCTGGTCATCAACGGTATTCGAGCGATGCAGAAGGAATTGCCAACGGTGGACGCGAAGGCGCTGCCGGCGCAGACCATCGACAGGGGAACCGGGACTTGACCGGCAACGTCAACCTCTCGCCTACCCTCGGCGCCCTGCTTCACAGCAACGCCTTCGTCCGCTGCGTCGTCGGCCCCATCGGCAGCGGCAAGACGAGCGCGTGCATCCTGGAGATTCTGCGCCGCGCCCGCGAGCAGGCGCCGGGCAAGGACGGCATCCGCAGAAGCCGCTGGGCGGTCATCCGCAACACCTATCCGGAGCTCCGCGACACAACGCGCAAGACGTTCGAGGACTGGATACCGGACGGCCTGGGCGCCTGGCACGAGCAGGAGTTCACCTTCGAGCTCAGGGCAGAGGACGTCCACGCCGAGATTCTGTTCCGCGCGCTGGACAAACCCAAGGACGTGAAAAAGACCCTCTCCTTGGAACTGACCGGCGCGTACATCAACGAGGCTCGGGAAATTCCGAAGCACATCTTCGACATGCTCCAGGGTCGGGTTGGGCGGTACCCCGCGAAGAAGGACGGCGGCTGCACCTTTAGCGGCGTGTTGCTGGACACCAACCCCTTTCCCGTTGCGCATTGGATGTATCACCTATTCAAGAGGGGGCTGCCGGAAGGTTTCGAGCTGTTTGAGCAGCCAGATGGACTCTCGCCTCAGGCGGAGAACATCGAGAACCTCCAGGACGGCTACTACGAGCGGCTCAAACGCGGAAAGGACATCGAGTGGATTAACTGCTACCTCCGGAGTCAGTACCCGCGCTCCGACGTGGGCAGCTACTACGGCGAATTGCTGGCGAAGCTCCAGGACCGCGGAGGGCTCGCTGAATTCAACCACGGCACGGATGGCGTATTCACGAGCTGGGACTTGGGCCACAGTGACTCCACCGCAATTTGGTTCTGGCGCTTTCGGGACGAGCCAGGCGCTCCGATTCTAAATCTGCCGCCAGGCCCAGCCGGGACAATTCAGCGCGCCCCTGAATTCATTGACCACTACGAGTCGCACGGGCAGGCGATGTCGCATTACTTCGACCTGGTCGACCGCTGGGGTCAAGAGAAAGGATACAAGTACGTCAAGCATTGCCTGCCGCACGATGCGAGGCAGAAGCGCCTTGAAACGGGCCAGTCGATTCTGGAGATGTCGCTGGAACACTGGGGCGCGGGCAAGGTCGAGATAGTCCCCAGGCTCCTGGTGGAAGACGGGATTCAGGCCACCCGCTGGCTGCTCGAGCAAGACATCCGGATTCATCCGCGGTGCTCAGAGAAGCAAAACCCCAACGACACAGACGGCGTGGAGTGCTTGCGCAGCTACCGAAAGAAGTGGAACGAGGAGCTCAAGGTCTACAGCGACACGCCGCTGCACGACCTGGCGAGTCATTCGGCGGACGGATTTCGCATGGCGGCAGTCATCATCAGAATCGCCGAGCAGAACACCCGGCCTCCGCCCAAGGTCGAGCCACCGAAGGTCAAGAGCTTCACCGATTACACGTTGAATGAGCTGTGGGAGATGATGGAGGAGGACCGACAGCGCCCCGAGAGGCTGCCATGAGCGCATGGCGCGAGGGCCTGGCTACCCCGATCGACAAGGCATCTTCTTCCAGTGGATCAGGAGGTATGGGGAATCAGCAACTGGCCGGGGCAAAGACGGCTGCCTCGCCGCGACCGTCTGGGAAATACACCCCGTTACCAGCATCACCCTTCTCAAGTCGGACGGCACGCCGCACAAGTCCTCCGACCGGTTCACTCCTAAGAAGCACCGCCAGCCGCTGGGCGCTCCGCACTCCAAACCGAACGCTTAGCCCGCTGAACCGCGAGCGCCAGCAGAGCCGTCTCCAGCTCGTTGGGCAAGTGAACCTCGAGCTTGCAATGCCGCTCGGGCTGCGGCGAGCAGAAACCGGTATGCATCGCTTTGGCGTTCGCATCTGCTTAGGCGATGAACGGCTACGATTTAGTTAAGGTGCTGCACTTCGAGCACGATCTTCCCTCGGTGATGGGCACTGCGCGCGTACTCGAACGCGCTGCGCGCCTCAGCGAGCGGGAAGACCCGGTCGATCACAACGCGCAGTCGACCGGCGTCGATGCGGCGAGCCAACTCCGCGAGCTGCTCGCGGTCGGGCTCGACGATAAAGTAGCTGGCGCGAACCTCGTGCTGGCGTGCCAACTCAGGGGACGGCGGCTCGACCAGCGACACGAGGGCTCCGCCCGGGACGATCATCCCAAACGACCGCGCGAGCGTGTCGCCGCCGGCAAGGTCTATCACCAGGTCGACCGGCGCAATCACCTCTTCAAAGCGAACGGCGTCGCGATCGAGTACGTCGTCGGCCCCGAGGTCGCGAACGAATTCCGCATCGCGGGCGCGAACCGTTGTTGAGACGTGGGCGCCGGCATCATGTGCCAACTGTACGACGAACATGCCAACGCCCCCGGCGCCGCCGTGGACGAGCACGCGCTGCCCCGCGCGGAGCCCACCGTGCGTGAACAGAGCCTGCCAGGCGCTCAGCCCCGCCAGCGGAACGGCGGCGGCGGTCAGTGCGTCAACCGTTCGCGGAGCCGGCGCCAGCGCGCGCGCCGGCACGCTGACGAACTCGGCAGCCGCGCCATTGCGGTCGAAGTCGACCAGGCCGAACACCGATTCGCCGACCGAGAGATCGTCGACGCCCTGGCCGATCGCAATAACGTGGCCGGCCACCTCGTGCGATGGAATGGTCGGCGTTCGCGGCCGGCCTGAGGCGTCGACCCACGTTTCGTCCCAGCTCAGCTCAGTCGGCGTGATGGCGGCCGCCTCCACTTGGACCAGCGCTTCGCCGGGCGCGGCCACCGGTCGCGGTGCGCGCTCCACCATCAGAACCTCGGGGCCGCCGCGTATGTGAGCGCGGACCGATTGCATCGTCTCTTCCATGACGGACAACGATAGGTTGCTCTCTCGAAAAGTCAAACACCTTCGGAGTGAAGCCTGCGGCGCTGCGATGAAGATCTGAACGCTACTTTTCGTGTTCGCGCGCCAGCGCCTCTCGGCACCAGGCATCCGGCCCGAAAATTCCAAGCGTCTTGGTGACGCATTCTTCGTAGGGCATGTTCTCGTGCGGAAACTTGTAGCAGATGTACTCGGCGTAGAGCCGGCAGTTTGTGGACCCGGCGTCGGCTGACCCGCGCCAATCCTCGTAGACCTTCTTGCCGCCGACCCACAGCAGGTAGCCGATGGCGAAGATCACGGCCACGATGAGCAGCCCGGCTACTTCGCCGTCGCCCCTACTATTGGAGCCCATGGCGCATGACGCTACCTCCGGGGCGGCTTCTCCGACAGTGAAATAGCGCCGTTCAAGACCCAGACAGCCAAACGACGGCCGATGTCCTGGCCGCCGTCCGCTGCTCGCTCAACAACTTCGGCTCTTTCTTAGGCCGCCCGGTCAGCGGCTGTCTCGACGGGGCCCCCTCGTTCGGCTCGTATCGTGGTCTCGATCATCGCCACCAACCCTTTGAGGATGGAGATTGGAAGGCGATCGCTCGAGCACGGGAGTTCTTCGAGGAGACTTCCGACTGCGGAAAGCACGCTGAACGCATCGGCGATCGCCTTGGTCCGGTTGCGTGTTCCAGTCCTCGGTTCGTTAGGCTCCAAGATTCGGCCCGACATTCCGATCATTGTGCAGGCGAACTGATCATCGACGTGGTCGCAGCCGCGTGCCTCCAAGAGGCCTATCATCGAGTGCAGGAAAGCGATCGCGTCATCGACTTCCCTCGGATGCTGACTGGGTACGAGCGCCTGGGTCTTTTTCATTTGTCCCCCCCTCACGCCGCCCGCGATGCACGAGCATGTCGAGCTTGCAAAATCTCCCGTCCGTACGTCCTCTCGAACGCGGCGAGCTCCTCAGGGGTGACGACAAAGGAGCGACCCCAGTGGTAGGCCGCAAGCGAGACCGGGCCGTCCGCGTTTATGAATTGCCGGGCCGCGTGGGGCGTAATCTTGAGGCGCTCGGCTATCGCTGCCACATCGAGTTTCGGCGGGATGATCGGCCGGATATCGAAGCTGACCGACTTTGGGATGAGCTGTTCCGGCAGTGGCAGCTTGAGCGTTTTCCACATCCTCCAGGCGAGTTCTTCCAGACTCGACTCCGCCCGGTCCTCCACCTTGCGCCGAAGCTCCGAGACGGGAATCATCCGAGTGCCCTTCGGCTCCGGACCGCCATCTCCCGCCAGCCAATAGCGAAGACGCGTTTCGACATCCTTCACTTCCCAACCGAGCCGCATCGCCGCTTCAGCCACGGACACCCACCCGTGGCGGTAGAACCATGGCGACAACCCGCGGCGGATCCGCTTTGCCTCTTTCTCGATTCGCCTGGCCATTGCCAGAATTCTCTTCTCCTTGGTCGTGAGTTGGCTGGAGTTCCCCCGCTCCTTCGACTTGGTTCCCATTTTCGTCTCCCATTGGTGGCGGTGTGGACAATCCCGGGTCGCCACCTTCCCCGGTGAAAACGGGTGAAGGCCCCAACAAGCCGCACTGATGGCGGGCTAGCCCGGGTTCTTTTTGGTGCGCGCTGCCTGCGTGGACTCGGCGTTGTCCAGCCCGCGGGTCAGGAGGATGCGGACGGCATCGGCGCGCGAAACATTGAATCCCGGCATGTCGCGCTCCATCTGCTTCGCGTACTTGTCGAGCCGCTTGACCAGCTCCTCGTCCAAGCGAAACGCGACCTGTACCGTCTTCCCCATTCCATTCTCCGAGAGGGTTTTCCGCCAGGCCCTCTCATTCTCGGGGCTGGAACGGCCTACCAGCTCCGGATGACTTCTTGCGAGCGTTCGCAGAGTCCCCCGAGCTTCTCGGACCTTCAAGAAATTGACCTTGGTTCTCATGGCGCCACCATTCTCGCGACCTGGACCGGTGCAAACTGCTTCCCGCTTCTGCTTTTGAAACCTTGGGTGTTCAGCTCCCGCGCAACCCCTCGGAGTGAAAGACCTCCCGACCGAAGCTGCTTTGCCGCGGCCAAAACATCCTGCTCGCTGGGCTCTGGCTCGATGCGCCCACCATCGGCGGTCAACCTGTAGCCGTAGGGTGTCTCGCCTCCGGTGTACTCGCCTTGGGCCGCTTTGAACTGCATCGCCGCCGCGGTCCGCTCGCCAATGGCTTCCCGCTCCCACTGCGAAACGCTGGCCAGGACGTTGAGCACCAGGCGACCGGCGGCGCTGCGCGTGTCAATCTGCTCGCCGACTGACAGTAGCGCCCACTTCCCATCGGAGAAGTAGTCCTCCACCAGCTCGCCGAGGTGGACAACGCTCCGGGTCAACCGGTCCAGTTTCACGACCAGCAAGGCCTCCGCCTGCTTCGCCTTGAGGATTGCGAGGGCCTTCCCGAGTCCCGGCCGGTCCAGGGTCTTCGCGCTCACCCCAGCGTCGACGATGACCTCCACCAGGTCGAGCTCGTACAGCTGGGCGTAGGCCTCGACCTTGGCGCGCTGCGCCTCGAGGCTGACGCCTTTGTCGGCCTGCTTTTCGGTGCTGACTCGAAGATACGCAACGGTTCTGGTTCGCGACATTGTTCCCTCCCAGCGTGAAGAGCAAACCACGCGAGGAAGCGGATGTCAACCGTTGTCGATTAATTGTAAACCACTAGAACTACAACCGGTCTCGCTGGCCCAGCGGGGCAGGGTGTTACAGCGGGGACCCGCTGTTCCGGCCTTCGTTTGAGCAAGAACCCGAATTGGAGGAAGGGCGGGTCACATGTCCTGCGAAGGGTCTTTTTGACTATGGCTCCGGAATACCGGCTTCCAACCCCGCGCCTCGAAGTCAGTGGAGAAAGTCACGTGATCCGTTGCGCAGGTGGTGCCTTTGTCATAGTTCACTCGCGATGCCGAAGAGTGGCCAGAAACAGACAAAGCGCCCCGCTCGGCGCGGGTTGACCGCATTTCTAGAGGACAAGAGGTATGAGGTTTTCATCAGTTCGACCTTCATCGACCTGAAGGAGGAACGAGAGAAGGTCACGCGTGCGGTGCTCAAACTCGACTGCTTCCCTGCCGGAATGGAACTGTTCCCGGCCGCAGACGCTACGCAGTGGAAGGTGATCCAGCGCGCCATCAACCGTTGTGACTACTACGTGGTGCTTGTCGCGGGCAGATATGGCTCGAAAGATGAGGACAACCTCAGCTACACGGAGAAAGAGTTCGATTACGCTGTTTTGAAAAGGATCCCCATCCTCGCCTTCGTGCACGGCGACCCCGACAGCATCCAAGTCGGAAAGACGGACCAGAACGACGAGGCAAGGAAGCGGCTAGAAGCCTTTCGCAAGAAAGTGAGCACCGGACGAATGTGCAATGAGTGGTTCAATTCGGACGACCTCGCGGGCAAGGTGGCTCTGGCTCTGACCAACGCGATCAAGAACAGCCCGCGACCGGGTTGGGTGCGTGGCACGCTGGCAGGCGCTCGGGCCCACAAAGGGGGGCGTACCACCCGGACTGCAAAGGAGCGACCATATCAAGCCGCTGATGATGGACTCAGTAAGCTCTCTCCGGCCAAGTCGATGCTGCCAACCTACCTGGAGCAAACACCGCGCCGACCGGACGTGGAGGTCAGCCTCAACTACAAGAAGCAGTCAATTTCGAGTGACATTCACCACTACGAGCTGGTGGTCCTAGTCAGGAACAACAGCACCAAGCGGCTAAATGATTGGGAGGTGGACGTCGAATTCCCGACGCCGCTCCTTGAGCCGGGCGTCGTTGTCGGCGGTAAGGTCAACAGCAGATCGGATCACGCGCGATCCCTGTTTCGAGCCGGCAGCGAGTCGTTCAAGGAGCCTCTGCGCCCGGGAGATAAGCGTGAGCTCAAGTACGGCTACCGATGGGACAAAGAGATATACAACCGACAAGACGAATTCTTAAACCAGCTTGCGACGGCGAAGCTGTCTGTCGACGGGCAAATCGTCGCGACCGCAGAGCGCCCGATCAGGGAGCTCAAGGATTACTGATTGCTGTGCATGGACGGTTCGGTGCGTTGTACGGCCGAGATGGCGGGAGTTGCTGTTCCGCTCAATCACCCGGAACGCGAGCGGGTGGCTCACCGACCCAACAACAGTGAAACCTGATCGATGGCGATCCGAACGCCCAAGGAACCGATGTCCTGCGGCTTCGCGGGGGCGAGGACCACGTTCACGTGATTCCACTTTCCGGGGATCAGGCTCTCGGTGACCTTCAGTTCCTTCTCGCGGAACGAGGCCTGCCAGGCATTGTAGACTGCTATATCGAACTTTTTTTCTGGGTAGCTCGGTTCCCGGGGACCGTATCGAACCTTCATGGTGAAGCCATTGAACGTTATCGTGTGAGGGTTGCCCACTCGAAAGGTCACCTTCTGGCCATCCCCGAAAGGGACCACGTTGTCGACTGCGAGCAGGAGATTGCCGGCGCGGGTCTTGACGAACGCATAGGCCTTCAGTGTGGGGTCCAGCGTCCCTTCTTCGTCCTCGATGATATCGACTCTTGTTTCGAGCCAACCGACCTTGCCTTGTAATTCGGCGATGCTTGCCGCGTGCTGCGTGGTGGGCTTGGCGTTTTCGTCAAGCCGCTTCTCTAGGTCTGCGACCTTCGCCTCAAGTGCCACCACTTTTGGCTCGAGGGCTGCTGCTTTCTTCTCGGGAGCTTCGGCGTTGCATGAGATGAGTCCTGTCACGCCAAAAGCGAGCAGAATGCGCATGGGCAACCCCCTCCTGACTCCAAGTTTACCTGGAGCGAAGTGAATGGGAAACTGGTTACGAGCTCGAGGCTTCTCGACCTAGTTCTAACGCCAGCTCTGCCAGCGAAAGCATTGGATTGGCCCCGTCGGGCTCCCTCGTTAGAGTTCATGCTGCGCGGGCACGGCTGGCCAGCCGGCCTTGGTCCTCCAGACTCGGCAGCCCGCGTAGTCTTTCAACTCTGGGGAAGCGCCTGGAGGCGCCATGCCGAGCGATTGGCCCCAGAAAGAGTCCGAGACCCTGTGGCAAAGCCTTCAAGGACTGCGCCAGAAGCATGGGTATGACGTTATCTCTGAAACCTTCGTCGCTGTTCTGTCGCGCCCAATTGCAGAGGTACGGCAAAAGGGAGGGCCGCTCCGCTACTTCCTGGGGATCCTGAGCAACAAGATCGCGGACACCTATAGAAAGCGGACGCGAGAGCAGCACCGCGGTAGCCAGCTGCGCGATGTGGCAACCGCGCAGGCCGAAAGAACTCTGTCGGAAACGTTTCGCAGGAGCTCGGACGAGTGTGAGCCTGCCGATGAATCACACCTTGCACCTCGCGAAGCGCGAAGCCCAGAAGCCGCCCTGGCGGAATGCGACGTCCGTCTCGGCAAGGAACGGTGCAAAGCCGCGATAAGCCTTCTAAAGCAAGTCCTTCGTCGCCAAGGGTACCTAAGCGAGGCTCCCGAACGACTCCAGCCCTTCGTGGCGCTCCTGCCGATTGTGGACGCGCTGAGAAAGGCGAGGAAAGCGCATCCGAAGATCAGCGCGGGCGTGAACAGTGCGGAGGACTACCTGCCGAAGGATCCTTCGGCAGCTCGCCGAGAGTTGATCGAGGATGCATATGACGTTCCTCAGTTCCCGAAAGCCCAGAACCTCTGTCGAAACCTGGAGGCGTGGATTCAGTCAGAGCAGTTCAGTCAGTGGATGTCAGCCGGCATGAAGCTCATCGCCGAGGCAGTGAATCTTCTGGCAGAAGTCAAGGCGACCGAGGTCGACGCCGTTGCGAAGCGCTTGGTCAGCATAGAGTCCCAGACAGATCGACCACTCTTTACGCAAAGGACTACCGCCCTACTCGAGATAGCCGCTGGTTTGGAATCGCCGCCGAAGTCGAAGTCGGCGTGGAAAACGTTGTGCGGCAAGTGGAAGAAGGCTTTGCAGAGGGCGCGTACTGAACAACGTGAAAGGGGACACGTCGCCGAAAAGCGAGACGCCTGTCCCCCGTGAGCAATCCACTGCTCCAGCGATTTATGGAGCATGGTCCATGAACTAAACACACAGATTCCAGGTTCCCAAGGCGTAGCCCTTTCAGCTGAAGGCCGTTCCCGGCTCGTCATCCATCTTCGGAAACACGGCGAGCGCTCGGTGCGGATAGCGCTTCGGGTGAGTCGAACGGCTTTCGACAGAGTCCTCGCGGGGCTGCCGGTTCGGCTCGGAACGATCGCTCTTGTCGAGCGTGGCCTTGAACGGCTCGAACAAGACGCTTCGAGAGGCGACCAATGAGCCGCGGCCTGCGAGAGCAGAACGCCCGGGAGAAGTTGGAGAGCGACGTCCTCGTCCTTCTGGCGAAGGGCTACCTCGTCGACGCGCGCCTGACCTCGGCCATTCTCAACAAGTACGGGTTGACGCCCGAGAACTTCGTAGACGTGTGCGCCAGGGACGTCTTCTGCAATCTCGCGCCCTTGATCTCCTGCTGCACCACGAGCAAGCCGGCACTGAGTCAGGCGGAGGTGGCCAATGAGACGGTCCAATCCAGCGGAGGCGAGCGGCGCAAGGCTGCGTCCCCCGGATGCCAGTGTGCTGTTTCCGGGTTGCAACGACGACGAAATCGCAATCGGCCAGCGGGCCATCGAGCGCATTATTGAAGTGGCCGAAGGGCGAGTTGATGCCCGGAGTGCCCGATCGGTCTTGGCGGCGGCGGCCTTATTGCTGGTCGAGCTTTGCCTGGAACGCGAGGCCGACCGATGAGCCCCGCTCTGAACGCCTTGGCTGCGGAGTTAGAGACGAAATCAGAACCGCTTCGGCGGGTGCTTTCCGCCCTCGAAAGTCGGGGTCAGAGTCCACTGGCCACGTTCGGCCATTTGGCGTGGTGCCCGGTGCGCAAACATGACCTGCCGCACCTGTTCATTGGCGTCGCAGAGGATGGAGTGGTGGCGCTGCAATGTCGCGCCGGCTGCAGGTTCGACGAGATTTGCGAGGGCTTGGAGCTCGAGCCGGCAGACCTCTTCAACGGCGAGAAGGGCGGCATCATTGTCCCCGACGAGGCTCGTGGTTTCGCAGCGCTCCTGATCTGCCGCTCGTGCGGCTCCTCGATTTGCGATGTGAATCACTGGGTTGACCGCTCGCTCCAAGCCGCTGTTATCAAATGCTACGAGTGCGGCGCTGAGGGAAGACTGACCGGCTTTAGCGTCGGCCGTTCATCGGTGTCTCCGTCCGTTGTTGCCGTAGCACGCAAGGACGCGCCCTGGGTGACGCAGAGACCAGATCGGGAGCCGGCGCCATGACGCCGGCAGCCGCTGCCGAGGTCCGAAGGTCTCCCGTCCAGATCTCGCGTACCCATGCCGAGAATTTCTTGCGCGCGCTGACGGGCTCCGCCGAGCCAGAGGTGACCTTTCAGACGTTCGATGACGACAACAAGCGCAGGCGCTCGAGCTTGGCTCGGGTGCTGCACGGCACCTTGTCAGCGCATTGGCCCGAACTCGTTCGCCTCAACGAGGCCGGGGCTGGCGTGTTTGTCATGGTGAACGCGGGCGATGGGAAGGGACGCACCGAGAAGAACGTTCAGGCGCTTCGGGCGCTTTTCATCGATGACGATTCGGGGGAGCTCGAGCCAGCCGCGCTCGAACTCGCGCCTTCAATCATTGTGCGGAGCAAGAAGGGCCTACATGCCTACTGGCGGCTCCGGCCTGGTGAATCGCTCGAGCGCTTTGAAGGCGCACAGGCGGCTCTGGCTTCGAAGCTCGACACTGACCCAGTGGTGAAGGACTTGCCTCGTGTCATGCGGGTGCCCGGCTTCCTTCACCGGAAGGACCCTGATCCGTTCCTGGTGGAGGTCATCCAGACCAGCGACGTTGTGTACAGCGTCGCTGAGGTGCTGGAGGGTTTCGGAGCCTCGCCGCAGCGGGAGAAACCGCCAGCACGCAATGGCTTCAATGGCGTACCTCGACCGCGCAGCTCGGACGACTTCGAACGGGCTCGGCGCTATTTGAAAAAGGTGCCACCGGCAATCGAGGGCGAGCACGGCAATGATGCCACCTACCGCGCTGCCGCCCTGATGGTCAGAGACTTCAATCTGTCGGACGACGATGCCCTCACTCTTCTGCGTGAGTGGAATGAGACCTGTTCGCCACCGTGGAGCGATGCTGGCTTGCACGGACTCATTGACCATGCCCGCAAGTACGGCAAGCACGTGCCGGGCGAGAAGTCCGCCCAGCCTGCGCCACCCCCTCGAAATGGACGTTCGGACGGGTCGAGTCCGCGGCTCTCCTGGGAGACGCCTATCCCATTCGCTGAGCACAACGCCCCCGAATTCCCGGCCCCGGCTCTCCCCGAATGGCTGCGCTCGTACGTGACGGCGCTGGCGACCTCGACGCAGACCCCCATTGACCTGTCGGCCATGATCTCGCTCTCCGCCCTTGCAACTGCGCTCGCGAAGAAAGCCCGCATTGCCCTGGCAGACGATTGGACCGAACCGCTCAACCTGTTCAGCGCGGTTGTTCTGCCGCCGGGCTCTCGAAAGTCCGCGGTATTCGCCGCGGTGACCGGCCCCGTGGAAGAATTCGAACGAGAGGAAGCGATGCGCTCGGAGCCGCAGCGTCGCGAGGCGCTCGACGCATACGATGTTGCGCAGGCCCGCCTGAAGCGTGCCAAGGAAGCAGCCGCGAAAGCGAAGGAGGACAAGCGGGACCGGGCGCTCGACGACGTGAAGCGACTCTCGAACGAGCTGGCAGCGATGAAAGTGCCGGCGCCGTTTCGGCTGCTCGCCGACGACTGCACGCCCGAGAAGCTCTCCACCCTTCTGCGCGACCACGATGGCCGGATGGCGCTGCTCTCGCCGGAGGGGGGAGTCTTTGAACTGATGGCGGGGAGGTATTCGGATGCTCCCAACCTTGAGGTCTACTTGAAGGGGCACGCGGGCGATGACCTTCGCGTCGACCGCGTCAATCGACCGGCTGAATTCGTCAAGCGGCCCGCCCTCACAATCGGATTGGCCATTCAGCCGGACGTGCTGCAGGGACTCAAAGATAAGCCCGGCTTTAGAGGTCGCGGATTGCTCGGGCGCTTCCTGTACGCCCTGCCCAGAAATACCGTCGGTTCACGAGACGTCGAGCCGCCCCCCCTCTCTCCGATGGCTCGTGCACTCTACGAGCGAGAGTTTCGCGCTCTGCTGACTCTGCCCGATGGCGAGAACCTCGTTCGTTTGTCCCCGGAAGCCAAGAAGGAGCATCGCGACTTCATGCGCCAGCTCGAGCCACGGCTCGGCACTGCGGGCGACCTGGCTGTCATCACTGATTGGGCCGCAAAGCTGTCAGGCGCTGTTGGGCGTATTGCCGGTCTTCTGCACCTGGCCGAAATTCGAACCGAGGAGGCATTCGAGCAACGAGTCTCAGCCGCGACGATGCAGCGCGCCTTGAACATTGGCCGATATCTCATCCTCCACGCTCAAGCAGCCTTCGCCGAGATGGGCGCTGACCCGGACACGGAAGGCGCCCAGCGGGTACTCGCCTGGCTCAGGCGGACGGCACTGCCGGTATTCACCAAGCGGGATGCCCACCAGGCGCTCCGCGGGACATTCAGGCGAGCCGACGATCTGGACGGACCCCTGAATGCGCTCGAGGATCGTAGCTACATCAGGGCGCTGCAACTGCCAGAACAGGCCGGGCCAGGTCGGAAGCGCAGCAAAACGTACGAAGTCCACCCCCTCCTCTCACAATACTCAGAATCCTCAGAACGCCAGCGGAGGTCCAATTCTGAGGAATGTGAGCAATCTGTGCAGATGGGTCCGGAGGCGCGAGCATGAGCGCGCTGGTAGTCCTTCCCGCCGACGAGCTGCGCGCGCTGCTTCAGACAGCGGTGCGCGAGGGCGTTCGAGCTGCCCTCGCAGAAGCCCGAACGACGCGCGACGAGGAAGAGGGCTACCTCGCGATTCAAAGGGCCGCGAAATTCGCCGACGTCCACCCGGACACCATCCGCGTTTGGATAAAGGCGGGGCGACTCCGCGGCTATCATGCTGGACGAGAGCTTCGCGTCCTTCGCAGCGACCTGCGTCGTTTCCTCGAACTCGGAGATGTGGTTGAACAGCGCCCGACGGCCGAGGAAGAGGCGGCTATGATTCTCGCGCGTAGGCGTTCGGGATAGGGGAGACGGCATGGGCGGAATCTACCGACGCTGGAACAAGCTGTGGCTCTGGTACCTGAACGGGGCCGGCGAGCGAGTCTTTGAGCCGACCACTTGCAAGGTCGGAGAAGAAGCTCGAGCGCGAAAGACACTGGAGACCATCGAGCGCGGGTTACAGGCAGAAAAGCGAACCGGTGTCCCGGCCGGCGAGCTTACCGTCAAAGCATACGGCGAGCGGTGGCTCGAGGGGCGTCCCGCCCAAGGCGTGGCGTCTGTGGACGACGAATCGGGGCGCCTCCGGCTCCACGCCTAGCCCCTCATTGGCCACGTGCCGCTCAAGGAGCTTCGGCCGCATCAGGTCCGCGACATGGTGAGGGCCCTCCGCGTGAAGATTTCATCCCGTGGAACACCCTTGGCCCCGCGCACAGTCCGCCACGTCTACGGCACGCTGCACACGATGCTCCGCGAGGCCGTGGTGGATGAGCTTTTGCCCGCCAACCCCTGCGTGCTGAAGCGCGGAGACCTCCCGGGCAAGCTCGACAAGGACCCGAGTTGGCGCGAAGGAGCCATTTTCACCCGCGACGAAGCAGAGCAGCTCATCTCCGACTCGCGCATCCCAGAGGACCGCCGCGTGCTGAATGCGGTGGAGCTCCTGGGCGGGCTGCGCCCGGGTGAAACCGCCGCTCTGCGGTGGCGCCACTATGACCCCACCCAAGAGCCGCTCGGCCGCCTGAGCGTCATCGCTTCGTGGAATTCCCGGACGGACGAAGAGACATCCACCAAGACCGAACGCCCGCGAGCTGTGCCCGTCCACCCCACACTCGCCAAGCTTCTCGCGGACTGGAAGCTCTCCGGTTGGCAGCGCCTGTACGGTCGAGCTCCCAAGGCAGATGACCTCATCCTCCCAAACCGGGACGGGGAGCACCGCAACCCTCGTCGCT
>WNFF01005398.1_pt1 | contig 14148 bp, 9 predicted proteins | sample 5400441 | NCBI WGS metagenome assembly WNFF01 (sample SAMN13153345, study PRJNA577476) | soil metagenome | isolation source: 120 cm saprolite under Douglas fir tree site 2 hole 3 replicate 1 | place: USA:California | collected 2015-04-18 | reverse complement strand
GTCTGATGTGGTGGATGGTTTCTTGGCGCTGGCTCAAGCCTCCGATGTGGATGGTGCGACCCTAGACCTGGGATCAGGGTCATTGATTTCGATTCGCGGAATCGTGCAGCAGTTGGCTGCGTCGATTGGTGGCGGGGTAAACGCGGAGTTTGGCGCCTTGCCGGACAGACCACTGGAACCAACCCGGCTTGCCAAGACCGCCGAAACATTTGCCAGAATAGGGTGGAAGCCTCAAGTGTCATTGCAGGAAGGTCTGAAGAGCACCGTGGACTGGTACCGTGGGAAACTGGAGACACTTCCGGACATCTACAAAGCCATGCCAGCTTGACCGACGTAGAAATCGGCACGACAGATAAGACGGATGCGGAGGAAGTTAGATTATGGAAAGAGTCGCGATTCTAGGTTCAGGCATGGCGGGATTTGGTGCGGCCCATCGGCTGCACCAAGAAGGGGTACCCTCAATTACATACGACAAAAATGCGTATTACGGCGGACATACCGCGTCATTTAAACATTCTAGCGGTTTTATCTTTGATGAAGGGCCGCATGTTTCCTTCACCAAGCACGAACGTTTGCAGAAGCTCTTTGCGGAGAGTGTCAATGAGAAGTATGAGGTTATTCACTCCCGTCCCAATAACTACTGGAAGGGACATTGGATCAAGCACCCTGCGATATGCAATTTGTCGGGCTTGCCGACAGGTCTGGTAGTGAACTGCCTGCGCGACTTTATCGGGGCCCACCACGATCAACAGAATAATATAGAACGCAAACCAATCGACAACTACGCCGACTGGCTAATTGCCAGCTACGGCAAGACGTTTGCGGAAACCTTCCCGATGGAGTACGGGTTCAAGTACCACACCACGACTGCCGATAACATGAGTACCGCCTGGCTGGGACCCCGGTTGTATCGCGCAAAGCTGGAAGAAGTCCTGGTCGGTGCACTTTCTCCCGAAACACCCGACGTTCACTATGTCGACTACGTCCGCTATCCCTCCTACGATGGGTTTGTCTCATACTTACACTTGTTGCCAAAACAGACGCAGATCAACCTAGCCCATCAACTCGTGCGGCTCGACCCAGTGGCGAAGGAACTTCACTTCGCTAACGGAGTTGTTGCGAGGTATGACGCGGTAATTTCTTCAGTGCCCCTGACGGAGCTGATTCCGATGATTGCAGGCGCGCCTCCAGATGTGGTTGAGGCAGCCAAGAAACTGGCTTGCACAAGTTGTGTCATGGTCAATCTCGGGATAAATCGCGTCGACCTCTCCGAGGGACAATGGACCTATTTTTACGACCGCGACATATGCTTCAGCCGGCTCAGCTTCCCGCATATGTTCTCGCCTCACGTTGCTCCCCCAGGATGCGGCAGCATCCAGGCTGAAGTTTATTTCTCCCAGAAATACAAGCCACTGAAGGGCGCGCCGGAGGATTACGTCGCACCGGTCATCGCGGATCTGAAACGATGCGGCGTGTTGCGTGAGGATGACCAGATCTTGCACACGAACGTCCATGTGAGCCGTTATGCGCAAGTGATCTTCGACCTGGAACGCGCCGATGCATTGGCGACCGTACATGGGTATCTCGACGATGTGGGCATTGCCTATTGTGGCCGATATGGAGATTGGCTCTACATCTGGACAGACGAATCCTTCATCAGCGGCGAAAACGCTGCTCAAAGGGCTTTGGACCGGATTGCAGTGAGCAAGGGCAGATAAATGGGTGAGACGGCTATTTTGGCGATGAAGGACGAGGTCGTTAAACCGCTCAGCGCCTGCCGATTTTGCAAATCGGAATTGCGGCATACCTTCGTGGATCTGGGCATGTCGCCGCTCTGTGAAAGCTACCTGCGGCCGGAACAACTCAACGAGATGGAGCGCTTCTATCCCCTGCATGTGTTTGTGTGCGAAAAGTGCTTCCTAGTCCAGTTGGAAGAATTTGTAAGTCCAGATCACATCTTCAGCGAATACGCCTACTTCTCTTCGTACTCGGACAGTTGGCTCGATCATTGTCGGCGCTACACCGAGCAGATGCTCGATCGTTTTCGCCTGAACAGGGAAAGCTTGGTCGTGGAGCTTGCCAGCAACGACGGCTACCTGCTGCAGTATTTTGTGAAGAAGGGCATTCCGGTGCTGGGCATCGAGCCCGCCGCGAACGTTGCGAAAGTCGCGGAGCAGAAGGGGGTTGCGACCATCGTAAGGTTTTTCGGCAAACAACTGGCTGCCGAACTGGTGTCAGACGAAAGGCGGGCGGACCTGCTGGTCGGCAACAATGTTCTTGCCCAGGTACCCGATCTTTGTGACTTTGTTGCCGGAATGAAGATCCTGTTGAAGCCGCAAGGAGTTCTCACGCTGGAGTTTCCGCACCTGCTGAGGCTGATGGAAGAGAACCAGTTTGACACGATCTACCACGAACATTTTTCCTACTTTTCGTTCCTCACTGCGAGAGAAATCTTCAGCGCGTACGGCCTGGTGCTGTTCGACGTCGAGGAGTTGTCCACGCATGGCGGATCCTTGCGCGTCTTTGGCCGGCATGCGGAAGACACGTCCAAGCACGTTAGTTCCCGGGTAGTCGAGTTGATGGCTAGGGAAGAGGCTGCGGGATTGAACCAGCTCGAGTGCTATCGGTCCTTTTCGGAGAAAGTGAAGCGCACCAAGCGGCAGCTCCTGCGTTGCCTGATCCGGGTGAAGGAGGAACGGAAGTCGATCGTTGGATATGGCGCCCCAGGCAAAGGCAATACGTTATTGAATTACTGTGGGGCTGGGAAGGACCTCATCGACTATACCGTGGATCGCAACCCCTACAAGCAGGGGCGATTTACACCAGGCACGCACATTCCGATCTACCACCCCGATAAAATCCGCGAAACGAGGCCCGATTACCTCCTGATTCTTCCGTGGAACTTGAAAAGTGAGATTATGCAGCAAATGTCTTTTGTCCGCGAGTGGGGCGGAAAATTCATCATTCCTATCCCTGAAGCGACGATATGCGACTGACGACCACAGCCGCACAGCTAGCACCACTCATCTGGAGGATAGCCCTATGAAAGTAGTACTTTTTTGCGGTGGACTGGGTATGAGGATCAGAGAAGCGGGGGAGACTACTCCCAAGCCTATGGTCCATATTGGCGACCGGCCGATTTTGTGGCACGTCATGAAGTACTACGCTCATTTCGGCCACAAGGATTTCATTCTCTGCCTTGGTTACGGTGCTGACGCGATTAAGAACTATTTTGTCAATTACAGCGAGCTGGTATCCAATGACTTCGTATTACTGAACGGCGGCAGAGACGTCAAGGTCTTCAATCGGGATATTGACGACTGGACAATCACGTTTGTTGATACGGGCGCTAACGCGAATATCGGTCAGAGATTGAAGACCGTAGAGAAATATTTGGATGGCGACAAAGTGTTTCTAGCGAACTACAGTGACAATCTGACAGATTTTCATCTTCCTGACCTTGTCGAGGCATTCCATGAGCAGAATAAGACCGCAGCCTTTCTCTGCGTTCGACCAAGCATGAGCGCTCATCATGTTTCAATGGATGGAGAAGGGATGGTTGAGGAAATAAAATCGCTCGGCGATTCTGACATTTGGATCAACGGTGGATACTTTGTTTTTAAGCGGTCGATTTTTGACTACATAAACGCCGGCGAAGAACTGGTACACGAGCCGTTTCGAAGGCTGATTGAGGCAAAAGAGCTGATGGGGCACGCGTACGGAGGTTTCTGGAAGAGCATGGACACGTTTAAGGAGAAACAGGAGTTGGACGAGTTGTACAGCAAAGGAGTGGCGCCCTGGCAATTGTGGAAGCAAAAGGAGAAGCTTCACGAACTAGTCGAGGTGACTTCAGGCTCTCATGGCGGAGCGAAGAAAGCTTGAGATAGCACCAGGCGAGACGCTCAACGACCACGTCAGTCTGGGACAAGCATAAGGCAATTCGTCATGACGGCACGCTCACCAGAGCTTTTGTCGTATGCAAATCGCACCTTCGGGTGCTGAAGTCCATTTTACGGCACAAGGTCGCGATGTGTTTGCTTGCGATGACGATCCCGATGGCGATCTGGACCTCCCAGCTTCCACGTATGTCGATTCCACTCCTCATTACATTGGAACAGGTGTTGGGCTGTTAGCTGTACTGGCAGTGTACGGTTTGAGGTGGCCACGAACGATTGGCGGGAGCTACGGGGGTCTTCTCGTATTTACACTGATAGCGCTTGTGTGTTTGCAAGGGAAGGCACCGGAGAAAGGGGAAAACCAGATCGGCGGAGGTCATGTCTCCGGGGATGATTGCGATGAAAGAGCTGATGACACAGCCTGGGCAGCAGTTGATTCTGGTTCGATACTCCCCGCGCGCCCGGACCATGTCGACAAGAGTAACGAATGCGTCTACAACAGCGCAGACATCGACGCCTCGCAGATTATGTGGGCTCACGATATGGGCCAAGCGAAAAACTGTGAGCTGATCAGGTACTACCGAGGAAAACGCAAAGTCTCCTTGGATCACCCAGATAGCAGGAGAACTTATTTCTTACGCCTCGGAGAGCGAGTGACCGGCTGTCGCAAGGGCTCGATCATCACGGCTCTGCTAGTGCTGGTTATCACCGCCGGGGGTACCGCTTGGTGGCGTGGCAGGCATCATGCCCGGCTTGAGACGTGCCTGTCCATCTTTTTTCCACTGTCTGCGCCAGCATATATCCAACCGCTGGGTAGGGCTTATGCGACGAACTTTCGGAATAGTGAGAACCCCATCTCGGAGGGTGGGAATTGGATAAACGGTGGGACTTGTGGGGACGCCACATTGTGTCCAGGGGCAAAGGGGTCGAACGTAGCTAGTGCTGGCGGCCGCGCGTTTGGGACGCAGCCAGGAACAGTTCCGCCCCCTTATACTGATTCCGCCGCTTTGGTGACGGGCAATTGGGGAAGTGATCAGTTCGCGCAGATCGTGGTGTGGTGGGATGGCGCCGCTGGCACGAACAGCGACTACGATGAGGTAGAAATCAGGCTCCGCGGCACGCTCGCCAAGAACTTTGGCAAGACTTACAACATCAACTGTCGAGTCGGTGCCCCGTCTGCCGATTCATATATCCAGATGGGTCGTGCCAATGGCCCCCCCGATGATTTCACACCCCCTATCGCGGAACTCAAAGGGCCAAGCGCTGCTTGTCAGAATGGTGACGTAGTCACCGCTACTATCGTGGGAAATGTGATCACGGCTTACATCAATGGCAAAAGAGTTATACAGGGTATCGATTCCGTGATTACTTCGGGTGCACCTGGGTTCGGTTTTTTTCACCAAGGAACGTCGGCACAGAACAGCGATTTTGGCATCTCCAGATTTGCTGCTACGGATGTATTCCCGCCTTTTGGAGTGCAAGGGAAGGCGAGCTCAGGTGCTCCAGCTGTAAAGACTAATTGAATCGGCCGCTAGTGCCCAAGGAGGCGACGAGTAATTCGCAGGAATGCGCAATGTAGTTCCCTTGAGTGTTGATCTCGTGCCAACGATCCGGTTGCATGCTTACCTACTGGGTGCAGCCATATCAACGATAGGAGTCATGATGAAAGTTTTGCTCACTGGCCATAAAGGTTACATCGGTGCCGTAGCGGGTCCGCTTTTGAGTGCCGCCGGCCACGAAGTCTCAGGGCTCGACGCCGATCTTTATGCGGGCTGCGATTTCGACAACGAGTGTGCAGCGATTCCGGACGTTCGCAAAGATCTTCGCGATCTGAGCCGGCCTGACCTGGAAGGCTTCGACGCCGTGGTGCACCTGGCTGCACTGTCGAACGATCCACTGGGCAATCTTGATGCTCAGCTTACCTACAACATCAATCATCTCGCGTCGGTGAAGCTAGCCAAGCTGGCGAAAGAAGCGGGGGTGAAGCGGTTCGTGTTTTCGTCCTCTTGCAGCACGTACGGTGCAGCGGGCGACGACTTCCTCGATGAAAAAGCTTCACTGAAGCCGGTCACGCCGTATGGCGAATCGAAAGTGTTGGCCGAGCGTGACATCCGTTTACTGGCGGACGCGAACTTCAGCCCGACTTACATGCGAAATGCGACGGCGTATGGTGCATCTCCGCGGCTGCGGCTGGACATCGTTTTGAACGATCTGGTGGCATCGGCATACGCAACGGGTCGTATTCTCATCAAGAGTGACGGCACACCTTGGCGTCCGATCACGCACATTCGGGACATCATCGCTGCTATTGTGGCGGTGCTTGAAGCGCCCCGCGAGGTCGTTCACAATGAAACGTTCAACGTCGGCCGTACCGACGAAAATTATCGGATTCGAGAACTGGCGGACATCGTAGCTGAAACCATTCCCGGCTGCCGCGTAGAGTATGCGCCTGGCGGCGGGCCCGACAAACGTTGCTACCGCGTGACCTGTGACAAAATCTGCCGAGTCTTGCGAGACTTCCGTCCCCAGTGGACCGCGCGTAAGGGCGCTCAGGAGCTCTACGACGCCTATCGCAGGGTTGGACTCACTGCCGAAGATGTGGAATGTGGCCGTTATATCCGGATCGCCCAGATCCAGCGCCTGCAAAAAGCCAGACAGCTGGACACCTCTTTGCGCTGGCGCGAAAGAGTAATGGCTTAACGACAAAAATCCTCAATGTTAGCCCCAGGTATTTTATGTCACTAGATCTGGTGGATCGCTCCGTGAAACGTAAACAAGTAGCCAAGAATAGGAACGATCGACCTCGCCGTCTCTGCATGCTGCTGACCCTGCTCGTGGCTGCTAGTTTCGTGGTCCGTGTGGTAGCATGGGCGCACTGGCAAACAGGCGCCATCGAGTCCGAAGGCGCAGAGTACGCGAGAATAGCGGAGAACCTGCGGAATGGCGCGGGGTACGTTGGAATCGTGACCCCTGGTGCTCAACTAAACTTTAATCCCCTTTTTCCGTTGCTAATTGCCGGAACCTCTTTTGTAACCCACAACTATGAACTCGCGGGCCGATTGGTTGCGCTGGTTATGGGGGCACTGCTCCCATTGCCGGTCTTTGGCATTGCATCTCGTTTATTTAGCCGTCGTGTCGGATTCATCGCCGCCGGCTTAACGTTGCTGCATCCGCTGTTAGTGAATCTATCCTTTGCCGTGTACTCGGAGGGCCCCTACATCACCCTGTTCCTTGCTGCCGTCTACTTAGTGATTGTGGCCTTAGACCATCCATCGATCAGGCTGTGGTTACTGGTGGGCGGAGCCTTCGGGCTCGCTTGGCTAATTCGCGCGGAAGCTTCTGCCGCATTCGCGATTGCGGTCCTGTTTGCGCTTACAGGTACGGAGGGAAGCCGCACGGTTAGATGCAGACGCGCCGCGGCTGCAATTGTAGTGTTTCTGGCGCTAGCGTTGCCAGAAGTCATTTTTATTTACAGGTCGACAGGCAAAGTAAATCTGGAAAGCAAGAGCGCGATCTTTTTTTACACAGGTAAGCGTATCTTGGCTGCGGAACGGAATCCTGAAGTGGATTACGAGTCACCGGGCGGGCAGCACGAGGTGCCATCTTCCGCGCCAAATATAGAATCGTGGCAACGATGGGAGGAAAAGTGGGCATTCTACGGCATCGACTCTCATCTCAAAGGAATGGGATTTCCGATGCGGCCCCACGCCGAAGTTGTCCGGGAAACACAGTTAAAGTTCAAGGATCTGTTTCTTTTGATCGAAAGGGGGGTGCGTCAGAACACACAAATATTGTTTCAACGGCTCTCCTCAGATTGGCTGGGAGCACCTCTTTTGCCGGCGCTAGCTTTCCTGGGTGCCTTTCGGCGACCGTGGGTAGGACAGCAGGCTGCGAGCCGATTGTTCGTCATGTTGGTCGCTGCTGCTCCCGTTGCCGCGACGTTCTTTGCTCTTTGGAGCGAAACAAGATACTACTTCATATTTGTGCCACTATTGTCCATCTGGGCTGCAAATGGTCTCTTTGAGGTCGGCCTCTGGACGAAGTCGTCGAGCGCTGCTGCGGGGTGGAGGTTAATAGCTAGTCCTCTGACGTCTCGGTGTATTATTCCCGGGTTGATAGGACTAGTCATGATCATCAGCCCGGTTAAGAAGGTCAGGAGGTTGGAATCATTTGAGGAAGGCGCTCCTTCTACTCGCGTCGAGAAAGAGGTAGGCTTGTGGATCAAACGTCAGCAAGACCATCCGGTTAAGATCATCGACCTTTCCATACCTCTGGCCTTCCACACGGGTGCGCAGTTCACGTACTTTCCTTACTGTACAGGCGAGTTGGCCCTTCGTTATCTCGATCTTGCGCAGGTCGACTATGTGGTCCTACGTCGGGGAGAAAAGTTTACCCACTATTACGAGGAGTGGCTGACGCACGGTATCCCGGACGCTCGGGCGGAACTCCTACAGCTCTCTTCAGTCGCTGGCGGTGAAAACTTTGTGGTGTATCGGTGGCACAGAGGTGAATCCGCCGACAGTTGGCATAGTGTGCCTAGGCAAACACAGAAAGTGATTTCCACTGGCCCATGATCCAACTGCATCTTAACGCAATACCGGGCAGAGCCTTAAAGATCCTATGCCTGGGCAGCCATTCCGACGACATCGAAATTGGCTGCGGTGGCACGGTGCTCCGGCTGAGGGAACAGTACCCAAGCTGCGTATTTTACTGGGTGGTGTTCAGCGCCGCTGGAACTCGAGAAGCCGAGGCGCAACGCGGGGCCGAGTTGTTTACAGGCACGAACCGAGACGAGGGTGCTGTGCTGAAGAACTTCCCCGATGGCTTCATGCCATTTGCAGGAGGCGAAGTGAAGGCGGTTTTTGAGGAGTTGAAGGAGACGATCTCCCCGGACCTCATCTTCACTCACAACCGGAAGGACGCACATCAGGATCACCGCTTGATAGCTGAACTTACCTGGAATACCTTTCGGGATCATTTCATCCTGGAGTACGAGATTCCGAAATATGATGGCGACTTGGGACAACCGAGCGTTTTCGTGACGCTTGAGGCCGAAATGTGCCAGAAGAAGGTGCATTACATCATGGATGCTTTCCCGTCCCAGCGCACCAAGCGTTGGTTTCAAGAGGATACATTTCTCTCCCTCATGCGACTGCGTGGAATGGAATGTAATGCCCCCAGCGGGTACGCAGAAGCTTTCTACGGCCGCAAGATCGTGCTGTAAAGTGAAATCTAGACGTCAAAGACAGGGAAGGCGGCTGATATATACAGGCTAGTGTGAGAACGAGATGAAGGATTTGAAACAGAGGGTGATCCGTGGTGGTTTCGCCAAAATCTGCTCCCAGGGAGCTGGTTTCGTGGTCCGAATGGGCTCGCTGATGATATTGGCCCGACTCTTGGACCCCAAGGATTTTGGTCTGGTGGGTATGGTTACCGCCGTGATAGGGGTTTTCAATTTGTTCAGGGACTTTGGGCTGTCGGCAGCCGCGGTTCAGCGTAACACAACCGTCACTAGGGAACAGGCTTCAACGCTCTTTTGGGTCAACATATTGGTTGGCGCGATCCTGGGGCTGTTGTCGTTCGCGATTGCACCGTTTGCCGTCCTCTTTTATCACGAACCGCGACTGTTCGGGATAACAGCTGCCTTGGCGTCTGGATTTCTCTTCAACGCGGCTGGAGTACAGCACTCAGCGATGCTCGAACGCGAGATGCGCTTTACTACACTGTCGGTGATCGACATTATCTCTTTGTTGACAAGTGTTTTGGTTGGAATTGGGATGGCTCTGCATGGTTACGGCTACTGGGCTCTGGTCGCCACGACAACCGTTGCTCCACTCGTCTACACAGTGTGTGTATGGCTGACCACAGCTTGGGTTCCAGGAAGGCCACACCGGCGGGTTGGTGTTCGCTCCATGATGCGTTTTGGAGGCACACTGACTTTGAATGGCCTCGTTATGTATATCGCTACCAACTTTGAAAAGGTCTTGTTAGGCCGGTTCTGGGGTGCAGAAGCTATCGGGGTCTACGGAAGGGCCTACCAACTCGTTAACATGCCAAACGATAACCTGAATTCAGCGGCCAGTGGGGTAGCGTTTGCAGCGCTGTCCCGGCTTCAGGACGATCCGCCTCGCTTCAGAAGCTACTTTCTCAAAGGTTACGCTCTGGTTTTGTCACTGACCGTACCGGTCACCGTGGCCTGTGCACTTTTTGCTAAGGACATGATTTCCGTTTTCTTAGGACCAAAGTGGCAAAGCGCGGTCACTGTTGTTAGCTTGCTGGCTCCGACCACCTTAGCGTTTGCGACTATCAATCCCTTGGGATGGCTGCTCATGTCGCTCGGACTGGTCGGACGGGGTTTGAGAATGGCTCTCGTCTTCGCGCCCATCATGATTGCGGGTTACCTAATTGGTTGGCTTGCCTTATGGACCCAGGGGTGTTGCGTTTGCTTACTCAGCGATGATGACCTTGTCCGTCATTCCGATGATCGCGGCTGCCGTACGCGGTACTGTGATTTCCGTTCGCGATGTTCTGCTGACTGTGAGCCGGCCATTGCTTTCAGGCATCGTGACTGCCGGGCTTGTGCTTGGACTGCAGTTCTGGTACAGCCCATATCTTTTGCCACTGCCCAGGCTCGTGCTAGGAGTTGCTCTGGTGCTTGCCGGGTACCTCGGGATGCTCTTGTACGTGATGGGACAGAAGCTGTTCTACCTGGATATTCTCCGAGGATTCAGAAGGCCACCGTCAGTCGAAGAGCAGCTGGTAGTTCCCGCTTAGCGAGCTAAACCCACACTACTTTGTAAGAGTTCTGGTTTCTCTCGCTCCGTAAGCGTCCGGCAGAGACCGTCTGGACAGATGTGTGAGGAGAGGACACTCTGACTTTGTGGGCACGATTGGATGGTGTCCACTTGGAGCGGAGATGGACACTTCCAACTTCGCCATCGGTGTAGGTCTCCTTTCCAGGAAAGGCTTTTGCTTGTCAGGCAAAGCCAACTTACACCCTCTCGTCTTTTACACAATCAACGTTACGTCACGGGACGAGTACATCAGGACGAGTACATCAGCTTGACACTGCCATTCCGCAAGATGTAGTATCGCGGGGTTTTGAACTCCTTCTACTCACAATTCTCGCAGCAGCGCCGCTCTACGAGACTTGAATAGAGGGCTCTCCCCCTAGGTCCGATCCCTAGTTCACGTATACGCTGCACCGGGGTGTTCCATGAACGGTCGCGTCTCTTCGTGTCTAACTCGTGTCCTCGTCTCCTCGCTTCTGTTCACTCCATTAGTGCCCAGAGCGATGGCTCAGGCCAACGTGCAGGGGACGTGGCGCACGCTGTCAAATACGATGCCCATCAATCCCGTCCATGTGGCTCTCCTCGGGAACGGCCAGGTGCTGGTAGTTGCCGGTTCGGGGAACTGCCCGCCGTCGCAGTCAGGCTGTCCCTCGGGTCCGCCCTATGGCCCATCGAATGGCTCTGGGGCGTTGCTAGTGAACCCAGTGAGCGGACAGACTATTGCTCAATTTTCCTTGTCTTGGGACATGTTCTGTAATGGCATGGTACTGCTGCCGGATGGACGGGCGCTCATCGATGGCGGCACGATCCAGTACGATCCTTTCTACGGAGAGCCGCAGGTAGCGATTTTCGATCCTGCGACAAGCACGTTCAGCAACACGCAGAACATGGCGCACGGGCGCTGGTATCCAACGGTGGTGACTCTGGGCGATGGTAGAGTAATGACATTTTCCGGCCTGAACGAAACCGGCAGCACCGACAACGCTGTCGAGTTCTACACGGTTGGCTCGGGCTGGAGCACTCAATATTTCGCACCTTGGACCCCGGATCTCTATCCGCGCCTGCACCTCCTGCCTAATGACACAGTGTTCTACTCTGGTGCGGGAACCGGTTCCAAGCTATTCGATCCATCGACGCAAACCTGGAACACGAGCGTCGCGACTACGAATTACGGCGGACTTCGCACCTACGGAACATCGGTTCTGCTCCCCTTAACACCGGCGAATAATTACGACCCCAAGGTGGTCATAATGGGTGGGGGGAGCCCCGCTACCAAGACCACTGAGATCATCGATATGGGGGCGGCGACGCCGAAATGGGTGTATGGGCTAAACATGTCGCAGGCGCGTGTCGAGATGAATGCGGTGATCTTGCCCAACGGCAAAGTTCTGGCCCTCGGCGGTTCCATGAATGACGAGGACACGAGCAGCCTGAGTTTGAACGCAGATTTGTTCGATCTAAGCACCGTCAATCTCATTTCTAACCCTCCAAATTTGGGAACTGTCTCCTCCGCTGGGGCGAACGCCACGCAGCGGCTATACCACTCGGTGGCGTTGCTGCTGCCGGATGCGACGGTGTGGTTGGCGGGAGGCAATCCGTCACGGGGCACGTACAACAACACGATGGAGATTTATCAACCGGCGTACCTGTTCAACCCGGACGGTACAATGGCCACACGACCGTCAATCACGAGCGCGCCGAGTTCCGTCTCCTATGGCAACACCTATAGCGTGACAACCCCGGACGCCGCGAACATTTCTTCGGTGGTTCTAGTGCGTAACGGAACCGTCACGCACGCCTTCGGCATGGACCAGCGTGAGGTGGGATTGTCCTTCACTGTGGGGAGCGGAGCACTGACCGTCACCGCTCCTCCCTATGGCAACATTGCACCTCCGGGCTATTACATGCTGTTTCTCCTGAACAATTCAGGCGTGCCCTCGCAGGCGAGCTTTGTGCAGGTTGGTCAGCAGCCGGATTTTAACATGAGCGCCTCGCCGTCGGCACAAACCGTCGTTGAGGGAAGCAACACCAGCTACACAGTGAACGTGACAGCCCTAGGCGGCTTTAGCGGGACAGTGGGCCTCAGTGTCACTAGCCTGCCTACTGGGGCGACCGCCAGCTTTAATCCAACGACCGTTACCGGAACCGGGTCTTCGACTTTAACCGTGACCACGGCCGGTAGCACGCCAGTAGGCCTCTCGACCTTGACGATTACGGGGACTGCTGGCACTCTGAGCCATCAAACCGCAGCAACACTAACGGTGACTTCCGGCGGTACGCCGACGGTGACCAGTGTGAGCCCGAGCAGCGGTCCAGTGGGAGGTGGCACGGGGGTGACGATCACGGGGACGAACTTCGTTTCCGGAGCGACGGTGACGTTGGGGGGGGCGGCGACGAACGTGGTGGTGGTGAGTGCCACGCAGATCACGGCGACGACGGCGGCGCATGCGGCGGGGGCGGTGAATGTAGTGGTGAGCAACCCGGACACACAGACGGGGACGTTAACCAACGGGTACACCTATACCAGTAGTGTGGCAATCGCTTTTGCGCAGGTGGCGGCGGCGACACCCGTTTCAGCAGCGCAAGTGTCGGTGACCTATCCGGGGCCACAGACGATTGGGGACCTGAACGTGGTGGTGGTGGGGTGGAATGACACGACTTCGACGGTGCAGTCGGTAACGGACAGTGCAGGGAACCCGTACAGTCTGGCGATTGGGCCGACGAGTGGGACGGGGTTGCGGCAATCGATCTACTACGCGGCGAACATAAAAGGCGGCAGCAACACGGTGAATGTGATCTTCAGTCAGACAGCGTTATATCCAGACGTGCGGATTCTGGAATACCAGGGTGTGAGTGTAGTGGATGTGAAGGCGGGGGCGAGCGGGAACAGTGGGACGGCGAACAGCGGGTCGGCGACGACGACGATGGCGAACGAATTGATTTTTGGAGCAGCCACGGTTGCCACTGGGGTGACGGGAGCGGGGAGCGGATTCACGACGCGGATTATCACGAGTCAGGACGGAGATAATGCGGAAGACGAGGTGGTAACGACGAAAGGCAGTTACAGTGCGACGGCGCCATTGAGTCCGTCAGGTGCCTGGGTGATGCAGATGGTGGCGTTCGCGGCGAGTTCGGCGCCAGCCCCGACGGTGACGACTGTGAGTCCGAGCAGTGGTCCGGCGGCGGGGGGCACGGCAGTGACCATCACGGGGACGAACTTCGTGACGGGAGCGACGGTAACGTTGGGAGGGACGGCGGCGACGAATGTGGTGGTGGTGAGTGCCACGCAGATCACGGCGACGACGCCGGCGCATGCGGCGGGGGCGGTGAATGTAGTAGTGACCAACCCGGACACGCAGATTGGGAGTCTGACGAACGGATTCACGTACGTGGCAGCGCCCACGGTCGGCAGTGTGAGTCCGAGTAGTGGTCCGACGGCGGGGGGGACGGCAGTCAGTATC
>WNFF01004711.1_pt1 | contig 14150 bp, 10 predicted proteins | sample 5400441 | NCBI WGS metagenome assembly WNFF01 (sample SAMN13153345, study PRJNA577476) | soil metagenome | isolation source: 120 cm saprolite under Douglas fir tree site 2 hole 3 replicate 1 | place: USA:California | collected 2015-04-18 | reverse complement strand
GGTCGCTCAGGATGGTGCGGTAGTTCGCCAACCCAAGCCACCGGGGAAACCCCAGAACGCCCCACTGCGTAAAACTGACGGCAATGCTGGCGAGCGTCGGCAGCAGGAGGAAGAGCAAAAAGACAAACAAGTACGGTGCCAGGAAGAGATAGGCGGCCAGCGTCTCGCCGATCCGCCGTTGCGGGCGCAACACCTCGTGCATGCGGCGGACAAACCCCGGCTCGGATGTCACCTTACCGCCGCTCCGGCTGGCCCCACATCGTCACGGCCAGTCCGTCTCACCGCCTTGTCCGCCTGCGTCTCCGAGCGCGACCGCTCGTCTCCTCCTGGCACCGCCTGTGCGTTCCTATCAGTAGATGCGTCCCGAGCAGCTCGTCAAGGCCGGTTCAGAACGCTTTGGATCCCCTGCTGCATATCCTTCAGCGCCTGCGACGCGCTCTTCTTGTTCAGCATGACCGCCTGGTAGTTCACGACAAGCGGCGTCTGCACGTTCTCAGCGAAGATCTCGGTGCTCTGGACGATCGATGGCGTCAGGTGCGCGTAAGGGATCTCGGCCTGAAACCCGTTCAAGAACGGGAAGAGCTTACTCGACTTGTACTCCGGGCTGAGGCGGACCTTGTCGTTCGCCGGAACCTGACCCGCCTGACTCCACAGTAGCGCGTGGTCTTCCAGCCACTTGACGAATTTAATCGTGGCCAGCTGGCGTTGCGGATCTTTCGTCTGACTCAGGGAGAAGAAGTGGTCACTCGCCCACACCCCGGGCTGGTTGAAGATTGTTGGTTGCGCGGCGGTACGGAAGTTCAGGCCAGCGTCCTGATAGCCGGTGATCCACCAGGGTCCCTGGAACTCCATAGCGACCTTTTGGCTCTTGAAGTCGGCGTCGGGATCGCTCTCGCCAGGCGGAGCCACTTTGTACTTGTACACTAGGTCTGCGGCGAACTGGAGGGCTTCCGCGGTCTTCGGGTTGTCCATCTCCGCCGTCTTGCCGTCCGCGCTGATGAATTTCCCGCCGTTCTGGAAAATCCAGCCCCACCACACACGGAACGTATCGACGTTCGTGCCGGGCATGGCGACACCGTATTGGCTACCATCGGCCTTGGTGAGCTTCCTCGCCCAGGTGAGAAACTGGTCGCGGTTCGTCGGTGGCTTACTAGGATCTAATCCGGCGGCCGTTACCAGGGCCACGTTGTAGTAGAGCGCGATGGGGTGGATGTCCAGAGGCACCCCCCACAGCTGGTTGTTGCGGTACGCTGCGTCACGAGCGACCTTCGGAAACGCGCCCATGTCGATTCCCGCCTGCTTGACGAGGTCATCTAGGGGCACGAGAATCCCCTTCTCCTGGTACTGCGGCATCTCGTTGATGTGGTAGGTGACGACGTCAGGCGGGTTACCGGCCGCGGCTGCGGCAACCCATTTATCAAAGAAGACGTCCCAGGGATAGACACTCGCGGTGACGCGAATCGCACTCTGTTCCTTGTTGAATTGGTCCGCCATCGCGGTGAGGAATTTCCCGTCCGGCCCGGTCAGACCGTGCCAATAGGTAATGGCCACCGGACCCGCCGCTTTCGACGGTGATGTGGGAATGCCGAAGACGAGCACGGAAAGACTGAGAATGAGGACCCATAGTGCCAGTGGACGGACCCGCATGAAGAACTTCATAATGACTCCACCCCTTTCGCAAGCAGGTTAACATCCGAGACTGCGGCGATTGCTGGCATTGACGCGCAACGCATTGGCGGCGGGCTCAAGACGGGGGCCCGCATCACCTCGCGACACCTCCACATCTCGATCACGCACCTCCTTTCACGCTTTGGGTCGCGGGATTAATGGCAGGGCGCTAACCCGCCCGCTTTGTCCCGCACCAAATCGCCACACTCCTCCGGCGGGAGTCGTGCTGAAGATCAATCAGAAATCTGGTTGGCGACTAATCGGCACTTCCTTTTTCATGCCCGTACCTCCTCCTGACCGAGGGACGCAAGCACCCCGACTCCGATGCTCGTGCACCTTTCGTCTGATGCCGACTTGCTTGGTCCACGGCTCGATCTAAGGCAGTCCGTACAGAGCAGTAATCTCCTAGCGGGTCGATGCCGGCGCCGAGTGCACAACCCCCTCCCACCGTTGTTGGTCGTAGGCCCGGTACAGCTGCCACAGGAAGCCGATCACCAGTGGCACAGTCTCCACTAGGTTGTAGAAGAAGTGTAGGTCCGGCCGCGAGATCGGTAGCCCGCCGCCGATCAGGCCTCCCCGTGCCAGCAGCCCAGGCGTCCCGGCCTGTCCGGTGGTGAGATAGACGTAGAACACGACGAGGTGCTCGATCTCATGCCAGATCGAGAGTCCCAGCGTCGCCCACAACCAGGGATTCTTGCGAAACCGCGGGAGCAGGAGCAGCACCGCGACCAACACCCAGGTGTTCCAGATGAAGTGCACCCACTCGAGATCGAGCGTGCCGAAGATGCCGCGCGCGTTGGCCCCAGCGAGATGGAAAACGTGGATTTGGGTGACTTGCGCGACGTGCTCGAAGAGGTGACCGATCTGGGTGACGACGAGCACGTAGAAGAGTGCCAGATACTCGTAGTTCCGGTACATCCACGCAGTTTCCGCGGCAAAGAGCGGGATCCAGGGCAAGATCACGGCCAGACCCCTGCCCCACAGCGGCCAGTGCTGGATGATCGCAGCCGCGAGCGATGCACCTGAGATCAGCGCGGTAAGCCCCACCACCTGCGGGCGAGCGCTGCGGATCGCCACCAGCCGAGATGATGTCTGCCCTATCACCCTGAACTCCTGCATCTGCCTGCGATCAGCCATGAATTTCAGCGCGTCGCCGGCGGCGGGACGACCCCTTGCGGAGGCAGGACGCCGGCGATGATCATGGTGAGGACATCATCTTGCGTCACCTCAGCCTTATGCACCGTTCCGACCAAGCGGCCAGTCTTGAGCACGCTGATCCTGTCGGCATACTCGAAGACATCGTGGATGTCGTGGCTGATCAAGAAGATGCCGACGTTCTCACTCTTGAGCTGCTGTATTAATTGGCCCACTTGGCGCGCCTCGGCGGGCCCCAAGGCGGCGGTCGGTTCGTCCATGATCAGAATGCGTGCGTTGAAGTAGACCGCGCGCCCGATCGCGACTGCCTGGCGCTGGCCTCCCGACAGGGTCAGGACGCTTTCGCGCAAGGAGGACACTGTAATGCGAAGGCGATCTAAGACTTTCCGGCTCTCCGCCTCCATCGCATCCTCATTCAAGGCGAAGCCACGCAACAGTTCCCGTCCTAAGAAGATATTAGCGGGCGCGTCCAGGTTGTCCGCGAGAGCCAGATTCTGGTAGATGGTCTCGATGCCGTAGCGACGTGCGTCTGCCGGGTTATGGATCTGCACCTCTTGTCCGTCGATGAAGATCCGCCCGCTGTCCGCCTCGAACACACCGGAGAGGATCTTGATCAGGGTGGATTTCCCTGCCCCGTTGTGCCCGACGAGACCCACGACCTCGCCGCGGTACAGGTCAATGGTCACGTCCTCGACCGCGCGCACTCCTCCGAACGCCTTATAGATGTGGTGCATCTCGACGAGCGGCAACCCGATCACGGGGATTCCTCCACTACTCGGTCGCTCAACGGCGACGGACTCGCTGGTAGAGTACGTCCAGCCAGACCGCCAGTACGAGGACGGCGCCCTGGACGACGTTTTGGAGCGCGCTGGGCATGTTCATCAGCACCATCCCGTTGCGCAGGCTCTCCATCAGGACGGCCCCAATCATGGCACCCGGGATGCTGCCAACACCCCCCGACAACGAGGTGCCGCCGATCACCGCAGCCGCGATGACGCTCAGTTCGGCGAGTTCCCCGGCAGAATTTGTCCCCGCATTTAGTCGTGCCGTGGCAATGATCCCCGCGATCGCTGCCAGGAGACCCATGATGACGAATACGGTTAAGGTAATGCGGCGAGTGGGAATGCCGGAGAAGCGCGCCGCCTCCGGGTTGCCGCCGATCGCGAAGACGTAGCGCCAGAAGCGGGTCGAGCGCAAGACGGTACTCATGAACACGCCCAAGGCGAGCATGAGCAGTACCGGGACGGGAAGACCACGGGGCACGTTGGTTCCAGGATAGGGATAGGAGTTCATCACCTGCACAAACCCGGCCACGAAGGCCACATTGACGGCGATGACGAGGGCCTCCGCCCAGAGCGGGCGCACCGCGAACCCATACTTGCGCCGACGCGCCCGTGAGCTCAGAAAATACCAGACGACGAGGAGGATGGCCGCGAGGCCGACGATCCAGCTCCACGTCGCCCCGATCGACCCGTTGAAGCCGCCCCCGAAGATCTGGAAGGTGGTATCGAGTGGGGCAATCGTACGCCCGCTGGTGACGAGCCAGGCCCCGCCGCGGAACGCGAGCAGCGATCCTAGCGTGAGAATGAACGCGGGCACCTCGAGGTAGGCGACGACGTACCCGTGGAATGCCCCAATGAGGGCGCCGAGCGCAAGACCGATTACGATGGTGGCGAGCGGATTCCACCACACCTCCAGGGGAAAGACCTGGGCCTGGATGAAGGCCATGACCATCCCCACGAAACCGAGCACGGACCCCACGGAGAGGTCAATCTGCCGGGCCACGATCACCAGGACCATACCACCGACCATGACGCCGACGACGCTGGATTGGACCATCAGGTTCCAGAGATTGCGCGAGGTGAGGAACGTCCGATCAGTCAGGAAGTGGAAACCCACCCAGATGATGGCCAACGCCGTCAGCATTCCCACGAGGCGCACATCGACCCCGGCCCACACGGCCAAGCGCTGGAACGCGTTGATCCGACGGCTCGGCGGCGGGGCCTCGGCGGACGCCTCACGGGGGACGGCGGTGCCAAGCGACACGATCTCTCCTATAAAACGAAAGTGCCGCCGGGGGCCCGAGGCCTGACCGGCGGCACTCCACCCATCAGCGGTGCATCACTTGCAGGCGAGGGGCGCTTTGGCCGGATCAACACCCTGGCAGACCTGGGCCTTCGTCGCCCACTTCGCCTTGATCACGAGGTCCAGGTTGTTGAAGGTGATGGGCACCGGCTTGAGCAGAATCGAGTCGAGGGTGACGCCATGCGGTCCCTTGAACTTGATCGCCCCGCGGACCTTATCCAAAGACGTTCCCTTCGCGAGGGCGACGGCTACCTCGCCGGCGCCTCGACCGAGGGCGCGGGCGTCCTTCCAGACGCTGACCGTCTGTTCGCCCCTCGCGACATGGTTTAAGGCCACGATGTCCCCGTCCTGGCCCGACACGGGAACCTTGCCGGCGAGACCGACGGCCGCCAAGGCGGCGATGACGCCGCCTGCTGTGCCGTCGTTGGAGGCAACTACAGCGTCGACGTTGTTGTTATTCCGGGTGAGGATCTGCTCCATGTTCTTTTGCGCGACTTCGGGACGCCACCCGTCCGTGTACTGCTCGCCGACGACTTTGATGTCGCCCCTCTTGATCGCCGCGTCCAGGATATCCAGCTGGCCACTGTGAACGAAGTCCGCGTTCGGGTCGGTGTTGCTCCCCTTGATGAAGACGTAGTTCCCCTTGGGACGCACTTTGAACACTTCCCGCGCCTGCATCCGCCCGACCTCGCGGTTGTCAAAGGTGATGTAGAAGACGCCCGGTGTCTCGATGAGCCGGTCGTAGCCGATGACGGGGATCTTCTCGGCCTTGGCCTTGTTCACGGCCGGAAGGACGGCATCCTTATCCCAGGCCAGAATGATGAGGACCTTGACACCGCGGGCGATCAGCCCTTCGACATCGGAGATCTGCTTCTCGTTGGAACTCTGCGCGTCGGCGCTGACGTAGCGTGCGCCACCTTTCGTGAGCGCATCCTTCATCGCCGCCTCGTCGATCTTCCACCGCTCTTCCTGAAAGTTGGCCCAGCTCACACCGACCGTGACGTCCTGGGCCGACGAAGCTGCGGCCATCATCGTGAGGATCATTCCCAACACCACGAGTACCGCAATCGGACGCCTCACCGTGATCACCCCTTGCGCGCAGATTTTGTCGACATGGATTCCCCAGCGACAAGAGCGCTTCCTGTGTACCGATCGTCGCAAGTCCGCAGTCTGGATTGCTCCGTTAATTACTGACCGAGAATCAGGTTCCTGCTGGTCACGGACGCGGGGGCTGCCATGGCAGAATCCGGTCGTTGGTCTGCCCATTGCCTCGCTCCACGTAGGCGAACTGGTTGGCCGCGAGGCTCAGCCAGGGGCCCCAGTCTCCGTGCGGCCACTGGATGCGCACGCGCGGCTGCGGGGTCGCACCCAGACCGAAGTGGACCCAGCCGAGCTGGCCCCCGGCATGTCCGCCGCCGACGGTGATCTCCCGACGCAGCATACGGCCTCCGATTTCCACCTCGATCCACGCTCCCACGGCGTCGCGGTTGCCGCCGGGCTGCCGCAGCCGCAGCTCGAGCCAGTTCCCCGAGAGCCTGGGGCGGGCGGCGGACCCCCATCCGACATTGCGCCAGAGCTTCACATTCTCGCGGCGATTCACCACCACGAGATCGAGCATGCCGTCCAGATTGAAGTCTGCCAGGGCCGCCCCGCGGGCGCGGCCGAAGTTCACGATCCCGGCAGCGGGTGCACCCTCGACGAAGCGCCCGTCCGGTTTGCCCACCAGCAAATTACTGGGATCGCGTTGGGCAGCATCTTCCATCGCGTCCACGTTGCCTTTGGCGATGAACAGATCGATCAGACCGTCGTTGTTCACATCGCCGAACTCCGCCTGCCAGGCCGTGGAAGGACGGACGTCTCCACCCGTGTATGGCCGCTGCGCGGTGACGCCGCGTGCCAGAGCGGTGTCGGCATACGTTGGCTGTGTTTTGCTGCCAGTTCGTGTGCGCAACTTGTTGTCACCCATGGAGGTGAGAAAGTAATCCGGATAGCCGGTGCCACTGAGGTCATACGAGGCGATCCCCATCCCCCATATCTCCAGCTTTTGCCAACCGTCGCTGCGGCCGTAGAGCACGGGGGGCCGGCCCGGCCGGATGCGCCACAATTGATTCTCGCCACCGCGGTAGTACTGCCGGTCATTGGTCACCATTAAGTCGGCCTGGCCGGATCGGTTCCAGTCAGTGAAGAGCATCGAGAGCGTGCAGTAGCCGGGTCTGAGCGGGGTGGGCGCAGCGAATCCGCGGCCGGACGGGGCCGGACGGAAGAGGAAGTTATCATGGCACGTGCCGAACGGCGAGCCCGGCTTGTTCCGATCCACGTAGTTGCCGATTGCGAGCGTCGGCCAGTTCGCCCCCGCCTCCCAGGTCGCGCTAAACGCGGTCGTCCAGGCCTGGCCGCCGTCAAAGCCCCACATTTCGTTCGCCCGTTCAAACGTGCAGTCTCCTCGCCCTCGGAAGAGCACGTTTCCGCCCACGCGGAGCACGACCAGATCCATCACCTCGTCGCCGTCAATGTCCAGAGGGTACGCACCGATCACGTTGTCCAATTCCACACCGCTGTTCTCCTGGCGCACGAAACGCAGCGGCCCTCCCGGAACACTCACGTTCCGGTACAGCACGCTCCGATTGCTGCCACCCGCGAGGAACAGGTCGGGCCGCCCGTCTCCCGTGCAGTCGAAGACGGCCACGCCGCCGCCAACGTAGAACTCCCAGCCCCCGTCGTACACACTGGATAACCCCGCAACGGTTTCCTCAACGAAGTGCGGCGGCCGTCCGCTCGTTGTGGTGCTACAGCCGACGGCGAGGAGCACGGTGACCCCGAGAACGGCCCTCCACATCATTGAACTCCTCCAATCTCCTGTCCGACCTCCGCCAGGCCTCCGAGAGCATGCATGGACGGTTTAAGGGAAAGAAACAGATCGGTGTACAGGCGATAGAAGGGATCATACGCCGCCACGCGATCTGGGTCTGAGGAAACATGCTCGGTGATTGTGATGGTTGCGTGACACGCGGACTCCACCGACGCGTACACGCCGGCACCGACACCGGCCAGCAGCGCGGCTCCATATGCCGCTCCTTCTGACGCGCTGACCGTCACGACATCCAACGCGAAAGTATCCGCGAGAATTTGCCGCCACAACCCGCTGCGTGCGCCGCCGCCTGACACCCGCACTTGGGTCACCGGGATCCCGCGCGCGCGGATGATCTCCAACGCGTCGCGAAGTCCAAACGCTACGCCCTCCAAGACCGAGCGGATCAGGTGGCCTCGCCCGTGGCGGATCGTCAGCCCCACAAATGCGCCCCGCGCATGGGGATCGGCATGAGGCGTCCGCTCCCCCGTCAAGTACGGCAAGAAGAGGAGCCCTTCTGCTCCCGGCGGCGCTGCCGCGGCTTCTGCGGTCATCTGATTGTACGAATCTCCGTTCAAGATATCCCGCATCCAGCGGAGCGATCCGCCCGCAGAAAGCATCACGCCCATGACGTGCCATCGGCCCGGGACGGCGTGGCAGAATGTGTGCAGTCGACCGAGCGCATCAACCTCGGGCTGATTCGTATGCGCGAAGACCACGCCCGACGTACCGATCGTGGCGGACACGAGACCGGGCTCAACGATGCCTGTCCCCACCGCCTGTGCGGCTTGATCTCCAGCTCCGGCAACCACCGGCGTGCCCGGTCGCAACCCTGTTGCTTCCCCCGCGTCTTTGGTCACCGTCCCCATCTCCTCGATGGACTCCCCAACTGAAGGCAGCCAGGAGGATGGAATTCCCAACCGCGAGAGCATTTCAGTCGACCACGCCCGGCGCCGGACATCGAAGAGCGACGTGCCGGAGGCATCGGCCACGTCCGTGGCCATCTCTCCGGTCAACCGGTACCGGATGTAGTCCTTAGGGAGGAGGATGTGTCGAATGCGGGCGTAGCGTTCGGGTTCATGCCGGCGCATCCAGATGATCTTGGGGGCGGTGAAGCCCGTGAGGATGGGATTGGCGGTGAGCTCGATTACGCGCTCTGCGCCAACCTGCCCGGTGATCCACGCGGATTCCTCCGCTGTGCGCTGGTCATTCCAGAGGATCGCCGGTCGCAGCACGCCGCCATTTCCGTCCAGCGCCACGAGGCCATGCATCTGGCCGGTCAACCCGATCGCAGCAACATCAGCTTCGGAGACCGCGGCCTGATCCAGCGCTCCGCGAATACTGGCCACGCTTCCCTTCCACCAGTCCGCCGGATCTTGCTCCGTCCATCCCGCTCGCGGGGTGAGCAGAGGATACTCGGTCGTCACCGTCGCCCGTACCCGGCCGCCGGGATCGATCAACACGGCCTTCGCGCCGGTTGTCCCGACATCCAGGCCGACCAACACAGTCATCGGAGCGAAGACGGATGGCCGACCCGTGTCATCGCTGGTCAGGGGGACCGAGAGGGGAGAGTGCCTCCGGGCGGGCCGCGCGCCGTCGGATGAGGTAGGCCTCCAGCCATCCTCTGGCTCTGTCAGGGTGGGCGGCTGCCCAGATGACTTGCTCGTGATCCAGGGCATTGATCCGATCCGCCGCGGCACGCAGGGCATCGATCGAGTTGCGTACGGCGACCTCGACCGGCATGCGTTCGGGGTTGACATCGATGCCAAAACGTTCTTGGTAGCCGGCCATTTTCAACACATAGAGCCCGGCCTCGGTCTGTTCTGGAGACACGACCCCGACATTGAGGTCTTGGTCGTAGTTGCCCAGTGGCTGACTGTTCCAATGCGAATGGGCGAGTCGGCTGTACTCACAGACCAGGCTGAGAGCGTACGGCAAGTCCTCATACCCCATGAGCATGTGGCCGACCTCGGGATTCATCGCCACCAGTGCGTGCCCTTCCGCCAGCAACCGCCGGTTCTCGGGGTCTCGTAGGTATCCCTCTACTTTGGTCGCGAGCAACAACCCCTCCGCGGTCGTCCCATAGAGGATTCGCCCGCGGGGTTCGTACGGCTTCGGCTCGAAGGCGACACGTACCCCGGGCACCGTGTCCATGGCTTCCGCTAATCCCTCAGCAAACCGATCGCGCATGGCGACGAAATCGATCCCAAAGGGCTGCTCGTATCCGTCGATCCCCGGCCAGACAATCGCAAAGTCGGTGTCCAGTTGCCGGTTCAGCTGGAGCGTCCGGATGGTCCGGTCAATCGCACGGCGGCGTGCCGCCGGCTGGGGAGATGAGAGGGAGCCCCACTCAAACTCGCGGTCGTAAAAGAGGCCCGGGATGACAGTGAGCACCCGAATCCCGCTCTGGACGCTCCACGTCCGCCATCGGTCGACATTCTCGTCGTTGATTTCTGCCGGGTAATGGGCCTCAACTGCGTCCACGCCGGCCGACCGCAGGCGGGCGACAGCCTCCAGACGCGCATCGATGGAGACCTCCGGCCCGTACCTATCGTGGAACCGCCCTGCAAACGGCGAAAAATACCAAACCCCGACGGAAAACTTCGGGGTTAACGGGAAGCGCTTCATGTGGGCGATAAGGTCCTCGATCGACCGACGCGCTTGTTGAGGGCGCAGGTCCCGCAGCGGCATGGATGCGCCTCCCTTCTTAGTGGAGAGGTCGTGGCGTCAATAAAATCCTAAGTCATTTGGTAGTCTGCTGACTTTCGACGGATGACAGCCTCCGGCCTCCTCGGGCTGTCGGGACGTCAGGCGCCGCAACTGTGGGGAGGTCACCGGATATGCCGACGCGCATCTGGCTGCGCGCCTGAAGGGCGCCCTGCTCCAAATGCCACAGGACGCCCTTGGGATGCAAACGTCGAGGTAGGCTAAGGTCTAGCCGCCTGCGATTGCCCCCACAACCAGGAACGGCTCCTCGCCTTTGGCGACCGCTTCAGGCAGGGGAGTATCGGGAGCCTCGAGCGAGAAATCCTGCGAACACGCAAAAAACCTCACAAAATCTCGCCTGTGTTGCGTCACGTGGTCGCGAATCGTTCCACGAAGCACGGGATACTGTGCTTCGAGCGCGTCGAGTATCGCACGCTGCGTGACTTGCCCATCGACCTGCACCCGGACTTCGCCGTCGACCTGCGCGAGCTTGCGCAAGTGGTACGGAAGCACGACAGTTGCGCTGCGGCAAGCCGTTGGTCAGGGCCTCCCATTCGTTTCCGCCCGTCCGGCTGCGGTACACGCGCAGCTTCCCTTCAGGCGGGAAATGCTCCGAGTCGCTCTTGATCGGAATCACGTAGATGGTGTCCGGCTCGTGGGCGTGCACGTCGATCGGAAACCCAAAGTCCGATGGCAAATTCCCGCTGACTTCGTGCCACGACTCGCCCGCGTCGGTGCTCCGCATGACATCCCAGTGCTTCTGCATGAACAGGGTGCGCGGGCGGGACGGGTGCATGGCGATCCGGTGCACGCAGTGACCGACCTCGGCATCCTGATCGGGGATGGTTTGCGAACGAAGACCGCGGTTCATCGGTCGCCATGTTTCGCCGCCATCATCGGTCCGGAAGACGCCGGCCGCCGAGATGGCGATGAATATGCGCCGGGAATCGCTTGGATCTTGCACGATCGTATGGAGGCACATCCCTCCTGCCCCGGGCGCCCACGCAGACCCGGTCGTATGCTGGCGCAGTCCGGCCAGTTCGTGCCACGTTTGTCCGCCGTCAGTGGACCGGAAGAACGCGGCGTCTTCCACCCCTGCATAGACCACATCAGGGTCAATGAGGGAAGGCTCAAGATGCCACACTCGCTTGAACTCCCAGGGATGCGGCGTCCCGTCGTACCATTGGTGGGTGCCCATTTTGCCTTCATAGACGAACTTGTTGTCCACCGACGCCCAGGTCTTGCCGCCATCGTTGGATCGCTGGATCTGTTGCCCAAACCAGCCGGTTGACTGTGATGCAAACAGACGATCCGGGTCGACGGGGGAGCCTTTGATGTGGTAGATTTCCCATCCGGCAAACTCAGGGCCGCTGACATCCCAACGTTGACGCTTCGCATCCGACGTCAGGATGAAGCCACCCTTGTGAGTTCCAACGAGTAGGCGGACTCTGCTCATTTCCTGTTCCTCCTCGCTTGAGCATTGACGAACAATTGTCTGGGCGTTGTTCTCGTTCTCCCCGGATGCAGGACTATCCTCGGTCAGAATTCAACCGGCATCGCCTTATGGCCACGAATGACGAACCCACCGGTGTACTCAACCGGTTCCTTCGCGACGCGGATCTCCGGAAGACGGCGCAGGAGCGTGGCAAGCGCGACCTGCAACTCGAGCCGCGCGAGCGGCGCGCCGATGCAGTAATGAATCCCCAGGCCGAAAGTCAGGTGCGGATTGTCCTTCCGGGTAAGATCCAGCCCGTCCGGATCGTGGAATCGCCTGGGGTCGCGGTTACCCGACGCGTAGAGGAGACCCACCTCCATGCCACGCTGGAGATGAACCCCGTTGAATTGGAAATCCTGCAGGGCCCAGCGTTCGAACATCGGCAACGGAGTATCGTAGCGCAGCAGTTCTTCAGTCGCCGTTTTAAAGAACTCCAGGTTGTTCTGCTGCGCGGCCTCACAGGCCAGCGCCATCTGGTCAGGGTTGTGGTGAAGAGAAAGCAGGCCCAGCGTTGTTCCATTCACGGTGGCCTCGTGGCCGGCGTTGAGCAGGAGGATGCAGTTCGCGACGAGCTCTTCTATGGTAAGAACTTCCCCGTGCTCTTCAACCCGCACGAGCACAGAGATCAGATCATCACGAGGCTGCTGCTGGCGCTGGTGGGCCAGGTTCTTGACATAGGCGGAGAACTCCACGACTGCTTGATTGGCGGCCCTCGCTTGGTCGTCGGTGTACCCGAGTTCGTAGAGTTTGACGATCTTTGCCGACCAGGGGCGAAGCAGGTGGCGGTCTTCCTCCGGCACCCCAAGCAGTTCGCCGATGACGGCGACAGGAATCGGCTCCGCAAACTCCACGAGCAGATCCATCCGCCCTCGATCCGCGACACGGTCGATCAGCGCGTCGACGACGTGCTGGATCTTGGCGCGCAGGCGTTCCACGCGTGAAGACGTAAACGCCTTAACCATCAGGCTCCGGAGGCGCGTGTGCTTGGGCGGCTCGTTGTCAAGCATGTGGTCATGCTGGAAGCGGTCGAAGTCCTTCGTGAGGGGGTTCGGGGGCGGCCAGCCGAGCTCGTCGCGCGAGAATGTGTGCAAAATCGACCGGCCAAGCCGCCGGTCGCGCAGCAGCGCAGCGATGTCATCGTATCGGGTAAAGAACACCTTGTTCCACACGGGATCGAAGAATACGGGCAGGGTATCGCGTAACTCTGCGAGCTGCGGATAGGGATCGTACACAAACTCAGGATGGTTGAGATCTAGATGATACTCGTGCAACGCTGTTCAACCGCCCTGGTCTTCAGGATCAGGACGATGGCCGCTTCATACTGTTTGGGAGTAAGGACCTGGACCCTGCCATCGTCAGCATAATCAAGGAATATCCAGGCCTCTGGTGCAAGGTCATCGAGAAGTAGAGTCGGCGAGAAATACGGGATCTCTTCCATGATTGGCCCAACGGCAGCGACGCGCCTCAAATTCCATGGCGAGGGGCACAAACGGTCTGGGCCGACCCCGCGGGGGCAATGGCTATGTGGAGAGACGTCAATGACAGTAGGCGATCAAGCGTTTCGCGTATGGCTTTCGATTGGGATCGCGATGCTCTTGGTCGGTTCTTTCTTCAGCATACGCACTGTAAGCTTCCTGCACACGGCAACGCCCACTCAAGGAACAATCATCTCGCGAAACCCAAACTTAGGGATCGTGCCGCTTCTTCATCACCGTCGAATTCAATGAGGAGACGAGCGTCGTCCGGTTTCAGCAGTGCCTTCAAGTCTATGCCTTCCGCTTCCGTGTCGGTCAAACTGTTCCCAAACTCTACAATCCGGCCCGCCCCGATCAGGCTATGATCGATTCGTTTTGGCGAGTCTGGAGTATCTGGGGATATTCACACCCGTCGGCCTCCTATTGTGCATTGGTGCATTCGCAGTCCGATCCATCCCTGCGCAAGTAAGGTAGCCGAGCTCATGTTGTTCCACGGTATCTCGCATCGTGAAAGGTGCACGCTGCCGGGAAGGCTAGATATCTAGTAGTGTATGATCCCACAGCGAAAGGCCTGACCGCCCGCGCGATGCTACGAGGGTGCTGCGAAAACCGGAGTCGGCGGATCAGTAAACCCAGAAACCCTTGACAGGACTGGAGCCGGCGATCGGACTCGAACTGATGACCTGCGCATTACGAGTTCAACAAGCCCTGTCCCCTG